>Ga0255364_10010_pt1 | contig 66589 bp, 54 predicted proteins | sample ANMaggSSYBR01G12_FD_182087 | JGI IMG/M metagenome (GOLD analysis project Ga0255364, IMG submission 182087) | Sediment cell enrichment communities from methane seep in Santa Monica Basin, California, United Staets - ANME aggregate JGI... | ecosystem: Environmental > Aquatic > Marine > Cold seeps >...
ATTGGCAACAAACAGGCTTTTATACTTACCGGCAAAAGACATTCCAACCTGGTCTTCTAATAAGCTCGAACTGCGGACAATGAGCGGTACATCCCCGAAGTCATCCAAAGCCATGGATAAACCCTTGACAATTTCAGGCGGGAGCGGTGAGGTTTTAAAGACGTGGACAATATAAGGGTATTCCTGGCGGATTTCCCCGATATCCAGGTACTTATGTTCGATGATTTCTTCAAGATTATTGTGCTCGATATATGAAAACATGGCGTCAGATATGATGTACCAGGTTTTAGGCATTTTTACTTGCTGCAGCAAATCTTGGTTAAGAACTGACTTTTTGATTATCTCCATTGCCAGGAAGATTCCAGCACTTTTCCCGCCTAATTTTCCGTAGCTCCCAGGTTGGAAAATAATATGTGACGATAACTTGTTGAAATCCTCAATACTCAGGTGGCATTTGGCGGTATCAATGAAATTTTTTTGTCCACTCAGCAAACGGCGGATAAGAGAAACTCGAACGCTCTGCTCTCTGGCAGCAGACAATTCTAAACCCTGTGTGGATAGATGCTGGTACCGGTCAAGAGCGTTAATAATTTCAGGTATCGAACAGCCCGGTTGGACAAGTGTATTTATTAGAAAACCGGATTGATCTTCCCGGATCCACTGCTGGATGCTGGTTAAAATTTCGTCTTCATCCAGGTACTTCCCGGCGAGTTTAAATACTTCGTCTATGGCGCCAATGGCATCCTCATCTGATTCGAATTGATAAGGAAAATTCGCTTCAAGAAGTTCTCTGTCTTCCCGGTACGCGGAGCTGAATAATTCCAATAAATCTGTGGCTTCTTTTATCCCACTCCCACAGAGGTGGTGGACCATTTTTCTAGCTATGGTTATCAGTAAATTGGGATCAGTCTTTTCCAGAAGACTCAGAATCACCTGCCAACCAGCTTTGGTTTCTATATCGGGTTTGGTTTTTCTTTCAAACACATCCTGTAATCGTTGGTGTAAAAGAAAGTTTCCCACTTGATCAGCGATGGTGTTAATCAATCGGCGCTCTTCTATGAGAAAGGGGCCTTCATCCAACTCGGGTTTTTCTTCCGTGTAGTACACACTGATTCTTCCAGCTAATTGATCCTGGACAATGACATCCGAGTGCTGTCCCCAGGGTGTTTTAACAAAATCTGATGACTGAAAAACTTTATCCCCAAAAATGATTTCTGATTGACAGATTTCAGGATACTGCCAACCGGGAGGAAGTATAGCTATGATTCTATTGAGGGCATCTTCGGTTTTGATACCCGGTTTACCCAGGGTTTCCTGAACTTCATATAAGCAATTAAGTTCTTTTGCTCTTTCCCTGAGTTCTTCAACTAATCGGTTAATAGGTTTTCCAAAGTTTTCAGTCATTTTCTTCTCGCGATTTTAATATTGCTCCACGTCCGCTTCTACCATCAATTTTAACGTATAAAGGGGCAATAAGGCGTACATGACGCACAAATTGAGTGGTTTGAATTTCTTTCTGAAGAGCCAGCCAATCCCAGTCCAGCTGATGTTTTCCAGATGCGGGGACAGAGATATAGCTGACACCAAGGCTGGTCATATTATGAAAGAAGTGAGACCCCTGGCTCATTTCAACCTTGAACCCTTCTTGAAAAGTCTCCACAATCACTCTGGCACCAGATATCTGCCCCCAGTTGGCGGGGATGCCCAACCAGGGATCGGAACTTCCCAGCCGGCCAAAAACGATTAATAAATAAGATTTTCCTCTATCTATCAGGGAATCGTTAATTTTTTCAAGTTCATCAGCAATCTGCCGTGTGTTTTCAAGTTCAAATTTATGCGGGATAACATAAACGATGTCCTGGATATCATCAATTAATCCATTGCCCAATACATTCTCAGATGCTACAAGGGCATTTTCGTCGATCAAATCTTCATCAGTGACTTTCACAATGTCGGAAGCGACAACCATGGATCTAACCTGCAGCAAACCCAGGCTGTGAGGATTGAATGTCATCGCGAACTCAATTTCTACGGGGTTTTGCAATTCTTCCTCGCAGGCAGCCAGGAACGATTTAATCAAATCATTCAGGGGAATTTCCTTCAAGGTCAGCAGGGGGGCAAAGGTTAATGCTCGAGGTCCCGGATTTCCCATCCCGATGGTCAGCCTGTTCGATTGCAAATCGTAGGTCGAACATAAGTGACGCAGCGAGCCATCCTTTTCAGCTGTAGTTAAGTTCTCCTGAATTAAGTACTCGGTTTCTTGAATGGGATCATAGACCAGCGGGGTTCCCATGTTAATTGACCAATACTCTTTTTGACTGCCTTTCAGGAGTTCTTCCACTGAGCCAAATGGTGGTCCTATTTTCGGATAGGCCGGTGAATAAGTCCATGAAACACCGCCATCAACTATGGTTTTCCCTAAACCTAAAGCAAGATTGACTACACCATCTTCCTGTTGTGCCCGACCGACTGGATAGAAATTGTATGATCGGGTCACTCCCGATAGTTCAGGATAAAATCGAAGACTATGCCGTGAGCCAACGACATCCTGAATGATCACTGCCATTTTTTCATCTGAATGATCGTGATTAGTCGCTTTCCGGAAACTTTTTGCATTATTAAAATAGGTTGAGGCATATACGAATTTGATTGCCTCAGTAAGTTTTTGGAACCGGGTGCCGGAGTCATGCTGGTGATTTGGAATCATTTTGGTGGCATAAATGCCGGCGAATGGCTCATAGGTTGCGTCTTCAAGTAGACTTGAAGAGCGGATAGCCAGTGGTGTATAAACCTGGTTTATCAGGGATTTTAAATCCCCCAGGACATTAAATGGCAAATCTGCATTTTGAAATGCTTGGGCAATCCGGTCATCAGGAGAATTGGAATTGGCAATGCCATAGAGATCGTTCTCTGCCATGAAAGCATCGAACACATCAGTAGCAATCACGGTCAGGTTTGGAATCCCTACCGTGATTTGTTGAAAATCAGCTGTCTGAAAACGTGATAAAAGAAGGTCGTTAAGGAAGACCAATCCTTGTGCTTTGCCCCCAATTGAACCAGTTCCAATTACACGGATACAATTTTCCTGATCGTTTTCATTGCGATCGAATGGGATCAGGCTTTGGGGGAAAGTGCCCTCCGATTTAATATTCATCCTGCCAGGATTATACCCATCCGCGGGACCTGCAAGCTTGAGCTACACGGTCTACGGATATCATATATGCCGCATCACGCATGTAGATTTTTTTGGCTTTGGCAAATTTGCTGACATCAACATAAGCATTGGTCATCTTCAGATCAAGTTTCCCCAGGGCCTCTTCTTTTGGCCAATAATAATTGGTATTGCTCTGAACTTGTTCGAAATAACTGCAGGTCACTCCACCTGCGTTTGCCAAAAAGTCGGGAATCACATGAATTTCCCGGTCTGTCAGGACAATATCTGCATCCGGGGTTGTTGGACCATTCGCGCCTTCTGCGATGAGCTTAACTTTCTGCGATATTTTGCCGGCATTTTCACCTGTGATTTGATTTTCCAGCGCTGATGGGACTAATAAATCCACATCCTGCTCCAACCAGGCATCACCAGGCAGCATGTCAAAGCCTAAATCCTGAGCTTTGTTTTTATCGATTTCTCCAAAATGATCTGTGACTGACATTAATTCTTTGAGATCAAAACCGTCCTTTTTCTGGAAAGAATACGCTTTATGATCTTCCTGGTTCCAACAAGAAACGCAGATTGGTGTTCCACCCATCTGTTGATAAAGTTGGATGGCATACTGGGACACATTGCCAAATCCTTGGAAGCTGGCAGATGTATTTTGAATGTTGATTCCCAGTTCTTTCATTGCTTCCCGAACAGTGATCATGACACCATATCCGGTTGCTTCAACTCTGCCCAGGGAGCCTCCCATTCCAACAGGTTTCCCGGTAATAAACCCTGGATATTTAGCGCCGTGGATAGCTTCATATTCGTCTAACATCCACAGCATATGCTGGGAGTTCGACATAACATCCGGAGCGGGGATATCAGAGAGAGGACCGATATTCCTGGCGATTTGCCGTACCCATCCGCGGCAGAGGCGCTCCTGTTCCAGTAAACTTAAATCATGAGGATCACAGATAATTCCCCCTTTACTGCCGCCCAGGGGAATATCGACGACCGCGCATTTCCAGGTCATCCACATCGATAGGGCTCGCACTGTATCAACAGTTTCCTGGGGATGGAACCGAATGCCACCTTTCCCAGGGCCACGGGCATCATTGTGCAGAATCCGGAATCCCCGAAAGACCTTTACGCTGCCGTCATCCATCCGCACAGGAATGTTGAATTGGTATTCCCGCATTGGGTGGCGTAAAAAGTCCCTGGCTGCCTGATCTAATTCAAGCAGTTCAGCAGCTTGGTCAAACAACTTCTGGGCTGTTTTAAATGGGTTGTATGACTTGTCTTCCATAGATTTTTTCACCTCATAATTCTTCCGATAGAGTTAAAAATTAATCTTATAGAATAAGTATCACATTATTAGAAGGAAAAAACTAATGCCAAATAACATCTGTTTTTAGTGAAGTTATTTCCTCTTTCAGGAGGAAAATTACTCGATTGAGGAAGCTTAATCCTCAGAGGATTAAGCTTCCAGTTCTTTTCTCTAAATGGTTCAATCTTAAGCCTGTTCTCCCTCGACTTCTACCGGAGGCTGGCGCTGGCCCAGTTCGCGGTCCAGCATTAACAAAGCATGGTTGTTATCGCCTGCTCTTTTGATATTTTCCACGACTTCGCCGACATGTTCTTCCTCTTCTACCTGTTCGTCGATAAACCATTGTAAAAATGATAGGCTGGGATAGTCTTTTTCGTCCATTGCCAACGCGTATAACCGGTGTATATCGCCGGTGATTTTCTGCTCATGGGTCAGGGCGCCTTCGAATACAGCCAGGATTGACTCAAAATTAGCTTGAGGTTCTCCGATGGCTTGCAGTGTTACCCGCTCACCGCGGCTGTGAATGAAGTTGTAAAAACGAAAAGCGTGAGCCATTTCTTCTTCAAATTGAATTTTCATCCATTGGGAAAATCCGGGATAAGTCTCTGCCTCAAAGTAGGCAGCCATGGAAAGATAAATATAGGCAGATTCAATCTCATGATGAATTTGGTCATTCATCGCCTGGTGTACTTTTTTTGAAAACATGTTTTTCTCCTTATTTATTACAACCGGTAAATTTATTTCACTTGTACTATTCCCTAAGGATATTTATTGGCTTGATTTGTTATCGTCCATTCTAATAGATTTAAGTCTTCCTGAGTGTTAATCTCGTATATAATCGCTCCACTCATCCAGGGAAGCCCCTACTCTGTGTTAAAATTAACCTTTAGAACGCTTCCTCTGGTCGGATTTCAGGAGGGAATTAATGAAGGATGTAATCATACGGATTGAACCGCTTAAAGCGGATTCCTTTACATTTCATCAACTGCGAGCGAGACAGGCAGTGTGGCAAGTTGTCGCAGGAACCAATAACTGGTGCCCTCCAATTGATGTTTATGAAACTGATGACCAATTTACTGTTCTGGTAGAAGCTGCAGGAATGAAAGAAGGCGAATTTTTTATCACACTGGACAAACAATTGCTGTTAATTGAAGGGCGGCGTCCCAGCTTGAGTGAAACTTGTTTCTATCACCAAATGGAAATTGGTTTTGGGGAATTCCGCAACGGTGTGGAATTATCATCTCCGGTGATTGCTGAGCAAGTGACCGCAGTTTACGAGGATGGATTTCTGGAATTGATACTTCCAAAACAAAAGCCTCGACAGGTAGAGATCAAGGATTAAGGGTTTATGCCATTATCGCGTTGGAGTATGGATATTTTAGAATTATTAGAATGGGTGAATCGAGAGGATCTTTCCCTGGAGGATATTTTCCTGGGATCTGTGGTCTCAAATATCTCCGACGTGGATGATGAAGATGGTGAAGAATTTAAACAGGAAGACCTGATTGGGCGAATCCCTTCCCAGCTCCCAATTTTGCCCCTGCGGGGATTGGTGGTTTACCCGGAAACAGCGGTTCCTTTATCCATCGGTCAGCCCCGGTCCATCCGGTTAGTTGATGATGTGCTCTCCGCAGACGACCGTTTGATCGGTTTGGTTACTTCCAAGGATCCCCAAAACGAACATCCCGGCCCGGATGACCTTTACCGGGTGGGAACGGTTGCCTCAGTCCACCGTTTATTCAGAGCGCCGGACGGTACAATCCGCTTGCTGGTGCAGGGTATCACCCGTTTTGAAATCAAGAAATTTGTGGAAGAAGAGCCTTATCTTAAAGCAAAAATTAAACTATCCCCGGTGAAAGTTGAGCATGATCTGGAAGTAGATGCCCTGACGCGCCAGGCCAGAGATCAATTTGCTGAGATCACTAACCTTGTGCCATCAGTACCCCAGGAATTAGTTGATGCGGTGATTTCCCTGGATGACCCCCTGCAGGTTGTTTACACGGTAGCAAATTTTCAGCGCCTGGAATTAGCCGAAGCTCAGGAGTTACTGGAGTTGAATTCCGTCTCGGAAAAGCTGCGTAAATTGGTGAACTTCCTGACCCGGGAATTGGAAATGCTTGAAATCGGACAGCGCATTCAGAACCAGGCCCGATCCGAGATTGAAAAAGTTCAGAAGGAGTATTTCCTGCGGGAGCAGATAAAAGCCATTCAGACAGAATTAGGGGAAGCGGACGATCAAACAGTAGAAGTTGAAGAATTCCGGCAGCAGATTGAAGAAGCCGCCATGCCGGAGGAAAGCGAGAAACAGGCCAAAAGGGAACTAGACCGCTTGTCCCATTTGCCTTCAGCGGCAGCGGAATATGGTGTGATCCGGACCTATCTGGATTGGATGGTTTCATTGCCCTGGTCGAGGATGACGGACGATAACCTGGATATTTCCCGGGCCAGGAAGATTTTGGATGAAGACCACTACGGACTGGAAGATGTGAAGGAAAGGATCCTGGAATTTCTCGCTGTTAGAAAACTTCGCAAGGAACGGGAAGGCGAGATTGAAGAAACCTATGAGGATGATATCCGCAAAATCCGGGAAGGAGTAATTTTATGTTTTGTGGGACCTCCCGGAGTAGGGAAAACCTCGTTAGGGCGGTCGATTGCCCGGTCATTGGATCGGAAATTCATCCGCATTTCCCTGGGCGGAGTCCGGGATGAAGCGGAAATTCGCGGACACCGGCGTACTTACATCGGTGCCATGCCGGGTCGAATTCTGCAGGCTCTCCGCCGGGTAGGGAAAAACAATCCTGTCTTTATGCTGGATGAAATTGACAAATTGGGACGGGATTACCGTGGAGATCCAACTTCCGCATTATTGGAAGTTCTGGATCCGGAACAAAACAGTGAGTTTAGAGATCATTATCTGGAGGTAGCCTATGATCTTTCGAAGGTGATGTTTATTACCACCGCAAATCTGTTAGAACCAATCCCTTCCCCGCTGCGGGACCGGATGGAAATTATTAAATTATCCGGTTACACAGACAGGGAAAAGAAATCGATTGCCAAAGGGTACCTGATTCCGCGTCAGATTAAAGAGAATGGACTGAGAACTGATGAAATATCCTTCACCGATCCAGCACTTCAGAAGATCATCCGATCTTATACCCGTGAATCCGGTGTTCGGAATCTGGAACGGGAAATCGGATCATTGTGCAGGAAAGTAGTTACCCAGATTGCAGAAGGAAAAGTTGGGGGTGTAAAAGTAGGTGTCAAGGAAGTTGCGGAATACCTGGGCCGGCCAAGATATTATGGAGATGAGGAAATTGCCAATCGGACCTCAGTGCCTGGAGTGGCTACCGGCTTAGCCTGGACATCCACCGGAGGAGAGATTCTGTTTGTTGAAGCTACCTCAATGCCCGGTAAAAACAATTTCCAGCTCACTGGATATCTCGGTGAAGTGATGAAAGAATCCGCCCAAGCAGCGCTTTCCTATGTGCGATCCAAGGCTGATAAATTGGGTATTGATGCGGGTTTTTTCCAGGATCAGGATATCCATTTGCATGTACCAGCCGGCGCTCAGCCAAAAGATGGTCCATCTGCGGGTGTAACCATGGCAGTTGCTCTTGTATCTTTGATTTCAAGACGCCCGGTCAAAGGAAATGTCAGTATGACTGGGGAGATTACTTTGCGGGGTCAGGTGCTGCCCGTAGGAGGCATTAAAGAGAAGGTTCTAGCGGCTTATCGGGCTGGATCAACAACAGTGATTCTTCCCAAAAAGAACCAGGCAGATCTTGAGGAAGATATCCCGGCAGAGGTTTTAGAGAAGATCAACTTTATCTTTGTTGAAAATATTGAAGAAGTCCTGGATGCCGCATTAACAAAAAAGAAGGCTGCCCCAAAAAAGAGGAAAACCAAGGCATAAACAATAATTTGGGAGGAAGAGCTTTCGGGAAGTAAGATTTGACCTGATTTGAAGTGCCCGTTAGGCAGTAAAGAACGAAAACCTGTTTGCCGGGTGAAATTTGATTATTATTAATATTACGATGAGGAACGCACATTACGTTTGAGGCGGATAACAAGACAGCTAGAATAAAAAATATTAAAAATCCACTCCAATACAGACCATTAGTAGATTTTATAGAGTGGTTATTAAAATATTCTGGTTACAAACGCCTTCTATTGTTCCCATTGTGATGCAATTTAGATAACAGATAGCAGGGATTTCAGCGAGAAAATTGAATTGAATCCTCAGACGGATTCAGTTGATTTGATTGTTTTCTCCTGATCCAATTCTCCTTGCTGCTAAAGTTGAGAGGATATTGTGCCTGAAAAAAATAACCGTACCGGATTAACCTGGTACACCATGGATTTACATTTACATACTCCGGCATCTGAAGATTATTTACAGCCGGAAATTGGATATTTAGATATATTAAAACAAGCTGAAAATAAAGGCCTGGATATTATCGCGTTTACGGATCATAACACTGTGGCAGGGTACCGCCGGATGCAGGAAGAGATTGAGCAATTAAAATTGCTTCAGCAGCTGAACCGCTTGCTCCCGGAGGAAGAAACCCGCCTGACGGAATACCAGCGATTGTTAAAAAGGGTACTTGTACTGCCTGGATTTGAATTTACCGCTACATTTGGTTTTCATATCCTGGCTATTTTCCCAGAAGATAAACCGGTCAGGGATATTGAGCACCTGCTGCTGGAACTGAACATCCCTTCTGAAAAATTGGATGTAGGCTCAGTTACTGTTGGTGCAAGTGTGGATGTGTTAACCGCCTATAAAGGCATCCATGATGCAGGCGGCATGGCAATTGCCGCCCACGCAAACTCGAATAATGGAGTTGCGATGCGCCGTTTTCCTTTCGGTGGGCAAACCAAAATTGCCTATACCCAGGATCCCCATTTAATTGCGATAGAAGTCACAGATTTAACAAAGAAAGGCAGGCATTCAACAGCCTCTTTCTTCAGTGGAAACAAACCGGAATATCCCCGCCGTATGCACTGCATCCAGGGTTCTGATGCTCATATGTTAACCAAGAAGCTCTCTGTCCAAAACAAGTTAGGAGTAGGGGACAGAACAACCGATGTCCGCTTGCAGGAGAGGAGTTTTCGAGCATTACGGGATCTCTTTGAAAGCAACAACTTCTCCCGGACCCGTCCCCACCAGCTGAGTTCTCAACCAGCCTATGACTTTATCCGGGATGCAAGGCAGGAAGGGGCAACCTTTGTTCAGGATTTTCACGAAAAAATCACTGTTCGGGGAGGTTATCTCTATTCCATCATCGCTGATGTATGCGCTTTCGCGAATTCGAATGGAGGTATCTTGTACCTGGGTTTGTCAGCCGAAAAGGGCAAATCCTTTGAAGGTGTACCGCGTCCGAAGCAGGGCATAGAAAAGTTAAAATCAGAGATCAGTAAACGCATCAGCCCCGAACTGGAATGTAAGTTTGAAATCCAGGAAACTGAAGGAAAGAAGGTCATCCAGATTATGATTCCCCGGGGAGAAGACCCGCCTTATGCGGTGGACGACAACAAAATATATCTCCGCACGGAAACAGAAACCGGCATGGCTGTCCGGGATGAAATTGTCGAAATGGTTCTCCAGGGAGAGAAGAAAAAAGCCACCCCGCTGGATCGGGCGCAGGCTGACCCCCTCCCGATTCCAGGATCAAAAGTTATTAGCAAAACAGTTTCTGATGAAGATGAAATACAACCCAATGATCCACCCCGCACCGGTGTGGAAATAGTCTCCGTAACCAAGCGGGAAGGTAACACATATTACACAGTCAGGGATTTGCGAAACGGAAGTGTGGTCAAGAATGTCACCTTTCAATCCTCCCGTCGCTTGTGGCATTATGCCATTTCCCAATATTCAAAACTTCCCAAGGATAAGGAAAATAAAGAAATTACCTGGCAGGGAGACCTGGGATTGATTTCCCGTAAGAAGCGGGGGAATTATACTAGCTATGATTTGATCCAGCGGACCCAAGAGGGTTACCGTTATTATTATGGCGTTACTGATGACGGCATTCACGGCAGCTGGGAAGGACTCATCTAAAAGGAAAATGAGATGTCGATAAAATTCGCCATCCTTACAGTATCTGACAGGTCATCCAGCGGTTTGAGAGATGACCTGTCGGGTCCTGCGCTGCAGGGCGCAGTAGGAGATTATGGCTGGGAAGTTGCTCAGACTGATATCGTCTCTGATGAAATTTCTGTGATAAAAGAAAGATTGTGTCAATGGTCCGATTCTGGAAAAATCAATGTGATCCTCACCACCGGGGGCACAGGATTTACCCCCCGGGATGTCACTCCTGAAGCTACCAAAGAGATTCTGGACCGCAACGCACCGGGATTGGCAGAAGCTATGCGGGCGGGGAGTTTAACAATTACCCCCCATGCGATGCTTTCCCGCGCTGTGGCAGGCATCAGGAAACAGACATTGATTATCAATTTGCCGGGCAGTCCCAAAGGGGCGTTAGAAAATTTCCGGATTATCGCTCCGGTTTTACCCCACGCAGTTCAATTACTGGAAAATGACAGTGGGGCGGAAGAAAGCCATCAGCGTCCGCTGGCAGCAGCATGACGGTATAGCTTCGCGAAGCCCTTCGATTCCTCTTTGTTTCACTCAGGACAGGCATCCTGAGTCCTTCGCCTTTATCCTCGGTTACACTCGGAGTCCGCTCAGGGCAGGCCTACCCTTCGGGTAAAGGGCACCTGTCGCCGTGTCTTATCTTTCCGGTCCTCCGTTCCCGGTCACCCGCTCAGAGCGGAGCGCGAAGCGCGCAGTTGAAGAGTCAGGTGGAGCGTGGGTTATGTGACATTAATTCCATTCTTTTGGTTTCTTTAAGACATAACCATTAGGCTTCGTAATTTTCAGTGGTAATTGGCATTTTGAAATCCGACCCCGTCCAATTCGAAAATATGAGTTTACGATGTTTTTTAGATGTGGATTGTCGCGTTCCGGGGGAAAGGCAATGACTAACTTCTTTTTGGGAAATTCTTCCTTGATAATATCAATTGGTGGTTGAAGATCTCCATCCGCTGATACAAGAATGGCAGTATCAAATCTATTCAAGAACGCATCTCTGAGTAATTCAGATGCAATTCTTACATCTGACATTTTTTCTTCATACTCTCTCCAGCTTGATTTGCATATTTTACATGTCTTAGTTTTCGCTTGGTATCTACCAAGGAATATAGATACATTTCCGACCTCTTCTAAAGCTTGCAGATATGTTGATTGTCTTTTCTCTTTAGCTGGGTCATCCCTGACAAGAGCAGTAAAATATTTGGCACCAATTAGAATCTGATTTTGATTGAGTAGAACATTAGCTAACTTGCCAACATCAAGCCAGAGATATCGATGCCATCCCTTTGAGCAAAGACCAAAATAGAGGTTAAATCCATCAATATAGACGCTTACACGTTCCATTATTTACTCCCCCTGTGTAGAACATGTATTCAGTCACATATTGACATAATAATATATTAAGGCTAATATTAAATCAGCCCAGCCAAGGTGAATAGCTTTGGCAATGACGACCCCCTTGAAAGAGGGGTTCGTTTCTTTAAGGAGAAAATTCTAATTGTTATTGGCACATAACCGGGTTTATGTTGTTGATCGTTATTCTTGAATTGTTCTAATAAAATTTACTCAATTCTCAACGGTCCCTCTTCAAAGAGCTTCCTGGCGATTACCAATCGCTGGATTTCGCTGGTTCCTTCTCCGATGGTCATTAGCCTGGCCGCCTTATACATCGCTTCCACTGGATATTCCCTGCTGTATCCATAGGAGCCATGAATCTGGATGGCACTGTAGGCTGCCCGTTCTGCCATTTCCGTGGCGAATAATTTAGCTGCCGCTCCTGCTTTGGTGTATGATTTTCCCTGGTCTTTTAACCAGGCCGCGTAATATACCATCAACCGGGCAGCGTGAATGTCTGTCGCTGCATCGGCAACCAGCCACTGAATGGCCTGGTGTTTCGAGAGAGTTTTTCCAAAGGTTTCCCGTTCTTTGGCATAGGATAATCCCTCTTCCAGGGCTGCCTGGGCAATCCCTACTGACAAGGCGCCAACACTGACCCTTCCGCCATCGAGAATTTTCAGGGTTTGCTGTAATCCTTCTCCTTCTTTACCGAGCAAGTATTCAGCCGGCACTTTTGCTGCATCATACCGGACTTCATGGCTGTGTGTGCCTCCTGCTCCCATTTTTTTCTCTGGAGGTGCAATAGATAAACCCGGTGTATCAGTTGGGACTATGATCATGCTCATCCCGCTGGATCCTTCATCCGGGTTGGTTTTTACAAGGGTGACGATAAAGTCTGCTTCACCGGCATTGGTTATCCAGGATTTGGATCCTTGAATGATCCATTGATTTCCCTGTTTATGGGCTTTAGTCCGGATATTTCTTAGATCTGATCCCGCCTGGGGTTCGGTTAAAGCCAGGGAGGTCAATTTGCCCTCTCCGGATATTACTGGAGGAAGCAGGGTTTGTTTTTGATCCTCTGTTCCAAATAGCGCTACAGAAGCGCATCCCAATTCATTATGTGCCTCAATTGTTAGAGCGGTACCTCCATCTCCCCAGGCGAGTTCCTCAATAGCGATAGCGGAACTGATGGCATCCAGCTCAGAACCCCCGTAGGTTTCCGGTACGCACATCCCCAATAAACCCATCGGACCCATTTTTTGAATCACAGGCCGGGGAATCTCTTCCTTTTCATTGATTTCCTGGGCCAGTGGTTTAATCTCTTTAGACACAAAATCGTGGACAGCTTTTCGCCACAATCTTTGTTCCTCAGACAAACGGAAATCCATCTTGTTCTCCTTTTTATTGTTCTGGTCGGGTTGAAGACTCCCCAGGTTCCACCTGCCAAATTGATCAGCTGGGATCATCCTGTCTTTATTCTAAACGGAACTGATTATAGAATCAAATAAGTTTTGGGTTTTGGGCCTGGTTTTCAGTATACCGGAATTAGACCTCTGGTAGAATGAAAGTATTAATTGGATGATTAACAGGCAATAAGGATCGGATATGTCCCAACCCGTTGCGATTATTACCGGAGCTTCATCAGGTATTGGAGAGGCAGCTGCCAGAGCCTTAAGTAGCACTGGATACCGAGTTGTTTTGGCAGCCCGGCGGAAGGAACGCTTGATAAGTCTAGCGGCCAAAATCCGGGAAAGGGGAGGAGAAGCGCTGGTAATTCCAACGGATTTGAGGGAGCTGGATCAAATTCAACGTCTGGTGGAGAGCACCCTGCAAGCCTATAACCGGATTGACGTTTTAGTGAACAGTGCAGGATACGGCAAACTGGTCTGGCTGGATGAACAAACCCAGGCGGATATTCAGGACCAGCTTCAGGTTAACCTGGTGGGAGCAATTCAGATTACACGGGAAGTTCTTCCCTGGATGATAGCCCAGGAAGGAGGCCATATCATCCAAATCGCTTCAATCGCCTCCTGGGTAGGATTGCCAACCTACAGCATATATGCAGCGACAAAATTCGGGTTAAGAGGATTTTTAGAAGGTTTAAGGCGGGAGCTGCGGGGAACAGGGATAACTGTGTCTGGAATATTCCCTGGAGCTGTGGACACGGAATTTGATCAGCATGCGGGAGTACATTGGAAAACCACAAGAGTCACTCCTGATTGGCTGTTACTCACCTCAGACGATGTAGCAAATCAAATCCTGAAGGTGATAAAAAAGAAGAAAAATAATGTTCTTATTCCGGGTATCATGCGGTTGGCTGTTTGGGTAAATGCCATTTTCCCGGGGACTGTTGGATGGCTGACGGCAAAATATTTTTACCGTAAAGAGGGGAAAACGGTTGCCTGGCGGGATGCCGGAGAATAAAAAAACAGCCTTGTGAAGGGCAGTGCACCCCTTAAGGTGGACAAATAAATAAAAGTCTCTCGTAGCTAATTATTCAAGCTGACGTCTGAATTCAATAGGCGTCAGTTTTGTTTATATGCCGACTGAAGTCGTAGCAGGAGCTACGCTGAGCATCCCTCTTCAGGGATGCTTAAATTTTCTATGGATTGCTGGATCAGTGGAAAGCTTAAGCATCGACGGAGGTCGATGCTCGGTCTGAGCGTAGCCGAAGACCTGAAGCTGGGACTTAAGTCCCCTGGTAAATAGGTAGTGATAAACAGAAGATCGCTTTGTCTCTGAGATTCTCACGATTTCAGTTTAGGGAAAGATCCATCCTTAAATCAAAAACACCTTCCATATTGCATGAGAGGTGTCTTTATTTTTGTGTCCTGTTTTTGGGGTTCAGTCCAGTGAAGGGCTGTTTTCTTTGATAGAAGGAAAAACCTGTTATTCCTATTTCTCTTCTGGTTTTTCTTCTGTTGGATCCTCTTTTTGTAAAGTTTCCTCTTCTAGAATATAAATCCCGTTTCGGACCTGGTTAAGAACTCTTTCTAAAGCGATTTCCAGGTTTGTCAATGTTTCCGCAACATACTCATCTGCTTCCGATTGGGTTGTCTTGGCCCTCATCTCGGCTTCGGCTTCAATTTGTAAGGCTTTTTTCTTGGCATCCTGGACAATACTGTCCCGGTCAGTCAGCTTGTCGCTTTTATCCTTGGCAATGTTGACTGTCCGGTCGGCTTCTTCTTTCGCTTGGGCGATGACTCGATCTTTTTGGGATAGTACCTGCTGGGATTTTTTTACTTCTTCCGGGATTGCTACCCGCATTTGGTCGATAATATCAAGCATTCGGTCTTCATCAAGTATCACATTACTGGTGAATGGAATGGAACGGCTTTTATTTATCAACTCTTCCAATCGATCCACTAGGTGTAGTATGTCCATGAATTATCCCTTCAAAAGAAGTATCCTTTTAGTATAACATGAAAAGGATTTGTTCAATCTCTCAGTGAAGTATAGGGGACGATGTTTTGATCGCTTCCGAGTTCCTTAAAGCGAGCAATTAATGCTTTCTCAACCACTTCTGGGACCATTGAACTGACATCTCCGTTCAGGGCAGCAATTTCCCGTACAGTTGACCCGCTCAAGAAGGTATGGTCTTTATCTGTAATAAATGCCACTACTTCAATATCCGGGGATAATCTGTGATTGGCAAGCGCCATCCGGAACTCATATTCAAAATCAGAAAATACCCTCAGGCCGCGAACAATGACCTGGGCGTCAATTTGATGGCAGAAATCAACCGTTAATCCGCTGTAGCCCATGGTTTTTACATTAGGGATGGACTGAAGTGTTAGTTTAGCAAGCTCAATCCTTTTCTCAGGAGGAAAAAGCAATTTCTTTATGGGCTGGTCATACACGGCAACGATCACTTCATCAAATATGCGGGATGCACGCAGGGCAATATCGATATGCCCGTGGTGAATGGGATCAAACGTTCCGGGAAAGACAGCTCTTATCATAAAATTCTCCTAGACGTGTCTGGCAGCAGTGTTGTCAGCTAATATCGCCTGAGTTTTTCAGCGTCCAGAATTGGTTAACAGCGAGAGCTAATTTTTGATGGTTTTCCTGACTTAATTCAGGATCCTGACGGAAAAGTTCTGATGCATGCTGACGGGCTTGCTCGACTAATTTCAAATCTGTGATGCTGGCTAATTTCAATTCAGTGTACCCTGATTGGCGGGTTCCAAGGAATTGTCCCGGTCCGCGGATTTCCAGATCCTTTTCAGCTAACACAAAACCATCATTAGTTTCTACCATTGCCTGCAGCCTTTGATTTTCTATTTCTTCAGCGTTTCCGGGTATCAAGATGCAGTAGGATTTTTGATCGCTGCGTCCCACTCGTCCCCGGAACTGGTGCAGTTGAGCGAGCCCAAAACGATGAGCGCCTTCGACTAACATCACAGTTGCTCCCGGGATATCCACACCCACTTCCACTACTGAGGTGGAAACAAGGATCTGGATTTCCTTATCACGGAAAAGAGTCATTACACTCTCTTTATCATCTGGACGCATCTGTCCGTGCAGCAACCCAAGCGAATAAGAGGGGAAAATTTCTTTTTGGAGCCGGCTGAATTCTTCCACAGCGGCTTTTTCATCAATTTTCTCACTTTCTTCAACCAGTGGATAGATGATAAAAGCTTGATTGCCTTTATCGACCTGCCGGCGGACTAGACTATATGCCCGTTCAATTTCCCTGGGGAAGAGTACATGGGTCTCAACCGGCAACCTTCCGGGTGGTAATTCATCGATCACGGATAGTTCCAGATCACCAAATGTTGTCAGTGCCAGTGAACGGGGGATTGGGGTAGCGGTCATCACCAACAGGTGTGGATTATTTCCTTTTTGACGCAATGTTCCCCTTTGTTCAACGCCGAAGCGGTGCTGTTCATCGACTATAGCGAGCTGCAGGTTTTGGAATTCAACCGGTTCTTGGAGTAGAGCGTGGGTGCCAATTACCAATTTAATCTCACCCTGAGAGAGTTTTTTACGGATTTGTTCTTTTTGATCTTCCGGTGTAGAACCGATCAAGAGGGTGATTTCATTTTCTTTTATTTCATCTGGGTTATTGCCCAGTAATTTTTTCAGACTTTGAAAATGCTGTTCAGCCAGAATGCTGGTGGGGGCCATGAATGCCGCCTGGGCTCCCTGGCGGACAACAATTAATGCTGCCAGCGCTGCGATGACCGTCTTGCCAGACCCCACATCTCCCTGGAGCAATCGGTTCATAGGATGACCTGAGCACAGATCTTCCCGAACCTGTGTCAGGGTTTTGATTTGTGCCTTCGTTAATTGGAAAGGGAGCTGTTCCAGCCTGGAATTTATCCATACATCCGGGCTGTCAAAAACCTGACCGGGACGATTTTCCCATTGTTTTTTCTGTTTCAGGACACCCATTTGAAGCAGGAATAGTTCATCAAAAGCCAGTCGTTGTTTTGCTTTTTGAAGTGATTGATCCGAGTCCGGGAAGTGGATTTCCTGGATTGCGGTGGATAACACAGGAAGGGAGATACTTGAACGGAGTTGGTCAGGCAGGGGATCTTCTATACTGGGTCCATATTTCTGGACAGTGTCGTGCAGAACCCCGCGCAGCCATTTTTGAGTGATATCTTTGGTGAGAGGGTAAACCGGGACGATCCGATTAGTGTGCAGCTGCTCATTACTCAGCGGCTCCCATTCAGGGTTATTCATGGTCAATCGGCCAAGATATTGTTCAATTTCTCCGCTTAAGACAACATGTTTTGCGCGAGAAAGCTGTCCCTCCAACCAGGGTTGGTTAAACCAGGTTACCCTTAGCGCCCCGCTTTTATCTGAAACCATGGCTTCAACCAGTTTCATTTTTCCACCACGAACGCTGCGGGTGGATACACTATCGATTGTCCCAATTACCGTGACTTCTTCACCAAACCACAAACTGCCGATTGGTTTTAGTTTTGAGTAGTCATCATGCCGCCTCGGGAAGGTGTACAGCAAATCTCTGATGGAGGAGATACCCATCCTGGTTAGAGCTGCTGTTTTCTTTTCGCCGATTCCCTTTATGCTGTTAACCGGGGTATCAAAATCCAGTTTTTCTGCTGGGGGGGTGACAGTTTTTTCTACTTGTTGTTTTTTCTGTTTGGGTTGGCTTGGTTCTTTTTTCTGGGCAGGAGGTTCTGAAATCTGTTGGGGTACGGGAGCTGGTTTATCAGTTGGTAGATTTACCTTGTCCCGTTTTTTATCCTGCAAGGATTCCTTGTTGACCCGCTTCCAGATTCCCTTTAATGCTACTTCCCGGGATTCCTCGCTTAAGCGATGGTAATCCCTTAAACGGCTGATAACTGCCTGGATAATTTGTTCCGGCAGTTCATCTTCCCGGGCTTCGAGTTCCCAGGAGGATAGGATATTAGCTAATCCCCCCATGACCGCCTTGTTGTCATAATCCCGTTCAGCTTCCAACCGGAAGAATTTTCTTAACTTTTTGATTGATGTTTTCATTTGAATTATTTTACCACCGCTGCAAAACCTAGCCCATTGGGTCCAACGTGGGTTCCGATTATTGTAGTTACATTCATCAGTTGAGGATTCCGGTTTCCTTCGGGTGCAAATTGCTTAATGAAATTTGTTCCATCCTGGGCTGCATTGGTATGAAGCACAACGAGATCTTCCAGAGGACCTAACTTCTGCAGAACATCACCCAGGAATTTAATGCCTTTCTCCCGGGCACGAGATAACCCCTGGTTAATAACTTCCCCTTCCTTAAGCTCAATGATGGGTTTTATATTCAGGATTGAACCTATCCGGGCTCTCGCCCAAGATATTCGACCGCTGCGTTGGATATATTCAAAAGTGTCTAGCAAGGCATAAACATGAACTCTTTCCTTAATCGATTCGATCCTTTTTAGGATCGAATGGAAAGGGAGATTTTCCTGAGCCGCTTTTGCAGCCGCAATCACTTGAAATCCCAAACCCAGGGATAATTGTTGGCTGTCCACTACATCGATTTTTTGTGAGAATTCCAGGGACGCCAATCGTGCAGCATTATAGATGCCGCTTAATGCGCTTGCTGCATGTATGGATATAATCTCGGAAAACCCCTGAGCAAAGATTTGCTCATACAACGACTGGAATCTGCCAGCTGAAGGAGCTGCGGTTGTTGGAAGCTGTTTCAGATTGGGAAGTTGGATATAAAAGTCGTTCCTGGATAGATCAAATCCATCCAGATAAGTTTCATTGCCAATCATTAAATCCACCGGGATTTGAAAGATGTTATATTTACTCAGCACGTCGAGAGGAACATCAGATGTGCTGTCGGTTACGATGGCTGTAGTCAATAGAACCTCCCCAAGCTGTAAAAACGGCGGAGCTTATTTATAAGTCCGCCGTAATTATATTTCCAGGAAAAACCCGGATTGAATTGTAATAATTACTTCAAGGCTGGTTTACTCAATGGATAATATGAACTGATAGTGGGGTTGACCGCCGTATTGGAGTTCAATTATCTGATCAGGATACTCTTCCTGGATGAATTCAGCCATAGATTCAGCATCTTCCTGACTGATATTCTCCCCATAGAACATGGTAATCAGCTCATAATCGTTTGCTTTTGCCGTTACCAGGAAGGTGATACAACCCTCTTTGAGGGTTTTGTTTGAACCTACCAACTTCCCGTTATGGAGGGAGATAATTTCTCCTTCCTTGACATCTATACCGTCAATTTCCACTTCCCGGACTGCAGTGGTTATTTCTCCACTTTCTATTTCACTCATTGCGACTTGCATTTCAGCTGCTACCTGACTTAGTTCCTGTCCTGGAATGAGGCGCAGCATAGCGGCTAATCCCTGGGGGACAGTGACGGTGGGAATAACTTCTACCTTCTTGACTGAGAGTTCAGCAGCAGATTTTGCTGCCATGAGGATATTTTTATTATTCGGTAAAATGATTACCTGGTCTGTTGGCAAATCCTCGAAGGCTGCCATGATCTCCTGCGTGCTGGGATTCATGGTTTGTCCGCCTTCTACGATAGCTGCCGCTCCCAGACTGGCAAAGATTCGTGAAAATCCAACCCCGGGGGAAATAGTAACCAGAGCGACGTCTCCCTGAGATACTTTAGCCAGTTTAATGGGTTCCTCTTTTTTCTGCCCGGTGGAGGGATCCATTTGCACCATCAGGTTCTCAATATGAACCTTGGTAATCGTTCCAAGAGTCATAGTGTAGTCGATTGGCTCATACCGCTTTTCAGTTGGCACATGAATGTGCATCCGGTAGATGCCGTCACCTTCACCAACTTGAATGGAAGTGCCGATTTCTTCCAAATCCTGGTAATAATCTTCCAGTATCAATGGATTGTGAGGTTGGAAATCAACGATTACCTCGTAATCCTGGCCGGGTTCAGCGCTGTTGATGGCTTCTTGTTTTCCAATCACTGACAAGGGCTGGACATGGATCGGTTCAATATCCAAAGGCTCATCATTGATATAACGCAGCATACCTTCAAAGATATGCAGCAGTCCTTTTCCTCCTGCATCAACAACACCGGCTTCTTTAAGAACATCAAGCAGCTCTGGTGTGTAATCAACAGAGACCTGGGCTGCTTCTGTCACTTTGTTTAGGAGGAAATATGGATCTTCTGATTCCTGAAGAGCTTTTTCACCTGCCAGGGCCATGTCTTTGCATACGGTCAGGATTGTGCCTTCCACAGGACGGACAACCCCTTTGTAAGCGGTGTCGCGGGCTTGCAAAAGTCCTTCCACCAGGCTTTTCCCATCCAAAATTTCAGATTCTCCGATTCCTTTGGAAAATCCCCGCCAGATCTGGGATAGAATAACGCCGGAATTTCCCCGGGCGCCCATTAATGCCCCATGTGCCAGTTTCTCCGCTAAAGCACCAACATGTTTTTCAGAGGAGTTGGATATTTCATCATATGCCGCTTGGAGGGTGAGAACCATATTGGTGCCCGTATCTCCATCCGGTACAGGGAAAACATTCAGAGCATTCACTGATTCCTGATTTGTCCGCAGCCAGGTTAAGCTGGCCATCATCAGTTTTTTATACAGATCACCGTCAATTATTGGTGTTTTATTTCCAGGGTGTTCATCACTCATGCCTAAGTACTCCTAAAGAAAGGATGCTGTCATAACTACCAGAGTCAGAGAGGTTACTTCTCCTCTCCGTTGCTGATCCGGAGACCTTGAACGTGAATGTTAATTTCGTTCACGGGAATTCCTAAGGATTTTTCAACCTGGTAGCGTACTGTGTTGGCGACACTTGCAGCAACGGATTTGATTCTGGTGCCGTATTCGATGATGATGTAGATATCGATATTAATTACCTTATCTTTGTATTCCACATCAATTCCATGCGTTGGGTCTTTGACAATTGCATGGGCCAACTCATCAGCAATGTTTTTTGACGCCAGACCGACAACACCATAAGAGCGCTGGACTGCCTGGAATGTGATAGTCGCGATTGCTTGTTTGGATATTTGAATGTCGCCTAAAGGTCCTTTTTCTTTTTTCATTAAATTCACCATCTTGTTGGGAATATAGGTCAGGATAATTTACAGATGCCAAATGATAACATAAAAACAGTGGAAAAGCAGGGCGCCTCTTGTGGATTGACTTGTTGTATGGTAAGATTGGCGGGCTTGAATGAATGAATTATCCTGGCTTCGATTCTGGATTTTCCAAGCATAAATGAAATCATAAATAATCACTATTGAACGAGGGTATTACCAATGGCGAAATGTGAAGAATGTGGAAAAGTCACAAAATTTGGGCGAAGCCGCCCCTGGTCGAAAAAAACGACCAAACGTAAATTTAAACCAAATTTACAGCAAGTTACGGTATATGAAGACGGAAAGAAAATCCGGAAAACTTTGTGCACCCGCTGCATCCGTACTCTAACAAAAGTCTGAATCAATACCATTAACACTAAAATATAGATTTCGTTGTGGGAGACAGGTAGATTATTTGCCTTCTCCCGCAATCTATTTAATAGGGTCCCAGAGCTTTAAAAGCTCGGGACCCTTGTTTATTGCTCTGGGAGACTTATTTAGGGGAGCAGATCTCGAAGTGATTGAATACCTGTTTGTATCCCGTGGGGGTGATTAAAAATCGCGCTGGCTGCAACAAAAATCTCTGCCCCTTGATCAAAGGTCTGCCGGATAGTTTTTTCATTGATCCCTCCGTCTACTTCTATTAAAGCATCAGGATTGATCTCATCCAGGATTTTTCTGATCTGCCTGATCTTAGGGAGAACTTCCGGCATAAATGATTGTCCGGAATACCCTGGATTTACAGTCATCACCAGTACCAGATCAACATCTTTCAGATAAGGTTTTATTTTGTCTACCCCTGTTGCAGGTTTTAGTGTAATGCCTGCCTTACAGCCCAGGTCGCGGATGGTTTGCAGGGTAAAATCCATTTCCGGGCAGGTTTCAATATGAACTGTCAGAACATCGGCACCGGCATTTGCAAAATCTTCCAGGTACACTTCAGGCTTTTCAATCATTAAATGAATATCCAGGGGGAGATCAGTCACTCTTTTGCAGGCTTCTACAATGACTGGGCCCATAGAAATGTTGGGCACAAAATGTCCGTCCATGACATCAACATGGAACCAATCTGCCCCTGCTTCTTCAGCTTGTTTGATTTGATCCCCCAGCTGGGTGAAATCTGCGGAGAGGATTGATGGTGAAATTAGATAAGGTTTTTTCATATAAAACCACAAAATATTTGTAATATTCCCAATATTGTCTTAGATCCCTGCCTGATACTTGCCAAACAAGGGCTGATTAAGGGGGAAACAGTTTAATTCAACTCAAAGTATACCCATATCCAAAAGGGTATCAACCCTCCCACGGTTATTAGAGATAACAAACCCAGCAGGATTGTCAACCACTGTTTACTGGTTTTTTTATTCTCGAGGTTCAAGATTGCTTGCAGATCTTTGTCTTCCGGAAGCGGAGCTGGAATTTCTACCTGGATTTGGGAATCAAGCATTTCAGTAAAGCTGATCACAATTCTCCCCAGCTGGTCCGCGGTTCTGTATCGCGAACTGGGTTCTTTGGAAAGCACCTTAACAACGATTTCCTCCAATTCGGCAGAAATCTCAGGGTTTATTTCCCTGGCGGAAGGGGGAGCTTCATATCTATGGAGCAGAGCTAATTCTTGGGGAGAAGGGTCAGTAAAGGGGAGTTCGCCTGTTAACATTTCAAATAGAACAATACCAAGGCTGTAAACATCAGAGGCGGGGGATGGCGCTCTCCCGGCAGCCTGTTCTGGTGAAAAATAAGCCGGGGAACCCCAGATAGCTTGAGATTGTTCGTCATGTTTTACGGATGCCAGTGCCCTGGCAATGCCAAAATCTGTCACTTTCAGCCGGTGATCCGGAGTAACCAGCATATTGTGGGGCTTAATGTCGCAGTGAACCAGGCCGGCCCGATGAGCATATCCGATACCTGCACAGGCTTGAATAAATAACCGGGAAGCATGGTCAGCTGGCAGGGCTCCGGACTTCTTGATGATTTGTTTTAAGTCGGTCCCAGGAACGTGCTCCATAACAATGAACAACCGGTCATTATCAAATCCAAAATCGTGAACAGTCACGATATTTGGGTGGGTGAGATTGGCAGCTGCCCGGGCTTCTTCTTTAAAACGTTCCTGAAATGCTTTGGATTTAGAGAAATCTTTTCTGAGTATTTTGACGGCGATTGTCCGTTCCAACATGAGATCACTTGCCTGGTAGACGATTGCCATTCCCCCTTCTCCAAGCTGTTTATCTAACTGATACCGATCGTTTAAAACCTCAATCATTGGACAGCTTCCTTCCAGATTCTACCGGTTTGATTGTACCATCAACTGATTGACGGTGATATCTGGATGGAGTACACTGTGAGAGAACTTTGGAAGGATATTCAAGAGAAAAATATTGGAGAAAAAATGCGGGGACAGCTGATTTACAATCCCATGGCAGGCCGGTTTCCCTCTTTTCCGTTAGTTGAACGGGCGGCAAAAATCCTTGAAACAAATGGGTGGGATATAACGATTATCCGCACTGAAGGCGGGGATCACATCACGAAGCTGGCAAAAAAAGCTGCCGCATCAGGACAAGACGCGATTTTTGTAGCTGGCGGTGATGGTTCGGTGCATAATGCCGCGGCGGGTTTAATAGGCAGTGAAACTGCTCTTGCTGTCCTGCCGGCAGGCACTGCAAATGTATGGGCCCAGGAACAGGGTTTACCTTCTTTATCCTGGACCAATTGGGGCGCGCTGGAAACAAGTGTGAAAAAACTGCTGAGCGGATCGATCCGAACTATGGATCTGGGTGTTTGCCAGGGAATCCCTTTTCTGCTCTGGACCGGGATTGGATTTGATGCCTTTGTTGTTCACCATCTTGAACCAAGATCCCGCTGGCAAAAACAATTGGCAACTCCTACTTATGCTGCTAATATCGCCTGGTATGCCAGAAACTGGTCCGGTATGGATTTGGATATCTGGGCTGATGGCGAGAAAGTATCTGGAATATATGTTCTGGCTTTAGTGACAAACATCCACCTTTATGCCGGGGGACTGGCCGAGGTTTCTCCCGCAGCGCGAATAGATGATGGATGTATGGATTTGTGGCTGTTTGCAGGAGACACGTTATTGGAAACCCTTCAGCATCTCTTTGATCTCGCCTCGGGAAATCATTTATCTTCAGATAAAGCTAACTTTATTTCCTGTAAGGAAATTCGAATTAAATCAAAGACAGATTTATATCTGCAGCTTGATGGTGAACCAATTTCCCCATCTAAAGAAGTCTGCATTGATATTCGCCCCAAATCACTCCGGGTACTTGTACCCCGGGATGTGCCAAGACCTTTATTTACCAAGAGTCAAGAATGAAAGATTTATTGAATCCATGGGTAATTGCCGGAGCGGTATTTATTGCGAGTGTACTGCTCGTAGTGACTTTTCTGGCTGCCGGCAGTGTCACTCCACCTGATCAGTTAACCTATTCTGGAGAAGCTGCGTTAACAGTGCTGCCGGTTCCAACCCAGAAGCCAACCTTTGTGCCGCCAACCCTGGCTTTGATTGCTACACTTGAAACCGACAGCAGTATCAAAATCGGGGGTTTTGTAAAGATATCAGGCACTGAAGAGGAGGGGCTCAGATTCAGGAGGGATCCTTCCCTGAATGGGGAAATCGTATACCTCGGTTTTGAGGATGAAGTGTTCCTGGTTAAGGATGGACCGGAGGATCAAGATGGATACCTGTGGTGGTATCTGGAATCCTCTCTAAATGAAACCCGGTTTGGGTGGGCAGTATCCAATTACCTTCAACCTGCCCAAAACCCGTAAAGAAAAAACAGAAGGGATATCCCTTCTGTTTTATTGTTTATCTGAAGCGATATCTAAATTGAACCTAATCTTTGGTGAGATGAATCAGGTGGTTCCGCAGGTTATGTTTAACCGCATAGGCCGCAGCTTCTGCCCGGTTGCTTACATCCAGTTTTGAGAGAATACTGCTAACGTAGTTCCTGACAGTACCTTCCCCAAGATAAAGCATTTTTGCAATCTCTCGGTTAGTTTTTCCTTCAGAGACATGAATCAGAACATGTTTTTCCTGATCTGTGAGGTCAGAAAAAGCTGATGCCTCTTCTTCTCTGGCGGCTTTCCTAACTTCCTTAAATATCCTCTGGGTTACCGCAGGATCAAGCAGTGCCTCACCCCGACCTACTGCCTCGATGGCATCGATTAACTCGTTGCTTCCTACTTGTTTCAGGAGATAACCAGATGCACCAGCCCGGATAGAAGAGAAGAGCATTTCATCTTCGGCATAAGAGGTCAGCATAATGACCTTTGTGTCCGGGTACTGTTCAATGATTTTTTCACAGGCTTCGATCCCGGAGCCGCCGGGCAGGCGGATATCCATAACCACCACATCGGGATGATATTGTTCTACTTTGGCGATAGCTTCATCGCCAGTGGAAGCCTCGGCTACAACCTGGAATTTTGTATGTCGGTCTAGGAGGGATTTTAATCCCAGACGCACGACCTCGTGATCATCAACCAATAGTATCCGCTGAAATGACATTTTCTGAACTCCTGTATTTTTCTTGAGAGAGTATAAACTAGTCTGTACAAGATGGCAAGTAAGCTCATTTGTCGGTCATTGTGAGAATCAAGGAAGACGTAAAGTCGATCAGCTCCTAATTCTGTCCATTTTAATCACCAATAACCCGGGATCTTATTCTTTTCTTCGATTGATCAGGGGGAGAGTGAAGAAAGAGAGCCCCCGATATTATTCTGCTTTTTCCTGATCCCTGCGGTAATTGACAAACCGGTATCCAACACCTCGTTCGGTTAAGATGTATTGTGGATTGGAGGGATCTTTCTCTAATTTTTTACGAAGGTAATTTACATAAAGGCGAACATAATGAGGTTCATCCTGATATTCAAAACCCCAAACTTTTGACAGCAGCTGTTCATGCGTATTGACCCAGCCAGCATTTTTTACCAGATGGTAGAGAAGTCGGTATTCCGTTGGTCGCAGATCAACTATTTTGCCTTCAACCCATACTTCGCGTCGTGAAAAGTCAATTGTCAGTCGATCATCTACTTTGATCAGGTCAACCTGGTCTTCCTTAAATGACCGTGTTCTGCGCAATACCGCACGTATGCGGCTGACCATTTCCCTGGGGCTGAATGGTTTGGTTATATAATCATCGGCACCTAGTTCCAGACCTTGGATTCGGTCATCCTCCTCGCCTTTTGCAGTTAGCATAATTACAGGAACGGAATTGACCTCTCTGATTCTTTTTAACACTTCAAATCCACTGATATCCGGCATCATGATATCCAGCAGGATTAAATCCGGAAGCTGGGTGCGTACCTGTTCCAGGGCTTCTGCTCCGTTGTAGGCTGTGAGAACTTGAAAGCCATCCTGCTCCAGGTTCAATTGGATGAATCTCACCATGCGTTTTTCATCATCCACCACAAGTATTTTATATTTTGAGCTTTCAGAACTCATAAGCGTTATTCCCTGATGAAGCTGACTACTTCTTCTGCTGTTTCTCCTGGCAGGATTTCGATGAAGCTGATTTCTGCAATCGGCCAGATGACGGTTACCACATTGCGCTCAAGAAACAGCAAATCCTTTCCGTCCCGCTGTCGCGGATTGCTTAGCGTGATTAACAGATCGCTTGCTTGAGGTAGCTCTTCAATTTCTGCAAGTATAGGTTCTGCATTTCTGATGTGGATTATGACTGTAGTTGACATAAAATCCTTCCTTATTTCAATTCCTTTGGCAGGATCACCTTCATTCTGAATTTTCCCAATGTAAGCACATCACCATGATCCAGAGGTACTTCTGAATTCGCTGGAATTTCATAGCCATTTACACTGGAGCCATTGGCAGATCCTAGGTCTATTACGTGAATTTTGTTTTTTTCAGGATTGATCCGGATTGTCGCATGGAGTCTGGAAACCCCTTTATCGAAGGCTTCATATAGGTTTAGATCCACATCCGGAGTAATTACCTGTCCATCAACAAAACGCCCTATGGTAAATTCAACCTGATCCGGAATATTGATCATTTCCTCTTGGTCCAGACAATAAAGAATGAAGGTTTTATTTTCCAGTAATTTTTTTGGAATGGTGTTAGATATATCAAGTTCCAGTCCCCTTACTTGAGAGGGATAGATGAATGTGTCCACATTTTTATCATCGGTCAATACCAGTTGCGATCCACACTCACCGCAAAAGAAAACACCGTGAAATTCCTGGTTGTTGCACACTTTACAAGTAATCATGTTTTGTCAGGAAGCATCAGCCGAATGGTTCCATATTTTAACTGTTTTTTTCCGGTTGGACTGAAATTGTTGTGTGATTTAATATAATCCGCTTCATGCATAGCGATCTTCGCCAGAGATTCTTCACCCTTTGCCATTAAATGCGAGGACAAATTGATTAGCCGCTGGAATGCAGTTCCTGGGTTACCGCTGGCAATATCTTTCTGGGCTTTTTCCTGGAGACGGTAAAATGTCAGATGAGAAATTGCTCTGAAGATTTCTTCTGGCGGAGGTTGAGGTTCTTCGAGTTCTGCGACAATTGGGCGATTCAAGGTGAAGGGTATGGTGTAATCCCGGGGTTTGCGTTTCAGGATGAACTCCCCGGAAGCAATGATTGCCTGATCAATTTCTTCTGGTACAGGATTTACCAGGAATTCGAATAAAATCCTGTGGGGTTTGTCCTTTTTCAGGATTCCAAGCGAAAATTCTTCCTGATGAGGCAAGGGCAGGGCTTCTGGTAAAATCCTGAAAGCGGAAAGTAGATTAACTCCGGGAGCAGGAATTATCTCCAATGAGACATGTCTTGAATAAGCTTCCTTCAAGGAGGTTATGCTGTGTTTCAGGAAATCTTTCACCTGATTCAGTTCCTGAATAAACATGCACTGTCCGCCTGTGAGTGCGCAGAGTTTATCAATAAATTCATCATTCCATTCAATTCCAATACCTAATCCGCTGATTCCTATATCTAATTTGGCAGCTGATCTTGCGAGAGTGATGCAGTTTTCTTCATCTCCATAGGTATGTCCATCAGTGATGAGAATGATGTGGTTTACATAATCAAAGGGGGAATTCTTCCTGATTTCTTCAAAAGCTGCCTCTAAACCCTGGAAAATTTCTGTGCCGCCTTCTGCAAACAGGCTGTTGATACTTGATTCAACATGAGCTATCGGGGGGTGTGATTGGCTGGAGAGCAGCACTTCCGCGCGATCATTGAAACTGATAACCGAGATAATATCATCCTCGTTCAGCTCTTGAATTATTTCTTTCGTGGCACTCTTTAGTATATCCATTCTGGCGCCGTTCATTGAAGTAGAATTGTCAAGGACGAATGATATATTAAGAGGAAGATCCGTGGTGTCTTTCTCTGCCAGGGTGGAGACAATATCAATCATGGAATAAACGATTTGGGGTTCGTCCAACCTGATCAATGTGTCCTGGCTGAATTCGATAGCGGTATGGACAGCAGGTGGTGTCTCGTGAGACCCTCTGCCATCATCGTAAGCACCTTTTCTGTTGGGATCTGAGAGTATTTTATAAGCTTCCTGGATATCCAGGAACAGTTGGGTAGCCCCCTCATTTCTGTTTACGTCAGGATGAGTTTTTCTAACAGCCAACCGGTAAGCTTTTTTAATCGCTTCCTCAGAAGCTCCGGTGCCGATATTTAACCTGTCGTAAAAATCAGTCTTATCGGGCATAGTTCAGGATATTTCAACAAATATAGTAGAGATGTTATCAGGACCACCAGCATCATTTGCCGCGTCGATTAATTTGTCGCATATTTGCTGTGGTGAGGTGCCGGTTTTAATGATGTCGCTGATAACTTCCTGGGTTAATATGCTCCATAAGCCATCTGAGCAGACCAGGAGAGATTCATTGTCTGGACGGCTGGTGGAAATAATCTCCGGTTCAAATGGCTCTCCCTGACCAAGAGCGCGATACAAAACATTACGCTGCGGGTGAACAGCGGCTTCTTCGGGTGTGATTTGTCCTAATTCCTGAAGGCGTTTCACCAGGGAATGATCACGGGTCAATGCTTTCAAGTTTCCGTTCTTGTCCGTTGAATACACCCGGCTGTCGCCAACGTGGGCGATTGTCATTTGTTCACCTACAATAAGGATAGCTGTAACTGTTGTCCCACCGCCGTATGAGTTCTTTATTATTTCAGCGTTCGCTTTTTCAATCCCAGATTGAAATACTTCCCGGTATGACATCTCGCTTGGTTGAGGATTAAGGCTCATCATGGGGGTATATATCTCGGTCAAGACAATACCGACGATGGTCCGGATGGCAAGCTCGCTAGCAATCTCTCCGTTTTTATGCCCCCCCATACCGTCAGCAACTATATACAAACCAAAAGGAATCTCGGTTTCATTAAAGGAAAACATAGTTGTCAGGGTAAAGAACGCATCCTCATTGTGTGTTCTTTGTTTCCCGGGAGATAGCCCGTAACCTACATTAATTAGAGGGGAGCTGTAACCAACAGTTTCCGTTTCAACAGGGGTGGTCACTTTTTCCAGCTCTTTAGTCACTACCGTAGCTTCTGTTTCCTGGTACTGGTTCCCATCATCGTGAGGATCAGTTGTTTTGGATTGGAATTGTTTCTTGAGTGTTGAAAGCAGTCTTTTTATCATTTTTTCTCGTTTGCTGTAGTTGAGTAGAGGCTGTTAATTCATTAAGCTGGCAAAGCATATACTTTATTATCGGCAGCGCCAATATAGAGGACATCGTCAACAATGATCGGGGATCCAGTGATTTGTCCCTCAGCTTGGTATTTCCAGCGCAGACGGCCGCTTGCGGCGTGCAGGCTGTATACCATACCATCAATATTACAAAAATAGACAGCACCTTTATGGAAACAAGGTGAGCTGTTAATTTGATTATCGGTGTCAAAACTCCAAACCTTTTTGGAGGTTTTGATGTTAATGCAGTAAAAGGTATTGTCTGTTGAGCCTACATAAACGTGATTCTCATTCGTTACGGGCGTGCTGATAGAACCATTTTCCATCCGGAAACGCCAAATCACCCATCCGGATTTTGCGTCAATTGCGTACAGGACAGAATCTAGAGACGTGATGTAAATGACATTATCATAATAATGGGGTGATGAAGTGACTGCCCGTTTAGCGGAGGTTCTCCACTTGATATTCCCGCTGAAATCATAACATTGGATTTCTCCGTTTTCGCTGCCAATATATACCATGTCTGAGATGACGGTTGGGCTGGATCTGACCGGTGAACCGAGATTTGCACGCCAGGCTTCTCTTCCGGCTAAGATATTTATTACGTGGAGATATTCATCATCGGAACCAATAAAGAGGTGTCCTTCCGCAATCGTCGGCGAGGAGTAAATTGCCCCATCGGTCGACTGCACCCAGACTTTTTTCCCATTTCGACAGGAGATAGAGTGAACGTATTGATCGGTTGAACCGAAATAGACTTTATTGTCATGAATTGCTGGTTTGCTGACAATGCCGCCATTCGCCGCATATTTCCAGACAAATTTTCCATTTGCCGCTTCGAGAGCATAAAGATTATGATCGTATGATCCGATATACAGGATGCCATCTTGATAACTTGCAGTTCCTCGGATTTCATCCTCACAGGTAAATGTCCAGATGGGAGAATGGCTTTGATCCTGGAAGAATTGGGTCGCTTGAGCAATTGAAATTTCATCCTCGAGCATACCTGTTTTCTGCGCCAGCCCGATCAAGGCTTTTCTCATAATTGCTGCATTTTCAAATCGGTCCGGTGGATTGTACTGTAAAGCTGTATTGACGATGGTTTCCAGGGCTACTGTTATATTCGGATTTGCTTCCCGGATTGGGCGTTCATCAAAGGTAAAAGGAGGTTCAGTCCGTGGATCTTGATTGGTAATCAGGTGGTGCATGGTTGCGCCCAAGGCATATATATCAACTTGCGGGGATGCTTCACCTCGATACTGCTCAGGAGGTGAATATCCTTCCGTTCCGATCATAGTTCCTTTGGCGTCAGTTTGGAAAGTTTTTGCGATACCGAAGTCTACTAGCCTGATCTGATTCCGCCTGGTGATCATGATGTTGGCTGGTTTGATATCCCGGAAAATTATTGGTTCAGGTTCGTGGTTATGCAGGTAATCCAGAACATCACAGAGAGCTATCGCCCAGCTGATGGCTTCCTCTTCCTGGAAAGGAGCCCGTCTTTGCTGAAGTTTAATTTCAAGATTGTCACCATCGATGAATTCCATCACCAGGTAGGAACGGGCGCCAAGTGTGAAATAGTCATAGATGGTGGGAATTGAGGGATGACTGACTGTTGCCAGGATATTGGCTTCCCGTTCAAATGTTTCTATGATCGTTGCCTGGATATCAGAATCTGTTGCCTGGTTTATCATTTCTTTGACGGCAACTACCTTTTCAACCTTAAAACGGAGGTCTTGTGCCCGATAGACAGCTCCCATTCCCCCCCGACCAACCGTTGACAGGATTTTATACCGGCCTTCTAATTTTGTGCCAGGTTGAAGGTACTCAAGAGATTTTGATCTCTGGTCCAGGTTCTGGGTTATTTTTCTAGTCTCCAGACCAATCCTCCCTAATGAAATTTACTTCTGTATATTATATCCTCTTTGATCTTTCATCGTATGACCTAATTGATGGATTTTATCATATGTACCCGGTTTCCCGCTAACCTCGTGAAGATAACAGTTAAGGTTCTAGGAGTTGTTATTGTTCTACCATCAACGCTGATTTATGCCGGAAGTATTATAATGGGGGTGTAATTCATTAACCCAGCAGCAGAAATTATTTCGCTTTTACCAGGAAAATTCATGAGAGACCAAAAAACATATCAATCTCCTTTCTCTTGGCGATACGGTTCACCTCAGATGAGGGAAATCTGGGGAGAATACAATACCAGGCTGTTATGGAGGGAAATCTGGGCAAATTTGGCTGAGGTTCAGATCAAATACCAGCTGGTCACCGCAGATCAGGCAGCTGAACTCCGGACCAGCGCGGGAGAAATCGATCTGGCTCAATCTTTAAAGATAGAAGAGCAAATTCATCATGATCTGATGGCGGAACTTCAGGTGTTTGCAAAACAATGCCCATCAGCAGGCGGAATACTTCATCTGGGTGCGACCTCGATGGATATCAAGGATAATGCACTCATTCTCCAGCTGAAAGATGCTCTGGTTTTGATCCTTGAGGAACTTCATGGTCTGCTGGAAGTGATGGTTGGCTTAATTGATCGCTTTGCAGAAATGCCCCTGATTGGGTTCACTCATTTACAACCGGCAGAACCGACCACATTGGGGTACCGTTTAGCTCAGCCAGCTCAGGATCTGTTGATGTATTACCGTTTATTGATTGCTCTTGAGGGTGGGATAAAGTCAAAGGGATTTTGTGGAGCAGTGGGAACCAGCGCGTCTTTTGCGTCCTTGATTGGCAAGGAAAATCTGGCAGAATTTCAGGATAGGATGGCGAAAAAACTGGGCATTGAATTTTTTGAGGTTGTTTCTCAAACTTATCCCCGCATTCAAGATTATCGAGTGTTGACTACCCTCTCAGGGTTGGGCGCAGTTTTATACAAAATGGCATTTGATTTGCGAATCTTGCAATCCCCGGCTTTTGCTGAATTGGCAGAGCCTTTTGGGGAGAAACAGATTGGATCTTCAGCAATGCCCTTTAAACAAAACCCGGTCAAGGCTGAAAAAATCAACTCGCTGGGCAGGCATCTGGCACAGCTTCCCCGGACTGCTTGGGATAATGCGGCTCATTCTTTGCTTGAACGCACACTGGATGACAGCGCAAATCGGCGGGTAATTCTCCCTGAAGCTTTCCTCATTACTGATGAAATGCTTCGTGAATGCAAGGCAATATTTTCCGGGCTTCAGGTTTTTGAACAAGGGATTAAACATAACTTGGAGGATTACGGTCCGTTCGCGGCTACCGAAAAGTTATTAATGACCCTCAGTAAAGCTGGCGCAGATCGCCAGCAGATGCACCAGGTACTGCGGAATCACGCCCTGCAAGCGTGGGCAGCAGTGCGGGAAGGGGAGCTAAATCCATTGTCAGAACTGGTTTCAAAAGATCCTGCTTTGCTGGAATATTTATCTCGAACAGAAATTGGCGAAGCAATGGATGGATCGGCTTACCTGGGGGACGCAGTGGAAAGAGCGAAAAGGCTCGCTGCAAAAATTAAGCTAGAAATAAGCGGCTGATTGTCAAAACTCAGCCGCTGAATGTGTGGATATAGTCAGTTTTCATTGCCACCTACAGAATAAATCAATAATTCTTTCTATCTGAGATCGGGCGGCATTTCAGGTTTGTTGTCCAGGATTTCTTCGATTGTTTCTACCACTTCAGGGGTTAGTTTATCCACGATATCGATTGCTTTCATATTGTCTTTTACTTGAGAGGCTTTTGATGCGCCTGTGATTACCGTGCTTACATTCGGATTAAGCAAACACCAGGCAATAGCCAACTGAGCCGTGGTGCAGTCGATAATTTCTGCTACACTGGCCAGCTTGATCACTTTCTCTATTTGAGCTTTCGCTTTTTCATCTGTGAAACGTTTTAGCAGCCATTCATATCCTTCAAGGTTTGCCCTTGAATCTTCTGGAATTCCCTGGTTGTATTTCCCGGTTAATAATCCGCTGGCAAGCGGACTCCAGATGGTTGTCCCTAGCCCGATTTCACTGTAAAGCCGCTGATATTCCATTTCAATGCGATCTCTGTGAAACATGTTGTATTGGGACTGTTCCATCAAGGGGGGAATAAGATGTTCCTGTCTGGCAATCGCGTATGCTTGCATAATTTGCTGGGCAGACCACTCGCTGGTTCCCCAGTAAAAAGCCTTGCCTTGATTGATGACATGATTAAATGCCCGGACAGTTTCCTCAATGGGAGTGTGGATGTCAGGCCTGTGGGCGAATATCAAATCCACATATTCGACACCCATCCGTGCCAGAGATCCATCCAACCCTTCAATGATGTGTTTTCTGGACAGTCCTCTTTCATTGAGACCTTCTCCACCCCAGAATATTTTGGTTGAGAGCACAAGGTCCTTTTGTTTCCAACCAGTCTTTTTTAATGCCTCTCCCATAATTGTTTCCGCTAGTCCATTGCTGTACACTTCTGCATTGTCAAAAAAATTCACCCCGGCATCGTAGGCAATCGTCATTAGCTCAATAGCTTTATCTATATCTACCTGGCTTCCAAATGTTACCCAGGATCCAAAGGATAATGCGGACACCTGTAATCCTGAATTTCCCAAATATCTGTATTTCATAGCTTTTACTCCTCTACTGATAATTATTTAGTAATAATCCTGACTGCCGCTTTATCCATCACCGCTTTGGAGGCGGCAGCGAGAATTGGATAGGCCTGGCTATTATAATTAATATCACGCTGGGCTGGAAAGGGCTGTAGATCTCCATTTGCCCGAATCTCTCCTCCAGCTTCTTTAATTATCAGCCAACTGGCTGCAAAATCCCATAATTTTGGTGTGCTTTCAAAAGCCAGCAGGGCAGTTCCTTTTGTAACCAGGCATAAATGATACGCTGCCGCGCCCAATGAGCGAGTTTTGTAAGGAAGGGTCACTTGATAGAGGTCGTGCATTCTAGAACAATGAACAAACACAGAGTAGGGAGAATCAACTTGAGGATCTGATACCAGGATTTGCGTTCCATTTAATTCTGCCCCTTCGCCAATGGATGCTGTATACAGTTCATCAATAAGAGGAAAATATACCGCAGCAGTTTGAGGAACTCCATGTTCCAGATGAGCGATAGAAACACCCCAGTAATGCAGCCCCAGGCTGAAATTGACCGTGCCATCGAGCGGATCCAGAACCCAGACATGTTCATTCTGGGGAAGAACGGTACTGCCTTCCTCGCTGAGGATTCCATCACCCGGAAATTTTTTCCCGATCAGGTCTTGCAATAAGCGATCAGCATCCCGGTCAGCTTTTGTAACCAGGGTTTGATCTGCCTTTAATTCCCCCTGGCGACTCCCGTTGTAGAAACGGTCCTGCAATAATTTTCCAGTTTCTACTGCCGCGGATTTTGCGAACGCCAATCTCTGATTAGTCATGTTTTTCCTGTTGTTAGAGCTGTTTATTCGTTCTTATTGTTTTATTTCAGATTAGGATTTTTCTGATATTGTCTTACTGCATCTTCTATGCTGATTTTGTGGTCTAAAACGGCTTGTTCATAACGGGAAAACCAGTGTGATAATTGAGGCCAGCCAAGTTTCATTTCTGTGAGGACAAGTTCAGCTAATGGACCACCTTGGGGAATAAAATGTGTGCTGTAAAAGTCCTGGCGTGCAGCTTCCTGGTCATATTCCAGGCGAATGATTTTCCCTGTCCACTGGTTACTCTCTCGTGTGATCTGGGCATATCCGGCCCGGGTATCACCGTCAAATGGAAGGCCGATGGACCCAGCATTTATGACAGTTGTTTTTCCGATTGTCCTTATCAGCGGTTGATGGGTGTGGCCAACCAGAAATAAGTCCACATCAGGTTGAATAATGTCGAGGATTTCCTTTTGGCTGGAATCCGGGTAGATGCCAATCCTTATTCCGCCCATAGATGCATGGACAGCTTTCACAATTTGGTTTCCTGGTAACTGGGTTTCGATCTCAAGCGGCAACTCTTTGACCGATTGAATATCCCCGGGAGAAAGAGATTGATAAGTCCAATGGATTATTTTTGACAGTTCAAATTTATTCCCATCCCTGGGAGCATCCGGACCGTCAAATCTGAGTACATATTGTTCATGATTCCCGGTGATAGTTTGCCAGGAATCAGATTCGATTTTTTGTTGGATCAAATGCAGACACTCTCTGGAACACGGTCCACGGTTGATAATATCTCCCAAGACAAAAACCAGGTCGGGTTTCCAGCGTTCAACATGATCGATAACAGTAATCAGGGCTTGATAATTACCGTGAATATCTGCCAGGGCAGCAATTTTCATAATTCAGGATTTTGACCCGACGATCTGTATGTAATCCAGAGTTTCATTCTCCTGGGGAAAAGTACCCAGTAAGTTAAGTAAATCTTCGGCAGCTTGAGCTTTTTCTTCCGCATCCTCGAGGCTCCAGGTGCGGCTCTTAACCTCAAGGAAGGTCCCCAGGGCGGGGTCATCCAGACGGTCTACATTGATATAGAATTCAATATCACGAAAACAGACTTTCCACCGCCGCCGGTCTTTTTCTACGAAGGTTTCATTCGAGGGATTGAAGTATTCCCGATAAAACCGGAGGCTGTGAGGGGCAGGGGCAATGAACCTGCTCCGTGATAATAAAACGTCCTGGGGAAGGTGACGTTCGCGTTTTGGTCCAATTAAGGTAAGTCTGTAGCGGATGTTCTCCACCTTGCCGTCTTTATCAATAAACTCATCTTCGCGGTAACGGAGCCAACCTTCTTCAGGATCTTCAAATTCGAAATAAGTGTCAAATTCATGATAGTGACGGTAATAGTGAATTTCGAGTTCAGATTGGAGTAGTTTATCAATGACAGCTTGCGGATCATCTACTTTAACTTTGATCTGGACCTCATAACTTTCCTGTTCTTCCGCACCGCCGACCGCAATTAATTTGGAGTAAACTGATTGGAAGCGCGTGATCAGGAATTGGTCAATTTCCTCTGCGAGAGCTTGGGCTTTTGGCTGCAGTTGGCTCACATCCACAGTTAATAATTCCCGGGACCGCATGAGCCATTTTCCATTCACCATCACATCAGTGACATCCGTGGATTTTGCGGAATAAACAAGCTGTGCATATACACCATCTGGATCATTTCTAAACTGGGGAGTGTTATGCAGGGTTTGAAGGTTTACCAGGATCAGGTCCGCTTTTTTCCCTTCAACAATAGAACCTGTCTGATCTCCAAGATGGATTGATTTTGCACCCATGCTGGTTGCCATAGCGACAGCTGTTCTGGCCGGGACAACAGTTGGATCTCCGCTGCTTCCTTTAGCGAGTAGAGCTGTCAGACGCATTTCTTCAAACATGTCGAGGTCATTATTGGACGACGCTCCATCTGTGCCAATACCAACATTGAGACCAAGTTCCAGCATGCGGCTGATTGGTGCGATACCTGATGACAATTTTAAATTTGAGGTGGGATTGTGAGCAACTCCGGCTCCATGTTTTTGCAGAGTATGCATTTCCCGTTCATCGATATGTACGCAATGAGCAGCGATAACCTTGGATTTCAACACGTTCTGCTGTTCAATGTAGGGAACAACAGGCATGTCCAGATCTTTTAAGCTGTCTTCAACTTCCTGGGCTGTTTCAGATACGTGGATATGTAGTGGCACATCGTATTTCTGGGCCAAAGCGGTTGCTGAATTCAGGATATCAACTGTGGATGTATAAGCCGCGTGGGGAGCTACCGCTGGAGTGATCAGGGGATGATCTTTCCATTTTTTGATCATTCTTTCAGAAGCCGCCAGGGCTTCTTCATAGGAAGCCGCATCTGGTGATGGGAATTTCAGAATTGTTTGACAGCAAACAGCCCGCAGCCCTGCTTCAGCAGCCCCTTCCGCCACCTGGTCTTCAAAAAAATACATATCTGCGAAAGTGGTAACACCGGATTTGATCAATTCGGCGCAAGCAAGAGAAGTGCCCAGTCGGACAAATTCTGGATTCACGTATTCCCGCTCAACTGGCATGATGTAACCAAGAAGCCATACGTCTAGCCGGAGATCATCAGCCAGTCCGCGTAGCAAATTCATTGGGACATGTGTGTGGGCATTTACCAGCCCGGGCATGAGGACCTTGCCTTCACAGTCGATCACTTCCCCGGCGGTGAATGTGTTTTTGAGCGCATCTGTGGATCCGACGGCATGGATATGATCATCCAGAACAGCAACGGCTCCATTTTCATAACAGGCAAACGTTTCATCCATACAGAGAACGTGGGCATTAATGAATAAAGTATCAATTTTCTTGGTCATTTTTACCTCTTTTTATAAACCGGCTTGCTATTACTAGCTATTTCTTGTCCAGCGAGAGTTTAGGATAATTGGGATCAGGTCCAAAACTTTTGCCTGATGAATACACTATATCCTTCAACCTCAAGCATATCTCTGGACAACCCACTTAGCCCATTCTTTTCAATACGCGCGATACTTATTATTTTTTGATAACCGCCTTTAGCAGCTGTGAATTAGTAGTAGAGATTGTATCACTTCAGAACAACTCTAAAAAGGAAATTTCATTCCAAAAACAATAACCCATTATGGTCTCTGCCAGGGGTTTTTCCAAGGGATTTGAGCGCTTCTCAGCAGGGCTTTCAAAGGAATTTGAGAGCATGTTGTATGGTAAAATAGAACATCGATGAAGATAAATAAAATAGCCTTGCCAGAATACCCAAATGTTCTTAAATCCGTCCGAAATGGGTTTGATGCCGTCACCAATCATTTGATTTTGCTGCTGTTTCCGATTGGGTTTGATCTGGTTTTATGGTTCGCGCCGCACCTCCGAATAACAGCACTAATTGAGGGGGTAATTGCGGAAATGAATGAAATGTCAGCACTTCTCTCACCCGATTTTGGGGAGAGGATAGAAGTTGGTCAGGAAATATGGATGATCGCCGCTGAACGGATCAACCTGTTTATTGCTCTCAGATCTTTTCCAGTAGGTATATTCAGTTTGTTTACTTCAATATTACCGGTCGAAAACCCTCTTGGTAATCCAATATTCTGGGATATATCACAGCTGAGCATTGCGGTAACCATCAGTCTCGTGCTGTTTTTGGCAGGGTTAGCTTTGGGTAGTTTGTATTTTTCCAGTGTAAGGCAGGCAGCTCTTTTTGATGAAGTGAAATGGCTAACGATTCTGCGTGAGTGGCCCCGGTTTAGTATTCAATCATTTCTGTTGAGCTTGATATGGTCTATCCTGTTCCTGGGAATTCTTGGATTGGGAAGCTGTGTAGCTACAGGTATTACATTTTTTAGTGTCTCTCTGGGGCAGCTTGTGATCATTCTTTTTGGAATTGTCTCTTTCTGGTTGATATTTCCATTGTTTTTCTCACCTCACGGGGTATTTTCCCAGGGTCAAAAAGCCTGGAAGTCCATGCTGCAAAGTATCCGGTTGACTAATATGACTTTCTTTAAAACCGGTTTGTTTATCATGCTGGCAATATTGGTTAACCAGGGGTTGAATATTGTTTGGCAAGTTCCACCGGAAAATTCCTGGTTAATGATGATCAGTATAATTGGTCATGCTTTTGTGACAACCGGTATGTTGGCAGCGAGTTTTGTTTATTACCAGGATATGATTCGCTGGTTTGAAGAATTTCAGTTGGTAGGTAGACCCCAGACGATCGAGGAAGAACGCCCGACGATAGAGAAATAATCCAAATCATAGTATGATGCGGTTTTGCGTAAAACTTGCAGGAGGTTTTTGTGGCAGCGAAGAAGAAAAAATTGTCTTATGATGCAAAAGATATTCAGGTATTGGAGGGATTGGAAGCTGTCCGTCTTCGCCCCGGTATGTATGTTGGTGGAACTGACATCAAGGCTCTTCATCACCTGGTTTATGAAGTAGTTGACAATTCAATTGACGAAGCCCTGGCGGAATATTGTGATGAGATTGAGGTTATCATCCATGCTGATGAAAGTGTCACGGTCACTGATAATGGTCGTGGAATCCCGGTTGACATTCACCCAGAGAAAAAAGTGCCAGCCCTTGAGCTGGTGATGACCAAGCTTCATGCCGGTGGTAAATTCGGCGGTGGAGGATATAAAGTATCAGGCGGATTGCACGGTGTGGGTTTGTCAGCTGTGAATGCACTTTCGGAGTGGTTTGAAGTCCGGGTTTGGCGGGATAAAAAGGAATACTATCAGAGGTATGAAAAGGGGATCCCGGTCACAAAACTAGAAATTGTAGGGGACGCCGTACCCAAGGGGAAAACAGGCACGACACAGACATTTCTGTATGATAAAACGATCTTCGATACTGAGCTCACTTTTTCATTTGATACCCTGGTTCAGCGATTCAGGGAAATGGCGTTTGTTACCCGGGGTGTCACGATAAAATTCTCAGATGAAAGAACTAACCGGGAGATGAATTTTTTCTTTGACGGGGGAATCACTTCCTTTGTACGGTATCTCAACCGCAACCGAACAAAATTACATCCTGTGATCCATGTTGAAAAAGAAATTGATAATATTGTGATTGACGCGGCATTTCAATACACAGATTCATATGCAGAATCGGTCTATGCTTTTGCTAATACCATCAATACCATTGATGGCGGGACGCATCTGACTGGTTTTAGGGCTGCCATTACCCGGACGGTAAACAATTACGCCAGAACCAAGAAACTGTTAAAAGATTCTGACGCCAATTTTTCCGGGGATGATACCCGGGAGGGCTTAACCGCGATTATCAGCGTTAAGCATCCCTCTCCCCAGTTTGAAAGCCAGACGAAAGTAAAATTGATGAACGCAGAGGTGAAAACCCATGCCCAGCAGGTTGTAGGGGAAGGGATTGAAACCTTTTTGGAAGAAAATCCGGCTGCAGCAAAGGCAATTGTAAATAAGTGTTTAACCTCAGCTCGCGCGAGAAGGGCAGCCAGCAAAGCCAGAGACCTGGTTATTAGGAAATCTGCGCTGGAAAGCATGACGTTGCCCGGAAAGTTAGCCGATTGTTCTTCCCGGGATCCCAGGGAATCCGAAATCTATATCGTCGAGGGTGATTCCGCAGGTGGGTCTGCCAAGCAGGGCAGGGACCGCCATTTCCAGGCGATCTTACCGCTGCGGGGGAAAATCCTGAACACTGAGCGAGCGAGGCTTAACCAGATTTTGGCAAATAATGAAGTCAGATCATTAATTTCCGCCCTGGGTGTTGGTATCGGGGAAGGATTTGACATTGAAGGGTTGAGGTATTGGCGAGTGATCATCATGACTGACGCAGATGTTGACGGCGCCCATATCCGCACCTTGCTGTTGACGTTCTTTTTCAGATATATGCAGCCATTGATTGATACCGGTCACTTATATATCGCCCAGCCCCCGCTGTACCGGCTCTCACATAAAAATAAAAAGACCTACCTTTTCTCGGAGAAAGAAAAGGTGGACCTATTTAAGGAACTGGGATTAACCCCTGAAAAGGCTCAGCTTCAACGATATAAGGGTTTGGGAGAGATGAATCCCCGGCAGCTTTGGGACACAACTATGGATCCCAGCACTAGAACCCTGCTCCGAGTTACAATTGAGGATGCAGCAGCAGCTGACAGGACCTTTGATATGTTGATGGGATCCTCTGTTCCACCAAGGAAACGATTTATCATTACCCATGCAAATGAAGTCAGAAATCTAGATATCTGAGGTCCGGTAGTTAAATCTTAATGACACTTAAACAAGGTGAGCTCCTTCTTGACAGATACCGAATCATCGAGGTATTAGGCCACGGTGGAATGGGTTCTATCTTCCGCGCAGTGGATGAAAACCTGGGGGTCGAAGTTGCTGTAAAGGAGAACCTGTTTACTATAGAAGATTATGCCAGGCAATTTCGCCGGGAAGCGACCATCCTTGCCAGTCTCCGGCATCCGAATATGCCTCGCGTTTCAGATCACTTCAGTCTTGAAGACCAGGGTCAGTACCTGATCATGGATTACATTGAGGGAGAAGACCTCCAGGAGAAGCTGGAGCATCAGGGTCCCTTTGAAGAGGAAGAAGTGGTATTCATTGGGGCATCAATTTGTGATGCGCTGGCGTATATGCATTCCCGGGATCCGGCAGTCCTTCATCGGGATATCAAGCCAGCCAATGTTAGAATCACACCGGGGGGAGAGATTTACCTGGTAGATTTTGGTCTGGCAAAACTCATGCATGGGGATCTAACGACCACTACTGGTGCCCGGGCGATGACCATGGGTTTTTCTCCTCCGGAACAGTATGGCGCAGCCCGGACAGATGCCCGGACAGACATCTATTCTCTGGGTGCCACATTATATACTGCTTTAACCGGGTTAACTCCAGAGGACAGTTTGGCCCAAACCATGGACCAGATAGAATTGACACCTGTTCGGGAAAGAAATCCAAAAGTTTCTAAACGAGTTGCAGAAGCAGTGGAAAAAGCACTCCAGGTTCATCCTAATGACAGATTCCAGCTGGCTGCAGAATTTAAAAATGAGCTGCTGAAAGCGCAAAGCGGCAGATTCAATGTAAATTTTAACCTTGACCAGGTCGGTCCAACACAAACAAAAAAATCAAGTAAAAAGCGAAAGGATAAGTTATCTTCGCCTGGTGTGATTACCAAAGAAATCGCCAAAAAGAATGGTAAGAAGAAAGCTGAATCTCCAGCAAAAAAGAAAAAACCGGAAATGCCCCGGAAAAGAATTGATCGGGGAGGATGCCTATCATTAATTGCCTTGCTCAGTTTTATCCTGATCTTGAGTTTGGCTGTCTTTTCCCTGTTGAACCCGATTTTGGCAAAGAACTTGTTTAACTTTTTGTTCTAATCACTAAACGCGAGGGGGAATACCAGTAATTAATCGTTTGAAATGCAGTTTGGTGGAACAGAATAACTATTTTCCCGATACCACATGATTAAAATCATATTCTTGCCCTGGCACTTGTCAGACAATTGACAAGAGAGGGAATATTTGTTAAACTTATTATTGTCAGACAAGTTCAAAATCAGGAATTTCCTATGGCAACGCTCCTTATTAAAAATGCTCAAATAGTTGTTACGATGGATGACCACCGCCGTGAAATAAAGGATGGTGGTCTTTTTATTAAAAACGGCTTTATCGAGCAAGTCGGAGGATCAGACCAGCTGCCAATTGAGGCAGACCAGGTTTTGGATTTATCAGGGCATATTGTGCTGCCCGGGTTGGTAAATACTCATCATCATTTTTATCAGACATTAACCCGCGTGGTTCCGGAAGCGCAGGATGCTAATTTATTTCACTGGCTAAAAACCCTTTACCCGATCTGGGCCAGGATGAAACCGGAAGATATCCGGATTTCGACTAAAACTGCCCTGGCAGAATTAGCACTCTCTGGATGCACAACCGCTTCAGACCATCTTTATCTGTTTCCAAATGGTTCCCGGCTGGATGATGAAATCGAAGCTGCCCTGGAAGTAGGTTTGCGATTGCATGCTTCCCGGGGATCGATGAGCCTTGGTGAGAGTAAAGGCGGTCTTCCTCCTGACAGCGTGGTCGAAGATGAAAAACAAATCCTCAAGGATTCTCAACGGCTGATTGAGGCTTACCACGACAGCACACCTGGTTCTTATACTCAAATAGTCCTCGCTCCCTGTTCTCCATTCAGCGTTACTGGAGATCTGATGCGTGAAAGCGCTGCTTTAGCCCGGGAGTATGGCGTTCAGCTGCACACACATTTGGCTGAGACAGAAGATGAAGTAGATTTTACAATCAAAAAATTCGGCAAAAGACCGGTTGCATATATGGAAGAAGTTGATTGGATCGGTTCTGACGTCTGGTTTGCCCATTCGGTTTACCTGAACGAAGATGAAATCAAGGTGTATGCGGATCATGGTTGTGGTGTTGCCCACTGTCCCAGCTCAAATATGAGATTGGCTTCCGGGGCAGCGCCGATACTTGATCTGATTGCAGCAGGAGTGGATGTCGGGTTGGGTGTAGATGGATCTGCCAGTAATGACGGATCTCATATGATCGAAGAAGCCCGGCAAGCGATGCTGCTTGCCCGCGTCCGGGCAGGCATGCTAGGCGCTTCCCGTTCTGGAGAGGAAAAGTCCCCGATAATGTCAGCCCGGCAGACACTGGAATTGGCCACTCGGGGTGGGGCTGCGGTTTTAGGGCGAAACGATATAGGTTCGCTTGAACCGGGAAAAGCAGCTGATTTTACAGCCATTAACCTTAACCGGATAGACTATGCCGGCGCTATGCATGATCCTGTGGCAGCAGTTCTCTTCTGCGCCCCGGTAAAAGTAGATTACACAGTTGTAGGTGGAAAGATAGTGGTTAAAGAAGGAAAACTGACTACCGTAGAGCTGCCAAAGCTGATTGAGATCCATAACCGGGCTGCAGCTCGACTATTAAATGGTTAAAAAGTAACGCGTACTTCATTTCAGTGGAGAGATCCAATGACAAGAAAACAGATCAGTACTCGAACACGTGGTTTAGTAGATGTCGCTATGGGTCGGGAAAAAGCCGACCTGGTCATTCGCAATGGACAGTGGATTTGTGTTCAATCTGGAGAGATTCTCCCGGGAACAGATATAGCTGTGCTGAAGGACCGGATTGCTTATGTGGGTGAAGATGCCAGCCACACGATAGGTGAAAACACAAAAATCATCGATGCGGATGGAAAATACCTGGTTCCCGGATTACTGGATGCTCATATGCATGTGGAATCGGGTATGGTAACCATCACAGAATTCGTCAGGGCTGTTGCCCCCCGGGGAACGACCGGGATGTTTATTGATCCTCATGAGATCGCTAATGTTTTTGGTTTAAAGGGTGTTCAGATCATGGCTGATGAAGCAAAAACCCAACCAATTCACGTTTGGGTTCAGGTTCCTTCCTGTGTGCCCTCCGCTCCGGGATTGGAAACACCAGGCGCATCAATTGGTCCAGAGGATGTGGTAGAAGCAATGGGCTGGGAGAGGATTATTGGCTTGGGAGAGATGATGAATTTTCCCGGTGTTTATTCCAGTGACTCCAATATGCATGATGAAATGGCTGCAACACGTGCCGCTGGTGGAGTAATCGGCGGGCATTATGCTGCACCGGATCTAGGAATTCCTTTTCATGGATATGCAGCCGGTGGACCGGAAGATGATCATGAAGGGACAACCAAGGAAGATGCTGTTGCCCGGGTGAGACAGGGGATGAAATCGATGCTCCGGTATGGATCAGCCTGGCTGGATGTTGAAGCCCAGGTGAAAGCGATTACCGAAGAAGGCCTGGATTCCCGCCACTTTATTCTTTGTACGGATGACTCTCACTCTGAAACGCTGGTAAATGATGGTCATATGGACCGGGTAGTTCGCCATACGATTGGTTTGGGCGTAGATCCTCTTACTGTTCTGCAAATGGCGACAATAAATACTGCGGAACACTTTGGAGTTGCCAGGGATATGGGTCAAATTGCACCGGGAAGATATGCGGATATCCTGCTGGTCCCAGATCTGATGGATTTCAATCCGGAAAAAGTGATTGCAAAAGGGCAAATTCTAGCCGAAAAGGGAAAGTGGATCCAGGACCTGCCGCAAACGACCTATCCTGATTGGGTAACAAAATCAATAAATATGAAGCGGCCCTTGACCCCTGATGATTTCCGATTGGTAGTGGAAGGGGACTTTAAATCAGATTCTGTGATTGCCCATGTGATAGGCGTTCTTGAAGGACAGGCGCCAACCCAACATCTAAAGGTTCCAGTAAAGATAGCGAACAGTGAAATCCAAATTGCCGGAAAAAAAGATCTGGCAAAAATTGCCCTGGTGGAACGCCACCAGGCTACGGGCGGCGTGGTTGTAGGTTTGGTTTCCGGGTTTGAGTTGGAAGGGAGATGTGCTATTGGTACCACTGTCGCGCATGATTCCCATCATATGATTGTTGTTGGAACAGACGAAGAACTAATGGCACAGGCAGCCAACCAGCTGGCAGAAATGAACGGTGGTCAGGTGGTAATAAAGGATGGAGAGATTATTGGACAGGTATCTTTGCCGATTGCAGGGTTAATGTCCAATAAACGGGCAGACCTGGTAGCTGAAGAAGCTGCCACTGTCCTGAAAGGATTCCAAGCCTGCGGCTGCACGATTGTCAATCCTAACATGCAGCTGAGTTTGCTGGCGCTGGTCGTGATACCCTCCTTGCGTATTTCAGATCTGGGATTGGTTGATGTGGAAACTTTTTCCCTGATACCAATCATCGAGGAAGAACAATTGTGATCCGAGATAATGACGTCTCAAGATCTCTTCATGAGCAGTTGAGTATTCTGATTTCAGAAACCGAATCAGGTGACAGATTGCCGTCTGAACCCCGGCTGGCAGAAGACCTGGGTGTTTCCCGGGCGTCCTTGAGAGAAACTATGAGGACTTTTGAAACCCGGGGGCTGCTGCAGAGGAAGCAGGGAGTCGGTACATTTGTTATTCATCCTGACACTGTGTTTGACAGCGGTTTGGATAAACTTGTCAGCCTGGAAACACTAGCTGCCCAGATCGGGTTGGAAGTGTCGATGGGCGATCTGGAAATATGCCGGCAAGTGCTTGATTGTGAATTGTCTGAATACCTGGGTCTGCCGAAAAATGAGGAAATCCTTAAAGTTTCCCGGGTTATCCTGGCTGAAAACCGGCCGGTCGCTTTCCTGGAAGATAATTTACCTGTGGATATTATCAGTGAACAGGAAGTAAAGGAGCATTTTACTGGATCTGTTTTGGATTTATTGATTAATAGGGATGATATCCCTCTGGCCAGCTCTCGGTGCGATATCAGCGCCATCGGCGCGACACCAGAAATTGCCAGGGCGCTGGAAATCCAGCTGCACGAGCCCTTAATGGTTTTTTCATCCTTGCTGTACTCAACCAGAGGCAGGATTATCGATTCGTCGTTTAGTTATTTCATCCCTGGATATTTCCATTTTCATGTCGTTCGGCGAGTAGGAGACTAAATATGGGTTTGAGTTATTATGTTGAATTTGTAGGTAAAAATGGATAAATGGAATTTTCATTAGACCAACCTGATTTATCCGCGAAAAAAAATACTTTATTCACCCAAGGAGTATGATCATGAGAAGTTTTGCAGGACGTAACATTATTTCATTGAAGGACTTTGAACGCCATGAATTTGAGCGTGTATTTGAGGTGGCGGAAATATTAGCCCCGATTGCTCACAACCGGAAGAATGTTGATATGCTGAAAGAGAAAACCATGGTAACGGCATTTTACCAGCCGTCTACTAGAACTCGCCTGGCTCACGAATCAGCCATGCTTCGGCTGGGTGGTAAAGTGACAGGTTTTGCGGATGCTAAGATGACCCGCGCCGGTGACTTTTATATGGAATCTATCAAGGATACCTTTAAAATGCTTGAAAATTACGGCGATGTCATTGTTATGAGGCATTTCCAAAAAGGCGCACCCCAGGAAGCAGCAAAATGGGTAAGTGTCCCCATTATCAATGGTGGCGACGGTTGGGGTGAGCACCCGACCCAGATTCTCACTGATCTCTATACCATCCAACGCGAAAAAGGATGCATTGATGGATTAAAATGGGTTGCTGTTGGCGATATGAGAATGCGTACCATGCATTCCCTGGGACACGCATTAACCCAATTTGATTGCCCAATCACCTTTATCTCACCTGCAGATATGTCCTTGCCTGATGAATACCGGGAAGATTTTAAACGGAACAGCTTAAACTTCACCGAAGGTGATGATGTTCGTAAAGTTATCGCAGATGCAGATGTCATTCTGGTTGAGCCGGTTGTTCAGCCTGATTACACCAAATCCCGCGATGAACGGGACGGCGATGTTGGGTTAACTCCTCCGGAATTCAAAATCACCAAAGAACTGTTGGAAACCAAAGCAAAATCGGATGCAGTGCTGCTGCACTCACTACCCCGTATGGATGAAATTCCTCCCGATGTGGATCAGACCCGTTGGGCGCGCTACTGGCAGGAAGGATTTAACGGCGTTGTGATGCGCATGGCTCTCCTGGCGCTGGTTTTAGGCGAGATGGAGTAGGATTACTGCAAAAAGAAGTTAAAAAATTACTGGTAGATTGGTTTATTGTTTGCCAATCTACCAGGAAATCAGCAATTAATAAGACATCAATACATTATTTGTTGAGATAAGGAGAAAATGATGATATCTGATTTACGGGGTCGTGACTTAATTGGCGACTTGGATTTTACAAAAGAAGAAGTAGAAACTGTCCTTGAAGTAGCCTGGGATCTTAAGAAAAAACGCGCACTGGGCGAACGGCATGCTTTGCTTATTGATAAAACTCTCTCAATGTTGTTTTTCTTCTCCAGCACAAGGACCCGGGCTTCCTTTGAGTCTGGAATGGCCCAGCTGGGTGGACACGCTGCTTTCATGGAGAGCCGGACAACACAGGTATCACATGGTGATACCGAGAAAGAATTAGGTGAGATTCTCGGGCGATATTTTGACGGAATCGCCATTCGTTATGTAGATTGGGGTATCGGCAATCAGTACCTTAATAATGTTGCCTCCTCCTCTCGTGTCCCGGTTTTGAATATGCAGTGCGAGATCTATCATCCCCACCAGTGCCTGGCGGATATTATGACAATTATTGAGAAAAAAGGTCGGGATTTAAAAGGAAAAAAGATGGTTGTTTCCTGGGCCTATGCTTCCTCATACTTGAAACCAATTTCAGTCCCGCAATCTCTGATCCTGCAGATGCCCCGTTTTGGTTTGGATGTCACTCTGGCTCACCCGCCAGAATTTAAGTTAATGCCGGAAATTATGGCACAGGCACAAGAACAAGCTGACAAATATGGCGGCAAATTTGAAGTTGTAGATGACATGGAAGAAGGCTTTAAAGACGCAGACATCGTTTATGCTAAATCCTGGGGCCCTTTACTCACGACCCAGGACCCTGATGAAGGAAAGAAGATCCAGGATAAATACAAAGATTGGATCACTGATTCCAAGAAAATGGCCCTGGCTGATAAGGATGCGATTTACATGCACCCGCTTCCCGCAGACCGCGATGTAGAGGTCACCAGTGAAGTAATGGATGGTCCACAATCAGTAGTTTTTGACCAGGCTGAAAACCGGATGCATGCCCAAAAAGCAGTCATGGCTCTGACCATGCGTTAGGAGATAAATATGTCAAATAAGAAAAAAATAGCAGTTGTTGCCATTGGCGGCAACTCATTAATCAAATCTAAACAGCATCAAACTGTAAAAGATCAGTATAAGGCTGCACAGGAAACTGCAACCCACCTGGTGGATATGATAGAAGCCGGATGGGATATTGCCGTTGGGCATGGAAATGGACCTCAGGTGGGATTCATTTTACGCAGAAGTGAAATTGCCCATAAGGTCGAGGGAATGCATGAATTACCTCTCGATGTCTGCGGCGCAGACAGTCAGGGCGCAATCGGTTACTCCCTGCAGCAGAATATTCAGAATGAGCTGAAAAAACGGGGTATCAATAAACCGGCTGCAACAGTGATCACCCAGGTTCGAGTGGATCCGAACGATCCTGCTTTCCAGGAGCCCGCCAAACCCATCGGTACTTTCATGGAAGAAGATGAGGCGCAAAAAAGGAAAGATGAACTTGGTTGGAATGTTGTTGAAGATGCCGGCCGGGGTTGGCGCCGAGTTGTCGCTTCTCCACTCCCTGTTGAGATTATGGAATTGGAAGCCATCAAAGCGCTGATCGATTCCGGCACGATCACCATCACCGTGGGCGGCGGCGGTATTCCTGTTATTGATACTGATCAAGGCATTGAGGGAACTGCAGCGGTAATTGATAAGGATTTTGCTTCTGCCTTCCTTGCCAATGAAATTAAGGCTGATATGCTGCTGATCTCTACTGCAGTTGAAAAAGTCTCATTAAATTTTGGCAAACCAGACCAGATTGACCTTGACCAAATGACTGTTGCTGAAGCAAAGAAGTACCTTGATGAAGGAACGCATTTTGCAAAAGGTTCCATGGAACCCAAGATAAAAGCCATTGTCCGATTTCTGGAGCAGGGTGGTAAAGAAGCACTTGTTACCAACCCGGAAAACATCGGAAGGGCGCTGAAAGGAGAAACCGGGACAAGGATTGTCCCTTAATAAGATTGAAATTATCAAGGCAGATCAGGATATTGTTCTTAATTGGAAAAACAATATTCAAGTATACTAACTGTAAAGAGTTTTGCGATTATTTTTTTGAAGGAGGTGGAGCTTATCTCAGATGTGTTTTTGTTCAACAATTGTTTGGATAAACCTATTTTGCAGAGGAGAAATTCATGAAGAAGAAAACCTTTTGGTTGGTAATTAGCTTGATGCTGATCGCAGCGTTCGTTTTCACCGCCTGCCAGCCGGCTCCTGAAGAAGTTGGTGGTGTACAGATCCCTGACATTGAAGATGGAAAATTCAATGTTGCCATAGTGATGCTCAGCAACCACGATGACGGCGGCTGGTCGCAGGCACAGTGGGAAGGTATCAATTACCTTGAAGAAAATATGGACGGCGTTCACACTGCTTACCTGGAATTGGTAGCAGAAGGCGCTGACTCCGAGCAGGTATTCCGCGCATTGGCCCGAAAGGGCTTCGATTTGATCTTCGGTGGGTCCTTTGGTTACATGGATTCCATGGAAGTTGTTGCTGAGGAATTCCCCGACATCGGTTTTGTTCATATATCCGGTTACAAGTTCAATGGAACCAACTTCGGCAATATGTTTGGCGAGATGGAAGTTATGAAATACGCTGCTGGCATGATTGCTGGATCCCGGGCCAAAGCAGATGGCGCGACCCGCGTCGGTGGCATGGCTACCTTCCCCATTCCCGAAGAATTCCGTCTGTTCAATGCTTATGCTTTGGGTGTACAGGAAACCTGCCCCGATTGTGATGTTGACATTCGCTGGATTTTCACCTGGCACGATCCCATTGTTGAACGAGAAGGCGCAGACTCCCTCTTTGATGCAGGCTCCCATGTTGTGATGACCGGCGCAGATACCCCGGCTTCCGCTCTGGCTGCTGCAGACCGTGAAGGCGTTTACGGAATCACCTATGACTGGGTCGGCTCCTGCACCATTGATGAGTGCCTGACCGCTCCGTATTGGGTCTGGGGTCCGGTTTTTGTACGGATCACCGAAGAGGTGCAGGCCGGAACCTATCCATATATGGCTGACTATTTTGATGCTTCCACAGGTGGCGTTGCCCTGTATGGATTCATGGATGGACAGGAATTACAGCCTGGTGTCGCCAGTCTTCCCGCAGATGATCTGGCCAAAATCCAGGCAGTAATGGATGGTGCTGCAGCAGGCGAGTTTGATCGTTTTGACGTCTTTGCAGGACCCATCGTGGATATTGACGGCAATATTGTTGTTCCGGATGGCGAATTTATGACCCAGGCAGATATTGACCAGTTTGTGCCAGGCGCACCTGGTTTTGAAGCCACTTATGGTATGTACTGGTGGAATCAGAATATCGCAGCTGACCTGCCTGATCTCTAAACACTAAAGAATTTGGGTGACCAGAATTATTCTGGTCACCCATTTTTTAATTGCAATTATTTTTCTACTATTATTTATTTCCCATCAACTTTTATTATATGGATCTTAACTATGGATCAAGAGATTACTCCTCCCGGTATCGAGAATGTGGTCAGCATGAGGGGCATCAGTAAACGTTTCCCAGGTGTCATCGCCAACGATCAGGTTGATTTTGATTTGCGCAGAGGGGAAGTCCACGCCTTACTGGGTGAAAATGGCGCTGGAAAAAGCACTTTGATGAACGTCCTGGCTGGATTATACCGGGCAGAAGGTGGAACAATCACAGTTCATGGCAAGGTGGCAAATTTCAATTCTCCCAAAGAATCCATTGATGCTGGTATAGGTATGGTTCACCAGCATTTTATGCTGGTTCCCTCACAAAGTGTCACAGAAAACATCCTGCTGGGGTTAGAAGAACCGCGGTTCAGAATGAAGTTATCAGAATTCGATAAAAAGATTGAAACAATAGCAGAACAATTTGGGCTCCATGTAGATCCTGAAGCAAAAATCTGGCAGCTTTCTGTAGGAGAGCAGCAGCGCGTTGAAATTCTGAAGATGTTGTACCGCGGAGCTGACGTGCTGATCATGGATGAGCCAACAGCCGTTCTGGCACCCAGTGAAATTGAGGAGCTCTTTAATACTTTGAGATCGATGACTGATCAAGGGAAGTCGATCGTTTTTATCAGTCACAAGTTGCATGAGGTGATGGAAATTTCTGATCGGGTGACAGTGCTGCAAAAAGGCAGGGTTACCTCAAGTGGAATTAATACCAGCGATGTGACCAGAGCAGATTTAGCCCATCTGATGGTTGGGCGAGAGGTTGTTTTCAGGGTTCAAAAGAATGAGGTCCAGGCGGGTGATCTTGTCCTTAGTGTGGAAAACTTGAAAGCGATGAACGATAAAGGCCTTCAGTCCCTGAATGGGGTCAGCCTAAACGTTCGCCAGGGAGAGATCGTAGGACTAGCAGGCGTGGCGGGCAATGGACAAAACGAATTGGCGGAGACCCTGGTAGGTCTTCGGGAAGCCATTGAAGGCAAAATTACGGTAAACGAAAAAGAGGTGACTAATAAGCCGGTAAAACTTGGCATCCGGCATGGGATTTCTCTTATTCCAGCAGATCGCACCCAGGTTGGTACAGCACCTAACTTAAGCGTGACCGATAACGTGATCATGAAGAATTATGATCAGAAACCTATCGGTCAGGGTTGGATGGTGAATTCTTCGGAAGCCGGGAAATACGCCTCAGAACTGAAAGAAGCCTACGATATTATCGTACCCACAATTGACACATCCGTACGCTTGCTTTCGGGTGGAAATCTTCAAAAAGTCATTCTAGCGCGGGAGATTTCCAGTGAGCCAAAATTAATGATAGCGGTTCAACCAACCCGGGGGCTGGATGTGGGCGCGATTGAAGGAGTCCAGAAACTTTTATTATCCCAACGGGAATCCGGGGCAGCGATATTGCTCATTTCTGAGGAATTGGAAGAATTATTATCCTTAAGTGACCGGATTTATGTCATTTACGAAGGTGAAATTATGGGAGAAATCGCCGATGGCGATATTGAGAAGATTGGTCAAATGATGACCGGTACACGTTTGGAGCAGATTGGAAAAGAAGGAGTTGGATCCAATGGCTGAGATTAATAACACAAAATCTGCTTCGAGTTGGAAGTTCCCTTTCCGAATTAAGATTGAGAATCGGGTTGATAATCCTCCGAAATGGTTATCTCCCACCCTCTCAGTGGGCGCGATAATTATTGCCTTATTAATTGGCGCCATTGTTATCTGGATGGGAGGCGGCAACCCCTGGGCTGCATATTCCCACATAGCGAAATATTCCCTGGGCAGTGTTGGCGTGTTATCAGACACTTTGGTGAAGGCTATTCCTCTCATGTTGGTGGGTCTTGCCTGTTCGATAGCTTTCAGAATGAAGTTATGGAATATCGGCGCTGAAGGGCAGTTCTTCCTGGGTGCTTTTGGTGCCAGCTTGGTTGTTCTTCTTCCCATCTTGCCTGAGGACGCACCCAAATGGCTGTTCATCATTACCATGGCATTTTTTGGCATGCTGTTTGGTGCTTTATGGGGTTTTATCCCGGGGTTATTGAAAGCCCGGTATAACGTGAATGAAATCATCTCAACTTTGATGATGAATTACATTGCTATCGAGTGGAACAATTATTTCATATACGCGGTTTGGTCTGAGCGTGGTTTCCAGATGTCAAGGATGTTTCAGCGTAATGCCTGGCTGCCGCGTCTTTCGGATCTGTCCACAAGGTGGCCTTTTTTCAGCGGCTTAACCACCCATTTTGGACTTGTATTTGCAGTCCTTGCCGCCATTATTTTGTGGCTTATCTTAAGCAAAAGTAAATGGGGGTATGAGATACGTTTGATTGGCGACAACCCCAAGGCAGCAGAATACGCAGGGATCTCGATTAAAAAGAATATTGTTTTGGTCATGATGGTTTCAGGCGCACTGGCCGGGTTAGCGGGAATGTCAGAAATTGGTGGAGTTGTCCACCGTCTGCAGGGAGCCATCTCACCCGGATATGGATATACCGGGATTATTATCGCCTGGCTGGCTAAACTTAATCCGCTGGCTGTGATCCTGGCTTCGATCTTATTTGGAGCGCTTATATTAGCAGGCCGGGAAGTGCAGCCTGCAGGTATTCCGACTTTGATCCAGGGCATGATTATGGTAACTCTTATTGCAAGTGATTTCTTTTATCGCAATCGAGTCACTATCATTCGCCGGGTGGAGGATTAACTATGGATTTATTAATAATCTTGGCTTCAGGTGTTGCTACAGGCACAGTGCTGTTGTATGCGACAGTCGGGGAGGCATTTGCCGAGCGTTCCGGAATATTAAATTTGGGTGTGGAAGGCATGATGCTGATTGGCGCAATGGCAGCATATAAGACAGCAGCTGCTACAGGTAATGCCTGGTTGGGTTTACTCGTAGCCATGCTGGCTGCAGGCTTGATCAGCCAGGTACATGCTTTTATCACTATCACACTCCAGGCTGACCAGGTGATCAGCGGTCTGGCGTTGAACTTCCTGGCTACAGGGATAAGCCTGGTGCTGGGGGAAGGGCTGACAAGCCTACGGGATGTGGTGCCTCAACTGCCCAAGTTCACCATTCCAGGACTGGCCCAAATTCCATGGTTAGGCAGGGTATTCTTTGATAATCAGAGCATTTTAGTTTATGCCGGTTTCCTTTTTATCCCTCTTGCCTGGTATTACATCAACCGCACCCGTCCGGGCTTACATTTACGAGCTGTTGGTGAATATCCGGCAGCGGCGGATACTCTTGGTATCCATGTCTATTTTCTGCGATATTTTTATGTGTTTGTAGGCGGCACCTTGGCAGGTTTAGCTGGAGCAACAATTAGTTTGTCCATTTCACCGGGATGGTTCGGCGCCTTGACCACTGCCGGCCAAGGATGGATTGCTGTAGGTCTGGTAATCTTTGCCCAGTGGAATCCGATCCGGGCTGCATTTGGCGCTTATACTTTTGGAGCGCTACGCCGGCTGGTTCTGGATATTCAGGCCCCGGTATTGATATTTGGCTTAGCCAATCCTTTTTACTCTAATTTGAATTATGCTTTCTTTTTGAAAATGCTGCCCTATATCTTTACGGTTGTGTTCTTAGTGATCGGTTCGCGGGAAGCGAATCGCAAGCGGATTGGTTCTCCTGCAGCTCTCGGTTTACCCTATATTCGCGGCCAACGTGGGTTGTAATCCATGATCAGCTTATCCGAACGAAAAGATTTAATCAGGACAGCCCTGGGTGAGGTGCCGCTGGACCTGCGGATTGACAACGTTCAGGTGGTAAATGTTTACACAGGAACGATTAAACCAGGATCAATAGGGATCAAAGGCGGCCGGATTGTCACTCCTTATGCAGGGGAGTATGCTGCTGAGAATGTAGTAGATGGCGGGGGAAAGTTCGCATTACCCGGTTTTATTGACACTCACGTTCATCTGGATTCCACTCTTGTCATTCCCGAAAACCTGTCCCAGCTTATTGTCCCGCGGGGAACGACGGTTATGCTGTCAGATCCCATGGAAATTGCTAATGTTGCTGGATTGCCCGGCTTTAAAGCCTTGCTCCGATCGCGGGAAGAACTTTCTTATCATATCTTTCTGGAAGTTTCTTCACGGGTACCGACTGCGCCTGGATTGGAAACAACTGGCGGAGAATTAAATCTCCAGGATGTCAGTGAAATCCTGACCTGGCCGGAAGCTGTGAGCCTGGGAGAACTGGATCCTTCGAAAGTGCTGGAAATGAGAGATGAATACTTACTGAAGATTGAAGCTGCTCAGCGCTTGGGGAAGATTTGCAACGGTCATGCTGTGGGACGGGTAGGTAAGGAGCTGGTAGCCTATGCCTGCGGTGGATTGGCTGATGACCACGAATGTGTAGATTATGAGGAAGCCTTATCCCGTTTGCAGCTGGGTATGGCAGTGTTGATCCGGGAGGGAAGTACCGAGAGAAACCTGGAACTGATCCTAAACGGCGTGGTCAGGGAAGGGACCTATTCGCATCATCTGATGTTTTGTACGGATGATAAACATCCGGATGAAATTCTGGAAGAAGGCCATATTGACTATATGGTTAACCAGGCAATAGAGCTGGGTATACCCCCTATGCAGGCTGTACAGATGGCAACTATTAATGCGGCAAAACACTTCCGGATTGAACACCTGGTAGGGTCTTTATCACCTGGCAGATGGGCGGATATCCTGCTCGCTGATGATCTGCAGCATATCGTTCCCGAAAATGTCTTCTTTAAAGGCATCCAGGTTGTCGAAGATGGCCGATACATAGGTTCAAACCCTGAGGCTGATTACCCCAGCTGGCTTTATGAAACAGTGACCCTGAAATCTGGAAAAAAGGCTGCTGATTATAAACTTGGCCATGATGGGAACCGGGCCCAGGTCTGGGTGATTGATCTCTTCCCTGACCAGATTATCAATACCAAAATCAGCGCTGAACTTGAGGTGATTGAAGGGTCTGTGATGGCTGATCCAGACCGGGATATTTTGAAACTTGCTGTCGTCGAACGGCACGGTAAGAACGGCAATATTGGCATAACTTACGTGAAGGGTTTTGGTCTGAAAAATGGAGCACTGGCTTCATCAATTGCCCATGATCATCACAATATCATTGTTGCAGGTACTAACGACCAGGATATGGTTGCCTGCGCGGTGGCCATTGAGGAAATGCAAGGAGGATTCGCAATTGCAGCAGACGGAAAAGTGCTGGGGACACTGTCTCTTCCCATTGGCGGATTGTTGAGTGAAGAACCTGTTGATGATATCATCGCCAACCTGGAAGAAATCAACCAGATTTATCACAACCTGGGCGGCACATTACCCGCGCCGTTCATGACGATCTCTTTTATTGGTTTACCCACTGTGCCGGATATGGGTTTAACGGATATGGGTTTAGTGGATGTTCTGAATCATGTGTTAATCAGTTCTTTTGTGAGGGATGGAGATTAGGCATATGCAGGGTTTTGACTATCTCAGACCGGAAACAATATCAGAACTAAAGAAAGATTTAAGCAATCCCGGCGCCAGGGTATTGGCCGGGGGAACTGATATTGTTCCCAAAATGAGGCAAGGTGTATTTTCTGCTTCTATCCTGGTAGATGCCAGTAGAGTGATATCCCTGGATTTTATTGAGGATCAGGGAAAAGAAGTGGTAATAGGGGCATTAACTACCCACCAGAAATTGACAGATTCCGCTCTGATTAAGAATGTAAATCCTGCTTTAACAGCTGCTGCAGAAAGCGTAGGATGCATCCAAACCCGCTGCCGGGGTACCCTGGGCGGTAATATAGCCAATGCATCGCCAGCGGCTGATACCATTCCTCCTTTATTGATATATGATGCTGATCTGCTCCTGCAAAGCCTGGAAGGAGAGCGGATTCTGCCTTTGGAAAGTTTCCTGAAGGGGCCGGGTGAAACTGCTTTAAAACCGGGTGAGTTTATTCACAGTGTGTCTTTTTCTCCCTTATTGGGATCTTGGGGTTCGGTTTTCCTGAAGATAGGAAAACGATCCGGCATGGCAATTTCGGTAGTAAATGGAACTGCAGCTATTGTCCTGGATGACGAGGGAATGATCACTAACGCTAGAATAGCGCTGGGAGCTGTAGCTCCTACAGTTATCCGGTGCAGGGAAACAGAAAAATCCCTCATTGGAAAAGAACCATCCCCTGAATTATTCAACAATGCTTCAGAAATCTGCCGGGAAGAAATCACACCTATTACTGACATAAGGTCCACTGAAGAGTACCGGATCCATTCAGCTGCTGTAATAGCTCGAAGAGCATTAGAACAGGCTGTGGACCAGGCGCGGGAGAGGAAGAATTGAAACCAATCGAAGTAATTTTCACCCTGAATGGCAAGGATACAAGGGTGTCGAGTGATCCGAACAGGACCCTGCTGGAAGTGCTGCGGAATGATCTGGGATTAACGGGTACAAAAGATGCCTGCGGTGGAGAAGGGGAGTGCGGCGCCTGTACGGTGATTTTAAATGGAAAACCAGTTAATTCCTGTTTGTTATTTATTGGTCAGGTGATGGGACAGAATATAACCACAATTGAAGGTTTATCTGAGAAAGGTGATTATCACCCTATTCAGAAAGCCTTTGTTGAGGCTGGTGCCGTGCAATGTGGATATTGTACACCTGGAGCAGTTTTAGCTTCTAAAGCTCTTTTGGATAATAACCCACGTCCCTCAGATCAGGAGATCAGCGATGGTTTGTCCGGCAACCTCTGCCGCTGTACAGGCTACAAAAAGATGATGGATGCAATTCATCTAGCTGCGGAGCGGCACAGCAATGACTGAAATATTGAAAACCATCGGAAAAGCGGAAATCCGTAAAGATGCCTGGCAGAAAGCAGCAGGGAAAGCCCTTTATACTGCTGACATCCCGGCGAATAATCTAAAACATGGCGTGGTATTCAGATCACCTCACCATTATGCCCGCATTCTGGAGGTTGATACAGCAGATGCATTGAAGATGCCTGGTGTGCTTCAGATTCTTACTGCAGAGGATATTCCGGGAGATAAGATCTTTGGACCGCTTGTTCCGGATCAGCCGTCTCTTGCCCAGGAAGTTGTACGTCACCTGGGAGAGCCAGTCGTATTGATTATTGCTGAATCCAGGAAGGAAGCTCTCGCAGCCAGGGAAAAAATTCAAGTTACCTTTGAGCCTTTAACCCCGGTATTTGATCCGGTTCTGGCGGCAAAACCAGATACCCCGCAGTTACATGAGGATGGCAATGTCATCACAGAGTTAAATGTTCAGGATGGAGATATTGAGCGCGGTTTTGAAGAAGCAGATATTGTCCTGGAGGAAGTGTATCACCTGCCGCGGATATCACCTGGATATATGGAGCCAGAAACTTCCCTGGCGGTTTGGGAGCAAGATAATTCGATAACTGTTTGGGTCAGCTCCCAGCATCCTTTCACCGATCAGGGATTTATCGCCGCCGCGCTGGACCTGCCTGTGAGCAGTGTCAGGGTAAAAAGCTCAGTGATCGGCGGGGCTTTTGGCGGAAAAGAAGATTCCAGTTTATCCATTTTGGCGGCATTGGGCGCCCAGGCGGTCAAAGGCGCTGTAAAGCTGGTGAATAACCGCCGGGAATCTTTTCTGGCTCATCCCAAACGGCACCCGGCTCAAATCAAATATAAACTCGGGGCAAAAAAGGATGGATCCTTTACCTCGTTGAAGGTAGAAGCTTACCTTGATACCGGTGCGTATTCTTCTTATGGTCCTGCTGTAGGTATGATCTTTACAGAAACATTGACCGGATCTTACAAAATTCCGAATGTGCAGGTTGATACCTATGTGGTGTATACCAATTCCCCAATTTCAGGCGCGATGCGGGGTTTTGGCAGTCCTCAATCCCATTTTGCTGTTGAAAGCATGGTGGATTTGATGGCGGAAGAACTTGAGATGGATCCGATTAGATTGCGGGAGAAAAACATCCTCCATCCCGGAGATAAAATTTTTACCGGAGTGATTATTAATGAGACAGCTAACTCTCTCCCGATTTGCCTGAAAAATGTCCGTGAGATTATCCAGCGTTTCCAGGCGATAAAACCTTCTCCGGGTAAAAAAGCTGGAGTGGGTTTTGCCCTGGCATCTCAGTCGATGGGATTAGGAGCGAACGTGCCGGATGATTCCACTCACAGATTGGAGTGGGCGCCAGACGGCAGGATACTGATCCATCTCGGATCTCCTGATTTAGGGCAGGGACTGGCTACAGCCGCGGAACAAATCACAGCAGAATCGTTGGGCATCCCGTTTGATCAAGTGGTGACTCTTGAATTAGATACTTTAGATTCGCCGAACGGAAATGTTACCTGCGCCTCCCGCATGACTTATATGGCAGGAAATGCTTTGATTGATGCTTCAGAAAAGTTGATCCAACAGCTGCTGATCCACTCAAGCAGGATATTGGACGTACCCGTTAAAAATTTATTATATAAAAACGGTCAGGTAATAAAACCGGATGGATCTAAAGTTCCAGCAGTTGAGTTTGTCAGCCGCCTGGCGGAAGAATCTATTGTCCTCTGCAGTGAAAGTACATTTAGTTTTCCTTATCCTGAGGATACTACGCCACAGCACTTGCCCATTGGTATGCCCCATGTTTTATTTTGTTTTGGGGCACAGGTCGCCCGGGTTGAGATTGATCCGGAACTGGGTACAGTTGATGTCACCCATTTTGCTGCCATCCATGATGTAGGCAAAGTGATCAGCCAGGCCGGAGTTGAGGGGCAGATAGAAGGTGGTGTTGCCACCGGCTTGGGATATGCTCTCTATGAGACTATGCTTCAGAAAGGTGATCGCTGGGTAGATAGTTTCACGGAATATTTGCTTCCCACTGCAAAGGATTTGCCGCATCATTATGAGAATATTATCCTGGAAGTGCCGGAAGCCAGCGGGCCATACGGCGCCAAAGGCATTGGTGAAATTACCCTGGTGCCTACTGCTCCAGCCATAGCGAACGCTGTTTATGATGCGGTAGGGGTGAGGGTAACCAAATTGCCAATTACGCCGGAAAGAATTCTGGGATTCGCGGATTAAATTAAGGAGTGTATTTGAATGGCAAAATTTATCGGTTATCAATGTTCAATTTGCGGGAAAGAGTATGAACCGGGAGAGGTGACATATACCTGTCCGGAGGATAATGGGAACTTGGATGTAATCCTTGATTATCAAGAATTAAAGAATAAAACAACTGCAGAGCTGATCAATAAAAACGAATCTTCTCTATGGCGTTATTTTCCACTGCTGCCGGTATCTGATTTGATTGGGGAAGGCACAACCATCCGCTCAGCGGGATGGACCCCGACCTTTTCACCGCCGCAGTTAAAGAAAGAACTTGGAGTTAATCAGCTCTGGATCAAAGATGAAAGCAGCAATCCCACAGCGTCATTTAAAGACAGGGCCAGTGCCATACTGGTGGCACGAGCGAAGGAAATTGGAGCAGAAGTAATAGTGACCGCTTCCACGGGTAATGCCGGGGCAGCACTGGCCGGCATGGCTGCGGCAGTGGAACAGGATTCAGTAATTTTTGCGCCCGAAACAGCACCCCCGGCAAAGATAGCCCAACTGTTGATTTATGGGGCCCAGGTAATCCTGGTGAATGACAACTATGATGCTGCCTACAAGCTATCTCTGGAGGCTACCGAGGAGTTTGGTTGGTATAACAGAAATACCGGTTATAACCCATTTACCGCGGAAGGTAAAAAAACAGCAGCCTACGAGATCTGGGAACAGGTATTGCTTTCAAACCAGCTGGATAGGCCATTGTGTGTTTTCGTTTCTGTAGGTGATGGAAACATCATATCCGGGATACATAAGGGATTTAAAGATCTTTATAAAATCGGACAGATCAAACAGATGCCCCGGATTTTTGGCTGCCAATCGACAGGTTCAGCGGCGATTTATAATGCCTATAAATCTGGCAAAGAAGAAATAATCGCAGTATCAGCTGATACCCTGGCCGACAGCATTTCTGTAAATTTGCCCAGTGATGGGTTAAGAGCATTGCGAGCCGCCACCCAAACCGATGGGGCTTATATTGTGGTGGAGGATCAGGCAATCTTGACAGCAATCGCCGATTTGGGTAAAGTAGGTATTTTCGCTGAACCTGCTGGAGCGACCTCATTGGCGGGTCTGAAACAAGCTCTTCAGGATGGTCTTGTTGGAGAGGATGATCCGATTTTGGTGCTGAATACTGGAAGCGGTCTCAAGGATGTAAAAGCAGCTATGCAGGCTGCCGGGGAAGCACCAGTTATTTCGCCAGTGCTGGGGGAAGTGAAAAAGCTTATTCGAAGCTGATAAATAGGATTGATCACATCTTATGAAAGGGCAGGTAGATAATGAAAAACAAACCAACCTATACGATCATTGCACCGATCTATAACGAGATCGACAATATCTCGTTGCTTTACACCAGGATTTCTGAGGTGATGGCACAAACCGGTGAGCCGTGGGAATTTGTGATGGTGGATGACGGCTCATCTGACGGATCTACCGAAGCAATCCTTGAGTTGAAAGCGCAGGATGATAAGGTCAAACCGGTTATCTTTGCCAGGAATTTCGGGCATCAGATAGCTGTTACAGCCGGCCTGGATTACAGCAAGGGAGATGCGGTGATTATTATCGATGCTGATTTGCAGGATCCGCCAGAAGTAATTCTCGATTTAATCCAGAAATGGAAGGAAGGCTTTGAAGTTGTATACGCTGTCAGATCTAAGAGAGTGGGCGAAACCTGGTTTAAGCTTTTCACTGCATCCGCATTTTACCGGCTTATCCAGCGGATAACGGATGTGAATATACCCATGGATACAGGAGATTTCCGGTTGCTGGATAGAAAAGTTGTCCAGGTTTTAAACGGGATGCGGGAAAAACACCGTTTCCTGCGGGGGATGTCGGTTTGGGTAGGATTTAAGCAAACTGGAGTGGAGTACGAGCGGGCAGAGCGATTTGCAGGGGAGACCAAATATCCTTTGAAAAAAATGATCCGTTTTGCCAGCGATGCCATCACGGGCTTCTCCTATTTTCCCCTTCAGCTGGCAATGTATCTGGGTTTTATTTCAACAGGGATCAGCATCATCTCCATCCTGGTTGTATTAGTACTCTGCTTGGCAGGGTCTCAAGCTTTCTTCGGCCAGGCGACCACATTAATCGCAGTTTTATTCCTGGGCGGTGTGCAACTGATTTCTATAGGATTGCTTGGTGAGTATATTGGTAGGCTTTACGATGAAGCCAAAGGCCGTCCTTTATATATAACTCGGGAGAATATGGAGGTGGAGGGTTAAGAAGATAGATCAATAATCGAAGTTAGATTCGTTGTAAGTAAATTAATATTTATTAGATTGGAAAGGAAAGAAAAAATGATTGACCTCAGAATGGACAAAAAGCAATTAGAACGGACTGTAGAGAGGGCAAAGGAACGAAATATCATCATTCCCACCTTTGCCCAGATGAAAACCCCCGATTTGATTCCTGACAGCGTTAAGGAAGAACTCAAGAAAATCGGACTCTGGGATATCACTGCCCGGAACCTGTTCCGCATCACCTGGAAAAACGAACCGGTCGTGGATGGCGGTGGATATGGCGGTGTGAATTACGTTGAGTTGCCTTCCAGCCTAACAGGTGTGGATGCCAGGATTATTGCCCTGGTTGGCAAATGGTTTCCCACGGGAGCACACAAAGTTGGAGCAACTTTCGGTTGTCTGGTCCCTCCTCTGGTAACCGGACAGTTTGACCCCACGTATCACCAGGCAGTATGGCCGTCCACCGGCAACTACTGCCGTGGCGGGGCTTATGATGCATCTTTGTTATCCTGCGAATCAATCGCAATCCTTCCTGAGGGTATGAGCCGGGAACGATTTGACTGGCTGGCCAATGTAGCCGGGGAAGTAATTGCAACACCAGGATCTGAGAGCAATGTGAAAGAGATCTATGATAAAGTTTGGGAACTCCGGGGGGAACGGGATAATATCTTTGTCTTTAACCAGTTTGATGAGTTTGGCAACTATCTCTGGCATTACGAGATCACTGGTCATGCGATGGAAGAAGTTCTGCAGGAAGTTATGGGGCCCAATGATGAATACCAGGGTTTGACCCTTACCACAGGTTCCGCGGGAACACTTGGATGCGGCGATTACATGAAACAGCTCTACCCTTCCAGCAAAGTTGTTGCGGGAGAAGCTCTCCAATGCCCAACGCTGTTGGAAAATGGCTTTGGCGCTCACCGCATCGAGGGTATTGGGGACAAACATGTTCCCTGGATTCATAACATGAAGAACACCGATATGATAATGGCCATTGATGATAATGCGGTTGTTAATCTTGCCCGCTTGTTTAATGAACCCGCAGGCAAGAAATACCTGGTTGAACATGGCATTTCGGAAGACCTGGTTGGAAAACTGGATCTGCTGGGCTTTTCCAGCATAGCTAATACCTTGATGTCAATTAAAATGGCTAAATATTATGAAATGGATGCCAATGATGTCATCCTGACTGTCTGGACAGATTCCATGGAACTGTATGAAAGCCGCCTCAAAGAGATGCATGAGGAAGTTGGGGAATACACAGAAATGGATGCTGCCCGCACCAGTGCCCGGTACCTGGAAGGGATTTCTCCCAATAACCTGCAGGAGCTGACTTATGAGGATCAACGTCGCGTTCATAACTTGAAGTACTTTACCTGGATTGAACAGCAGGGTAAAACCTATGAGGAGATTCAATCACAGTGGTATGACAAGGATTACTGGACCAATTTCCAGGAGCAAATTCCTGAAATCGATGAGCTCATAAATGACTTCAATGATAAAGTTGGTTTGATCTAAAAAATTATTCATGATCCGGGATTCTCGAAGGATCCCGGATCGTCGAATATTAGCGGTATAATTGTCCATGAAGGGGGAAAATGGTTTTTTCTTGGTTTTCACATTCAATTTATTGAGATAACAAATACATTAGGGGTGAAATTATGAATATGTCGTATTTGTCTCCAGCTGCGTTAATCTTGGTAGCCATTATTCCCACGCCGGAGGATCTGCAAGTTGCCCGGGTACTCGGCTGGTATCGTATTCCAATCAGGACAGCTCCCAGAATAATAAATGTGGATTTTTTGGCTTTTTACCAGCCGGCATCCTTCATTGATCGGAAATGGAGGATTGAGTTTCTTGCGCCGGTACTGGGACATGAATTGACTACCAGGATTGATTTGCTCAGGGAAGAAGTGGACCATCCCCGGGCTGGTGAAGAATATTTTAAAGTACAGCTGGGTCCTGTTCAGGTGCTGCCGCGCCCAATCCCGGCCGGGGAGTGGAAACGCTTTACTTTTTTATATACAACCGGTGAGTACCTCCAGCGGGCAGGAAAATTAACCGATCTGACTGTCCGTCCAGGAGAAAGAAGAAGGTTATGGAAGGCATTAAGGGATCGCGGAAGTCATATCCCTGCTTACCAGGCGGAGCTGGATAACCTCGATGAGCTCTCAGTGGAAGTGCTCTCTGCGCTGCTTGGCATCCCGGGACCTTCAGGCGCCTCCCCGCCTTCCTCCTGAAATTTTTTCTATGGCTATCATTCCAGAGAAGACCAACCTGATCTGGATTTCAGTTAATGGCGGGTACTCGTAGAAGGATATCAGCAGCTGGATGAGAGATAGAGGTCTGCGGTATAATTTTTTCCGGATCTGAATAGAATTCTTTATTGGACCAGGGAAGGGTAATTGAGGAAATGCAATGGGCACAATTCTCATTAAAAATGGAACACTTATCTCTGCAACTGAGACATATCAGGCCGATTTACTGATTCAGGAGGGAAAAATTGCTCTGGTTGGGCAGGACCTGGCGGCAGAGGGGGCAAGAATTGTCGACGCAATTGGAAAATACATCATGCCAGGAGGAATCGATCCTCATGTCCACCTGGATCTGGCGATGTTTGATACGGTCTCATCCGATGATCATTACACAGGTCATAAAGCTGCCGCATTTGGCGGAACCACTACTGTAATGGATTTTATTGAGGATAAAGACCCCGATTTATCGAGGAATGTTGAAGCCTTACGTGCTAAAGCGGATCCTAAAGCAGCCATTGACTACAGTTTTCATTTCAATATCACCACCTTTAACGACCGGGTCGCAGCCCAAATCCCGGAACTGATCCAGGAAGGTATTACTACTTTAAAAGTGTTTACAGCCTACAATAACAGGCTGCGGCTGCAGGATGGAGAAATCTTTCAATTGCTGCGGGTTGCTGCTGAACACGGTATGCTGACTATGATGCATGCTGAAAACGGGGATGTAATTGACGTTTTAGTTGAGGAAGCCCTGCAAGCCGGACATACGGAACCGATCTGGCATGCTTCTACAAGGCCAGCTTGGGGAGCAGTGGAAGCAGTTCTGCGGGGCGCAGCCCTGGCAGCTCAAGCGGATGCGCCCTTGTATATCGTCCATATGAATACAGCCGGTGGGATTGACCAACTTCAGTATGCCCGGGAGCAGGGTGTGAAGGTTATGGGGGAAACTTGTCCTCAGTATCTGTTTTTTACTGAAGAACATATCAAACGGCCTGATGGCGCCAAATGGATATGTTCACCCCCGATGAGGGGAAAAGCAGATAACGAGCGGATTTGGCAGGGATTAGCGGATAACACGCTTCAAACAGTGGGAACTGATCACTGTCCTTTCTTTTTTGATGGTACCAAAGCGATCAATTATGAAGGAGTGGAAGTTAAAATCCCCGGGAAGGAACTGGGTCAGGATGATTTTACAAAGATTCCGAATGGTCTGCCTGGTATAGCTGACCGGATGGCGATTTTATGGACCGAGGGAGTGGTTAAAGGCCGCTTGACTCCCAATCAATTTGTTGCTTATACAAGCACCAACGCGGCTAAAATATTTGGGCTTTATCCTCAAAAAGGGACCCTTGCTCCGGGTTCAGATGCGGACCTGGTG
>Ga0255364_10006_pt2 | contig 62342 bp, 57 predicted proteins | sample ANMaggSSYBR01G12_FD_182087 | JGI IMG/M metagenome (GOLD analysis project Ga0255364, IMG submission 182087) | Sediment cell enrichment communities from methane seep in Santa Monica Basin, California, United Staets - ANME aggregate JGI... | ecosystem: Environmental > Aquatic > Marine > Cold seeps >...
CTTCAATATCCGGTATGGAAGCTATCAACTGTGAATGTCATTTTAATAGTCATCACAGGTGTGGGAATAGCTCTCACTGCTTCCTTCGGTGGAACCATGGCGTATCTCAGCATATTATCAACGATCATTATTTTGTCTTTTATTAAAAAGTCAATCCGTCTAAGATATCCGTTATTAGTTTTCCCCCTCATGATTGTGTCGATCCTTGTATTGATATATTTTGTGATTAATAATAAGTTGGGAATTACATTAAGTAATTTTAATGTTGATAGAATTCTCGCTTCTGGGAGTATCATTGAGAGGATTGAGTTAACTAAAGTTTCCTTAAGTTTATTCTTACAAAAACCATTATTCGGCCATGGTATTTATTATGTATACTCGATGGAGTTAGGTCCTCATAATATGCTGCTCCGGATTTTGATTGAAGGTGGATTACTAGGATTTGTCGGATTATTTGTATTATTGGGTGGACTATTTTGGGTTGCATTTAAGCGAAAAAGTTACAAATTTTTATTATTAACTATTGCATTAATCGCAATGGGATTAACTACTCATACTGTGCTTGAAAGTCGATCGATAATTTTCATTTCTGGATTAGTGTTTTCTTCTTCTCGAATTAATCGCAGTAGATTATTAGATTCAAAAATAAATAAGGATATAAGGGTTTGAAGATCATTCATATCATCAGCGGGCTTTCGATTGGCGGCGCAGAGATAATGCTTTACAACTGGTCATCCTGCTATTGTTTGGAATATTCGATATTCTCACTATGACTTATGTTATGAAAAAAGATCCACACGATGGGTGATCCAGTTAAATCGTCTCTTTTCCCGCATCCCCAAAGCCATTATTTTTAACAGTAATCTTTCTCGAAAACAACCTTGGCCTGCCCCCATAATATGTACCAGTAGTTATGTTACAGCAGCAAGCTGAAGTTGAGAAGTGAAAGGGATGAAAGCTGCTGGGTTCGGGGGCGTATCCCCCAGTGCGCTGTGTGGCCTGATCTGGTTGTATAGCGTCGTTTTCTCGGCATTTCCCGTCTCCTTTTGCCTGATCTGTAACATTGTACTTGGATCAAGTTTCGAGGGACAGGTCATGATTATATCGGAAGAAAAACCCAAGATGGAAGGAAACGAACGGAGGAATAGACCGGAGACTCTGAGACTTGGAGACTTTGTGACTTGGTGACTATGTGACTCTGTCTCCTAGTCTCCCTGTCCTCAGACGGGCGTAGCCCGGAAGACGGGGATCGGGGACTGCTAACCGTTATCCTTATTCCATCTTCCGTCCTTTCCACCCTTCACCCCCTCTCCACTACTCCAAGTCTCTCTGTCACAATTCCGTCCCACGTTGGGTGCAGCCCCACCCCGTAGGTCGAAGGCTATCCCGTCTTCCGTCATTATCTAACCTTCAACTTTCAATCTATAATCCTTTAACCGAATAAGGTACAATACCTCAGTAACTTTGATCGTTGCTGCAATATTATTCAAGGAAAATAATATGACTGAAAACAAACTCCAGGATCCCTATTACTACGAAGCTGTCATCGATCTCCGTGCCCTGGTGCATACTTTATTGAACTATAAATGGATTATCATCGCCGCCACCTTGCTGGCCGCACTGACTGCATTTATAACCTTCAAGTTTATCCTTTCTCCTAAGTATATAGCTTCCGCTCATATCGGAATTAATCAACCAACTTTCTCGGTGTATATTGAATCAAGTATCAACAACCCTTACCCGCTGAATGATTACCAGATATTCGAAGAATTAACCAAGCAGCTACCGGTGTTTGCGCACTCTGACGAAGTTTTGATTTCCGTATGTGAGGAAATGAATATACCCTGTATGAGAGAAGGCAATGATATACCGGATTTGGTAGCTACTTTGATTAATCCCAACTATCTGATATTAACTGTCACCAGTGGATCTCCAGAGCGCTCTACGGAATTCGCTAATTTATGGGCAGGGGAATTGATTAATCGATGGAATATGCTCTACTCCCGTGAAAATATCGATCTCATCCAAGTGGAGAAGGAAGTAGCTCAGGCCCTGGAAAACTGGAATACTGCCCGAAATGCACTGGAAGAGTATCTGCTAGAAAGTCAGATTAATGTGGTTGAGGTTCAGCTCAGCCAGGCTAAAGGGAAACTTACCAGCTATCTAAACGAGATAGAAGCTATTAAGAGTATCATTCGAGATGCCAGTTCTCTTGATGCCCGTCTGGCCGACCAGAACCAAAATGGTAAGCTGTTGATTGGAGACTCCCTCAGCCTGGCGGGGTTGCTGCAGCGGGCCACCGGTGGGGTGAGCGGAACACAATTTCAATTCTCGGGCACCGATATTTACGGACAGGAGTACACTATCGCAGAATCCCGTGAGACCCTGGCGGATCTGGTTTCTGCCCTGGAGAACCAAAATGTTACTCCGGAAATTCAGCTTGTTGATCTGGAAGGAGAAATAACTACATTAGGGTTGGAATGGGAATCTAAACAATATCATATTTCCCTGTTGGAGCAGGAACGAGATCGGGCTTTGAGTGATTATCAGGTCCTGTCCGGGTATAGGGATGAGGCACAGATTGCCCCTGAATATGAAGGTATGGTTGCTCATATTATATCTAATGCTGTGGTTCCCCAAGAAGTGAGTGGTTTATCAACAACAGTCTTAGTTGCTCTAGCCGGTTTGATGGGCTTGATGATTTCGGTTGTCAGTGTATTTGTCTATGCCTGGTGGAATTCGGAAAAAGAAGTTGTTTAAACCTATCATGTACCAATTTTCGGTTTTTCACCATGACTAAACTTTATTACAATAAATACAAAATATACCCGATAAATCTATGAAGAAAAAACTCATTGAAAAACTAAAGGATCGGTCCGCCAAGGTAGCTGTAATTGGATTGGGATATGTAGGGTTACCATTAGCGACTGTATTTGCCGAAGCTGGTTTCTCTGTGATTGGCGTAGATCCAAACCAAAAAAAGATAAATATTCTTAATGAAGGGGTAAGCTACATATCTGATATTCCCACTAACCGGATTGCACCCTTAGTCACAACAGGAATCTTGAGAGGGACAACTAAATACGATGTAGTAAGTGAAGTGGATGCGGTCAGTATATGTGTGCCTACACCGCTGCGAAAAACGAAGGATCCTGATCTAAGTTATATCCTGGATGCTGTTGAGCAACTTAGTAAATATATTCATCCCGGTATGGTGATTGTTTTGGAGTCAACAACCTATCCAGGCACAACCAGAGAATTGTTGTTACCAAAATTGACAGACGAAAATTCTTTAAAAATTGGTAAAAGTATTTTTTTGGCTTTTTCTCCTGAACGGGTTGATCCGGGCCGAGAGGATTGGACTACAAAAAATACACCCAAAGTAGTTGGAGGAATAACGGAAACATGCACAGAGGTTGCTTCTGCTTTTTATGATTCTGCTCTAGATACAGTGATTCCAGTATCGTCTTCTGAAGTGGCTGAAATGACAAAATTGATGGAAAATACATTTCGTATGGTTAATATTGGACTTGCAAATGAAATAGCGTTAATGTGTGATAGGCTTGGTGTGAATGTTTGGGATGTAATAGATGCGGCAGCAACAAAACCGTTTGGGTTTATGAAATTTTCTCCAGGGCCAGGGATAGGTGGGCATTGTATACCATTAGATCCACATTATCTCGCTTGGAAAATGCGGGGCCTACAATATACTGCCCGTTTTATAGAATTGGCTACTCAGATCAATTCCGATATGCCAATATTTATTGTCAAAAAAGTGCAGGATGCCCTTAATACAAACGAAAAATCTCTTAAAGGGAGTAAGATCTTGATATTAGGGGTAACCTATAAACCCGATATTGATGACATCAGAGAATCACCTGCGTTAGATGTGATAGGACTCCTGAAAAATCAAGGAGCTGAAGTTACCTATCATGATCCTTATATACCCCACATTTCAGATAGCCCAATCGAGATGGAAAGAGTAGAGAACCTGACTGAAGAAGTTAGATCGGTAGATTGTGTGGTTATTATTACAAATCACAGCAGCTATGATTATGGTGAGATCCTGGAAAATGCACATTGTATCATGGATGCAAGGAATGCAATTGGCGATTTAGGTCGAGAAAACCCTAAGGTTCATAGGCTATAGTGAATCCTTACTCCGGATATGCGATTTATTGGAACATGTCGTACATCATTTGATAGGGATGGTGGAGGTCAAATTGTGCCAGATAAGGTTTCAATTAGGAGTAAAAATATGATCGAACATGCAATTGAGGTAGTCGGGGAGAGCATTTGACACAGATGATACCGTGTTATTTGATGACGGAATTATTAAGAAAATGAATAGAAACACTATTCCATTCGATAGTGCATCGATCATCTATATAATCAATAACCAAGTAATGGAACATGTCGAAAATCTAGATACTGTGCTCACTGAGATACAGCGGGTGCTGAAATTTGACGGTGTGGTATTGAGTTTTATTTCCCCATAAAGGTGTTTGGTGAGAAGTCCATTGTGGAATCCCCTTTCTTACCTGGTTTCCAAGAGTGTAAATCATGAACTCTCTCAGGAAGGTGATTTGCTTTATGTTATCTGTATATGTTAATAACTATTTTGCCCATGAATATATACTTGCGGCGTAAGATCTATGAATACTGAATATTGGGAGAAGATAATGATCTCAGTTATTAATCCTTTCCTGAGATCAATCCGGAAGGAAGATTCTAAAGGGTCTGCATGGTTTACCATATCAACTGGTCTCAAGGCATTTGTGCAGATGGCGACTTCCTTAATTGTGATTCGGATGGTGCTTCCAGAAGAACTTGGGATTTGGAAAAGTGTAGTCTTGATTCAAGCGTATATAAGCATTCTCCAGTTTGGTGTTATTGAAGGGTTGAATCGGCAATATGCTCTTTACCGTGGAGCTGGAAAAGATGATGTCGCGAGGGAAAGGGCCCATTTAGCATTCACATTCATTCTTTTTGTATCATTGCTCAGTGGATTGATTGTACTGATCATTGCTGGAGTATCGTGGTCGAGCGGCAGCAATGATAAGACACTTATAGCGCTGCTATTATTTACCTTACAGGCTCTTGCGGTGCCACTCTCGAATTATTATGATACTTTATATCGAAGCGGACAATTATTTTCTACCTTGGGATGGATCCAGTTTGGAGAAAGTGTATTTTTAATTGGTAGTTTATTATTGGTTTATTTTTGGGGGTGGTTAGGTATGTTCATTCGTTATGCAATCATTTTCCCTACTGGGTTACTATTACGGTATTATTTCCGCCCCCATACCTCAAGGATTATGATAAATTGGAAAATCCTAATTAATCTATCCAAGATAGGTTTGAAGGTATTATTCAGTAATTATCTATTTAATCTAATAATGGTTGCAGACATAACATTGATTGCAGCCTTTTTAGGACAGGAACAACTTGGAATATACTCGATAGCAATCACGGTTGGAGGAGCTTATGTTTTTTTCCCCACCGCTGTAAACAATATAGTATTTTCCCGGATGGCATATCGAGTTGGACAGTCAAACAATGCTGCGAGTCTAAGACGTTTGGCATTTCTACCCGAATTATATATTGCTGTCATTTTATTAATTCCAACAGTCATCCTCTGGTTTGCCATGGAGCCTTTAATAACATGGGCTTTACCAAAATATATTGGTGGTATTGCATCTGCAAAGTGGATGGTTGTTGCAGGATATATACGGGGATTGAATTCTAGCGCGAGGGTTTTTAAAGCACTGAATCGCATGAAAGAGTATATATTTATATTAATAGGTGCTCTGGTATTGATGTATATCTTAGGGTGGTTGGGAATCCGTCAGGCAGAGACGATTGAAAGTGTAGCGAAAGTGAAATTGGTTGTTATTGTATTTCTTACCCTGAGTATCAATATTGCTAGCTACCAGATGGTCAAACCGACCAAAAGCTAATATCATAGAGGTACCCCTAATCAATAAATAGATCTTGGGAGGATGAATTTTAATTAGAATATTTATTGTTGAACTTATCATTTCTCTTTCAGACAGAGATGAAACGAAATGGAAATATTGTATATCTCCGATCGAAGAATGTGTTTGGTGACCAATGTAAAGGTTTAAATATTTAAAATAGTCTCATGGAAGATGTATCACACGGAGAGCGATTTCAATTCGGTGCAAATCGGGAATAATTTTTGGAAACATTGGATGACGAGTGATTACACAATGCCGAGCATTCATGAATAAATATGCTGGGTGCGGATTATTTGTTAGGGAACCGGGTTTTAGATATTGGCGCAGATAGTGGATTGTTTAGCCTTGAGTTCAGACGATTAGATGCTAAAGTCCATTCCTTTGCCTACGATCCGAAATATGCAGGATGCATACAGGTATTAGAGAAACGCTTTTACGCAAATGATGATAATTGGGTTTCGGAAGAATGGTTATATCATGAGAATATTGTTTTTTATAGCAACATTACAGTTAGGTGGAGCAGAACGACAAGTTTCTGTTCTTGCGAAAGCTATGTCGGAAAGGGGTCACAAAGTAAAAGTGGTAACTTTATTTCCAGGTGGTCCTTATGCTGATGAATTACGAAAAACATCTGATATTGAGTTAATATCAATTTGGCCCAAGAAGAGAAATGTAAAGTTCTTAATCTTATTACAAATCCTGTGGGCGCCTTTTCATTTGAAAAAATTATTAGAAAGCATTGATGTTTTATATAGCATGTTAGGATCAACTAATCTTATTGCTTGGATTGCAACAAGGTTTTCTGTACAAGTAAAACTGGTATGGGGCATCCGCTCAACAATACTGGACGAATCCTGGAAAATGGCGGTATTTAATAGATTATGTGCTTTAGTATCTAAAACTATAAAACTTGTCATCGTAAACTCATATGCAGGAAAAGAAAACCTTCTTAAATATGGATTCCGTCCCCAAAAGGTTCAAATAATTCACAATGGTATAGATATTGATAAATTTCAATTTGATGAACATGAAAGAAAGAAAATCCGGCAAGAATTAGGAATATTAAGTAATCACCAAGTTATTGGAATCATAGGACGAATAAGACCAATCAAGGATCATCCGACCTTAATAAAAGCAGCGTCTTTACTATCCACGAAAATTAATAACCTCATGGTTTTGGTTGTGGGCGAGGGATCAGTTGAATACATTGATGATTTATATACACTAGTCGATAAACTGTGTTTAGCGGATCGTGTAATTTGGTTAGATTCCAGAAGAGATATTGTGGCAATCTATAGTGCCTTGGATGTTTTGGTTTCCTCTTCAATAGGAGAAGGATTCTCAAATGTAATCGGTGAGGCGATGTCCTGCGGGATACCTTGTGTGGTCACTGATGTTGGCGATTCTGCTATGATAGTTGGAGATCCAACGAGAGTTGTAAACCCGCGAGATCCGGAAATGATGGCTTCCGCAATATATAAAGTATTACAAATAAATAAAGAGGAAGGAGCAATACATTCTATACGAAATAGGATTACAGATAAATTTTCGATAAGAAAATTGGTGGATCAAACAGAAAAAGCATTAGAAGATGTCATCCAAAGTTAATGATTAATTACAAGAGCTCGAGAAGAAAACTATTTTATATCATCGTATTTATCCTATCTCTAAATAGTATTCTTCAAATTGATGTATATTTAGTAAAAAATAATTTATCTTCTATACCTGCCTGGATTATCACAGGGTTGTCTTTTTCGCTGGTTTTGCTAATACTGGTTTTGGATAAAAGGGTACCTAGTTGGAGCATTCGAATAAATACAGAAAGTGTCTTTTTCAGTATCTGTATTATTCTTTTTTACTTATCTCTTCTACCTGGACTTCTACTATCTAAAGGCAGTAACGTGTCTTTACGAGAATATATGTTTTGGATCTATACTATTGTCTTATTTATTTATGGAGGAGTAGTTGGTTTATATATACATAAGCGACTTAATATTACTCTATTTGCGATATTATTGATCTTAATTTCCTTATTGATTGTAGATGTAATTTTTTATTCGTCTACAATTTACCCAAGAAGAGCTATGGGGACGTTAGGAAACCCAAATACCGCTGCTTATGTCGCTGTAGTATTAATGGTAGCATCACTTCAATATCCGGTATGGAAGCTATCAACTGTGAATGTCATTTTAATAGTCATCACAGGTGTGGGAATAGCTCTCACTGCTTCCTTCGGTGGAACCATGGCGTATCTCAGCATATTATCAACGATCATTATTTTGTCTTTTATTAAAAAGTCAATCCGTCTAAGATATCCGTTATTAGTTTTCCCCCTCATGATTGTGTCGATCCTTGTATTGATATATTTTGTGATTAATAATAAGTTGGGAATTACATTAAGTAATTTTAATGTTGATAGAATTCTCGCTTCTGGGAGTATCATTGAGAGGATTGAGTTAACTAAAGTTTCCTTAAGTTTATTCTTACAAAAACCATTATTCGGCCATGGTATTTATTATGTATACTCGATGGAGTTAGGTCCTCATAATATGCTGCTCCGGATTTTGATTGAAGGTGGATTACTAGGATTTGTCGGATTATTTGTATTATTGGGTGGACTATTTTGGGTTGCATTTAAGCGAAAAAGTTACAAATTTTTATTATTAACTATTGCATTAATCGCAATGGGATTAACTACTCATACTGTGCTTGAAAGTCGATCGATAATTTTCATTTCTGGCTTAGTGTTTTCTTATTCTCGAATTAATCGCAATAGATTATTAGATTCAAAAATAAATAAGGATATAAGGGTTTGAAGATCATTCATATCATCAGCGGGCTATCGATTGGCGGCGCAGAGATAATGCTTTACAAATTATTGTCAATCACAGACAAGCGGAAATTCACGCCTATTGTGATAGCGCTGGTGGCTGGCAGCGATGAGATGAAAGATAGAATTGAAGCGCTGGATATCCCTGTATACTCACTGGGCATTAAAAGGTCTTCTTTATTTTCACTCTTTAGATTTTTGAAATTGATAAGATTGATGCGTGAACATAAACCAGATATCATTCAGGGTTGGATGTACCATGGGAATCTGGCAGCAACTCTTGTGAGTATCTTTACAACTGGCCATCCTGCTATTGTTTGGAATATTCTACATTCTCTATATGACTTATGTTATGAAAAAAGATCTACACGGTGGGTGATCCAGTTAAATCGTCTCTTTTCCCGCATACCCAAAGCCATTATTTTTAACAGTAATCTTTCTCGAAAACAACATGAAGCATTTGGTTTTAATTCCCGTCGATCACAGATGATTTCCAACGGTATTGAAATTCAAAAGTTTGTTCTGTCTTCTGAAAGAATTCAGAACATTCGATCCAGTTTGAATATCTCCTTTTCCGCATTAATTGTAGGGCATGTTGCCAGATTTCACCCCATGAAAGATCATAAAGGATTCCTGCAAACAGCTGTGCAAGTCCTTCAACATTTTCCGGAAGTTCATTTTATTCTAGCTGGCCGCGATATAACCAAAAAGAATACTATCTTACAAGAAATAATTCCTGACGAGATAGAACATCAGTTTCATCTGCTAGGTGAAAGGAATGACATACCTGATTTGATGGGAATCATGGATATTTATTGTCAGAGTTCTTGGTCAGAGGCTTGGCCAACTGTCCTCGGTGAAGCAATGGCAGCTGGTGTACCCTGTGTGGCTACAGATGTGGGAGACAGCAAGGAAATAATTGGAGAAACAGGGACTGTTGTGTCCCCAAGAGACGTTGATGCCCTAACGGCAGGAATTGAGAAGTTAATCATGATGACACCGGAACAACGACAGACCTTGGGTGAGGCTGCTAGAGCTAGGATTAAAGAGAATTATGATCTAGACAAGATTATTGATCAATATGCTTCCCTATATTCTGGATTATTAGTACTGTAAAATATTGGGTTCATCTCAACACGCCTTGTTTGGGAGAACAAAACCAGGTGAAGGATAAAACTTGTTTCTTTAAGGAATGACCTTTTATGTGTGGATTATGTGGATTTTTAAATAAGAATAATGCTTCTGATCATGAGCTTCGTACTCAAGTTACGAGGATGAATGAGGCATTGTCCCACCGCGGTCCTGATGATAGTGGGTCTTAGGTGGATGATACGGCTGGTTTAGCTCTTGCCTTTAAACGACTATCAATCCTGGATCTTACTTCGGCAGGTGCTCAACCAATGGTTTCCCATGTGGTAGATACCTGATCGTTTTTAATGGTGAAATGTATAATCACAAGAAGTTGAGGAACATTCTTGAAGAGGAGGGAGGTCATTTTGAGTGGAGGGGGAGATCTGACACGGAAACTTTGTTAGCTGCCCTCCGACATTGGGGAGCAGAGAAGACCCTCCGGTTATTGAATGGAATGTTTGCTTTTGCTTTTTGGGATAGGTCTGAGCGGGTTTTATACTTAGCCCGGGATCGAATGGGTATCAAGCCCATCTATTATGGCCGGCACAATGGAACTTTTTTGTTTGGATCGGAATTAAAAGCTCTCAAAGAACATCCGGATTTTCGGGGAATTGTGGATCGGCAAGCCCTAACACTATATCTGCGTTATGGTTATGTCCCCTCTCCCTGGAGTATCTACCAGGGAATAAATAAACTTCATCCTGCTCACTATATTAAAGTATCGGATAATGGTGAGTCTATCTCAGATCCCATGTGTTTTTGGGATCTAGGCCAAATTGCCCAAGAAGGAGCCTCTCATCCAAGATATGATTCAATTCAGTTGATCCAGGAGCTGGATGAGTTACTATTAGATGCTATAAAAATTCGGATGGCAGCAGATGTTCCCCTCGGGGCTTTTCTATCGGGAGGATATGATTCATCGTTAGTGGTCGCATTAATGCAGGCGCAATCCGTTAATCCGGTTCAAACTTTCTCAATAGGTTATCATGAACCCAAATTTAATGAAGCAATATATGCGAAAGAAGTTGCGGCTTATCTGGGGACAGATCACACTGAGCTTTATATTAAGCCGGAGGAAGCGCTAAATGTAATCCCTAAAATCCCCGCTATCTGGGATGAACCATTTTCAGATTCTTCCCAAATCCCCACTTATTTGGTCAGTCAGCTTACTCGTAAACATGTTACTGTAAGTCTTTCAGGAGATGGGGGGGATGAACAATTTTTTGGATATAACCGATATGTACAAGGGGTTGCTGTAGGGCGTTTCTTTGATTCGGTACCATACTCAGCGAGAAAATATATCGGAAATATGCTGGGCAAGGTATCAGTAAATTCTGTAAATCGAATTGGTGAAAATCTTCCTGGTTCCTTGAATAATCCAATGCTCGGTGATAGGTTGAGAAAATTTTCCAACCTAATTAAAGAGCAATCCTTTTTAGCTTTTTATCAAGAACTTAATAATCGCTGGAAAGATCCTGCCGAAATAGTCATTAATGGATCTGAACCTAAAACTATTTTTGATTCTTATGATAAGCTGCCCAAATTGCCCAGTATAAAAGAGCAAATGATGTACCTGGATGCAGTGATGTACCTTCCCGATGATATTCTGACAAAATTGGACCGCGCAAGCATGGCAATTAGCCTTGAGGCAAGAGTACCGCTGCTGGACCATCGGGTGGTGGAATTTGGTTGGAGAGTACCTACATCCTTGAAATATCATCAAGGTCAGAGGAAATGGATTCTGAGGGAGGTTTTATACAAGTATCTCCCGAAAAAATTGATGGATCGACCAAAAAAGGGATTCGGAGTGCCCATTGAATACTGGCTGCGGGAACCGCTTAGAGACTGGGCGGAGTCGCTGCTGGATGAAAAACGACTCCGAGAAGAAGGATTCTTTACTCCCGAGCCCATCCGGAAAATGTGGACAGAGCATCTTTCAGGGGAGAGAAAGTGGCACTATTATTTATGGGATGTGTTAATGTTTCAGGCCTGGCTTGATTAATAGAGTAAAATTTAAAAGCCAGATATACAGACTATTGACAAAGTACTGTTAAACCTACTTAGAATGTGATCATTGAAAAAAATTAACCCTTTATAAGGATAGTGATTGAATTATGTTTACATTTTTTAAAAGTTTAACACCATGGTGGATAAAAATAATTTTTAAGGTACTGTCTTCAAGGTTAAGATTGCCATATAATCTTTGGCGAAAAATTGGTATTTTTAAACATGGATCTATGCTAAAACCTGACTACGCTATCAATGTTTTTGAAAAGCATCTCCAACAATGTGAAGAATATTTACCAGATAATTTTTCAGTTCTTGAGCTTGGACCAGGGGATTCTCTTTCTACAGCTTTGATTGCTTCAAATCAGGGTGCATCTAAAATATTATTAGTTGATAATGACGACTTTGCTTCAAGAGATATTAAGAATTATTCATTATTATATGATCATCTGGAATTGTCATCCCATAATTCAATTGAGGAAATGTTGAGAGAGACTAATACAAATTATTATGTGGATGGCCTGGAAAGCCTGAAAAGTATCCAGTCAAATACTGTGGATTTTATATTTTCTCAGGCAGTCTTAGAACATATCTATTTGGATGAATTTGAAGAAACAATTAATGAGCTTTTTAGAATACAAAAACCTGGTGGAATTTCCAGTCACAGGATAGACTTCAAAGATCATCTTGCAAAAAGCCTAAACTCACTGCGTTTTTCCAAAGAGCTCTGGGAATCGGCGTGGTTTGCCAGATCGGGGTTTTATACGAACCGGTTGCGTGAGAGCCAGGTGACAGATTATTTTTATAAAGCAGGGTATGAAATTCTTGTAAGGGAAACAGATTGCTGGGAGGAACTACCTTTACCACGGGCAATTCTCCATTTTGAGTTTGAAGATTTTTCCGATGAGGATTTACTGATTCGCGGATTAAACCTTATCGTGAAAAAATTGATATAATTACTTTTTGCAAAACTCAGTTAGAGAACTACGATATGTTAATTAGATAATAAATTCCGTGCTATATTTAAGTTGAAGTTGATTTACAAATATTATGGCTAAACCACATATTTTATTTTTTATCACTGAAGACTGGTATTTTTGGTCTCACAGGCGTTCGGTTGCGATTGCAGCCCTGGATAAAGGGTATGAAGTAACGGTTGTAACGCGGGTTCATCAGCTGGGTCCAGAAATAGAGGGCACAGGAATGAACTTGATACCCATTAATATCAAGAGAAGCAGCCTTAATCCATTCGTCGAATTGAAAACATTACTTGATATTTTCAGGATATATCGAAGGGAGAAACCTGATATTGTCCATCAGGTAGGGACTAAACCAATAGTATACGGGACTTGGGCAGCGAGGATTTTTGGAATATGTGGAATAGTCAATGCATTTGGTGGATTCGGGCACCTTTTCACTGCTGTATCCGGGCCATTTAGGCGGTTTAGGAAGTTATTCATCTTGATATATAGATGGACATTAGCCAAAACTAACATTAGGCTGATTCTTCAAAATTCAACAGACATTCAGCATATTATCGATCATAAAATATCATCAAAAAATAAAACTGTCTTAATTCGCGGGGCAGGTGTAGATCTAGATGAATACCAATATTCCATGGAACCCGCGGGAATTCCAGTGATTATGTATGCTGGTCGTATGTTATGGAGCAAAGGAGTGGGTAATCTTGTTAAAGCAGCGGAATTATTATCAAAGAGGAACGTAAATTGCCGGGTTGTGATTGTAGGTAGACCTGATCCTGAAAATCCATTATCGATACCCCAGGAAAAATTGGAAGAATGGAATGAAGACGGACACATCGAATGGTGGGGGTACAAAGAAGATATGCCCAGGGTTATAGCCGAATCAACCCTATTAGTATTACCTACATTTTATGGAGAGGGGGTTCCAAAAATATTACTTGAAGCCGCTGCAGTTGGCCGGCCAATAATTACCACTGACATTCCTGGTTGCAGGGATATAGTCCATGATGGAGTAAACGGATTGTTAATACCTGGAGATGATATTGAAGTATTAGCTTCAGCAATTCAAACACTATTAAAATATAAAGAATGGCGGGTTCGTTTTGGATTGGCTGGTAGAAATTTTGTTGAAAATGAATTTTCCAGTAGGCATGTGTCACAAGCTACCCTGGAGATTTATGAAGAGCTGTTAGATAGATGTTAGGTATTAAATATATATCTAAAGTAAAACTGAACCAATTATTTTATTTGTTATCATTGCTGCTGGGATGTAGGATCCCCTTTAGGTGAGTATTTGGTATAGGAAGATTCGTGGTAAGGGATCTTCTTCCAACTGGGGTTAAAACTCATATGTAGACAGAGGATATCATAAGCAATATTAACCTCGGAGTTTTGCATCCCTATCGCTTCGTTTATGTTTTCCAATTAATTGAAGATAATTATTTTTATCTTGCCCCATTGTTCATGTTGGAGGTTTCTATTATAGAATATTAAATAAGTTCGGATTGATGATTATTTATATCACATGATGATAGTTAAATTAATAGATTTTGTTCAGGTAGATTTTCAAGCTTATTCGGAATAGATTGCTCCAATTTTAGTGGAGGAAATATAAATTGTGTTAGCTGGGATTATTGATTATGCATCTCGGTATTGACGCCTCCAATATCCGAGCCGGAGGTGGTGTAACCCACTTGGTTGAATTGCTTGGAGTTGCAGAACCGGCACTCCATGGTTTTAAGCGTGTTATTGTGTGGGGAGGAACAGACACTTTGCAGCAAATAGAAGATCGCCCCTGGCTGATCAAAGTTAGTGATCCATTGCTGGATCGGTCCTTGCCCGAGCGCTTGTACTGGCAGCGATTTTTGTTAGACCACCTTGCACACCAGGCAGAATGTGAAGTATTGTTCGTGCCCGGCGGGACTTACAGCGGTACTTTCCAACCATTCGTAACGATGTCTCAGAATCTTTTACCATTTGATAGGAACGAAGCCCGGCGGTACGGAATTTCATGGATGTTTCTGAAACTTCAGATGCTGCGGAAGTTTCAATCACAAACGATGCGGCGGGCTGACGGGGTGGTCTTTCTTACAGATCACGCACGTGAAGTAGTAATGCGCACATTAAAACAGCTTGATGGTCCGACAGTATTAATTCCCCATGGTATTAACAATATGTTTGACTTTCCACCACGGCCGCAGTATGGAATTAATCATTACTCACCTCAGAATGCTTTTTGCATTTTGTATGTATCCACAGTAACCGTCTACAAACATCAAAGGCGTATTGCAGAAGCAGTTGCTGCTCTAAGAAACAAGGGGCTCCCTGTTAATTTGGAACTGGTAGGATCTGCTTATCCACCAGCTTTGCGGAGGCTTCGAAAAACATTGATGCGGCTTGATCCTGGTGAAGAGTTTATCCGGTATCGGGGTCTAATTTCCCACGATGAACTTCACAAGGAATATAAACACGCCGATGCTTTTGTGTTTGCCTCCAGTTGTGAGACTTTTGGACAAATTGTGACTGAAGCTATGTCAGCTGGATTACCTATTGCCAGTTCAAATACTGGTACTATGCGAGAGTTGTTAGTTGATAGCGCGCTTTATTTCAATCTGGAGAAACAAACAGAAATTACTGAGGTTCTTGAAAAATTGATTAAAGATCCTTCATTGCGTGCCCATTTGGCTTTGGGCGCTTATCAGCGCGCTCAAACTTTTACATGGGAACGCTGCGCTAGAGCGACTTTTGATTTTATTGCGCAGGTGGTACGAGAGTCCTCAAGTTGATCTATTATGGATAACAAGGAAGCCTACAATATAATTATTCACAAAATCCTTTTATTCATTGGTGGGATAGATGCTTCTGACAATGTTACCTTGTTCCAAATCCCGATACTGAGATTGCCGAGATCCTCGTCTTCAGTAGCGCCCGGAAGAAGCAACATGAACAGGGGCTGGAAAATATTGATCACTAATTACTTTGTTGATTTGATGAGAAGAATAAACGAGATAGAACCGGATGTGGAATATCATCCACATCGATAAAGTGAAATATGTCACAGTCTGGCAGTTATTTCTGCAACTGGAGATACTTGTGCTTGTGATCCTGTTGTAGTTTTAGATTAAGGTTCTGAAGAGTACATGTTATGGGCTAAAGATGAACTAAGAAAGGAGATGTAATGCGTGTATTGATTTTGGGAGGGGAGGGCATGTTAGGGCATAAAGTATTCCAGGTACTAAGTGAGCGATTTGAAACTTTCGCTACTTTTCGAAATCTTAACGGCCTGTGGAAAACTTATCCCATCTATGAAAACGTAGATTCCTTATACACCAAAGGTGGTGTAGACGTGATGAATTTTGACACAGTGATAAGCGCTTTTGCACAGTTAAAACCCGAGGTAGTTATCAACTGTATTGGTATTATCAAACAAATTGATCAAGCAAAAGATCCAATTATCAGCCTTAATCTTAATTCTCTCTTTCCTCATCGTTTAGCTGAGCTCTGCTCTGCCACCGAAACCAGAATGATTCATATGAGTACGGATTGTGTATTCAGCGGACGCAGGGGAAATTATACAGAAGAAGATATCCCCGATGCTGAGGATCTATATGGGCGAACAAAATTACTCGGTGAAGTTAATCGGGAAGGGTGTTTGACAATTCGAACCTCAATATTTGGACGAGATTTTGCCAAACAGAGTGCATTATTGGAGTGGTTTCTTAGTAATAGGGGTGGTACGATTAATGGATATAAGAATGCCATCTACACCGGATTTTCAACCCAGATTCTTGCCAGGATAATGAGTGATATGATCGCGGATTATCCTGATCTGTCAGGGATATACCAGGTATCCAGTGAACCGATCAGTAAATATGACTTATTGTCAAAGATTAACACAGCGATGAATCTTGATATTAAAATCAATCCAGATGAACAATTTTCCTGTGACCGAAGTTTGGATTCTTCAAAGTTTAGAGAAAAAACGGATTATTTAATACCAGATTGGGATGAGATGATCTCTGGATTAGCAGCGGATCTGACTCCTTATGATGAGTGGAGGAATCAATTTAATGCAACCATTCAAAAATAAACGGATCGTAGTGACTGGAGGAACTGGCTCACTGGGGCAGAGAGTAGTTCATAGAATTTTAACAGGAGAGATGGGTACACCGGAAAAGGTAACAGTTTTTTCCCGGGATGAAGCTAAACAACATTACATGCGGCTCTCTTACCTGGACCAAAAAGTTGCCACAGACGAGGTGATTTATCATAACTTTAAAAATCTTCTCCAATTTCGGATCGGAAATATCCGTGATTATCCAACCGTTTCGCAAGCACTGCGGGATACAGATGTTGTGATTCACGCAGCAGCTCTGAAACAGGTGCCCGCTTGTGAATACTTTCCTCAGCAGGCTATCCAGACGAATATTAATGGAGCGGAGAATTTAGTCCGGGCAATTATTGAACAGGACCTTCCTGTAAACACAGTTGTAGGCATTTCGACCGATAAGGCATGTAAACCCGTGAATGTGATGGGAATGACAAAATCAATTATGGAGCGCATTCTAATTGAAGCAAACCTACGAAGTAAAGGGACAAGGTTTATTGCAGTGCGTTATGGAAATGTGATCGCATCCAGAGGTTCTGTAGTCCCATTATTTTTAAGTCAAATTGAGAAGGGTGGTCCTGTAACGGTAACAGTGAAAGAAATGACAAGATTTTTCTTAAGCCTTGATGCAGCGGTAGATACAATTTTTACGGCAGTTAGATCAGCCCTTCCTGGTGAGATTTATATCCCACAAGTACCTTCCGGCAGAATTTTAGACCTGGCTCAAGTGCTGATCAATGAGAGAGAGATCCCCATTGAATTTACTGGTGTCCGCCCGGGAGAGAAAATGCATGAAATTATGGTCTCCGAGGAGGAATGCCCTCGCACGTTAGAACGGGATGGTTTTTTTGTTATTTCCCCGATATTACCCGAGCTGCAAACTATCGAAATTGATAAACCAGCCCTAACAACCGAGTATTCTTCTGCTGATGTGACCCTGGACAGTAAGGGGTTGAAGGATTTGCTCTCTCCGGATTTGGGAGAGTATTTTGAAGGGGTAACTTCATGAAAGTGATGACAATATTTGGTACCCGGCCAGAAATCATTCGCTTAAGTTTAATTATTGAGGAATTAGATAAATTTTGTGATCATGTTCTTGTGCATACTGGGCAGAATTACGATAAAAATCTGAGCGATATATTTTTTGATGAATTGAATATCCGGCAACCGGATTATTATCTTGGAATAAAAACGGGGGATTTCTCTGAACAAATTGGCTTAATAATCCAAAAAACCGGAGAGATTTTGAAAAAGATCAATCCTGATCGTTTACTGATACTTGGGGATACGAACAGTGGATTGGCAGCAATCGTAGCTGCCAGAATGGGAATCCCGGTATATCATCTAGAGGCAGGCAATCGATGTTTTGATGATCGAGTTCCAGAAGAAATTAATCGGCGGGTTATTGACCACTCAAGTACGATATTATTGCCGTACACGACGCAAAGTAAAGAAAACCTCGTCCGGGAAGGTATTGATCGCGAGCGGATTTTTGTTATTGGAAATCCAATTTATGAAGTCCTTACTACATATCAGGAACAAATTGATTCCAGTAAAGCTTTAGAACATTATAATGTTAGTGAAAATTCCTATTTTTTAGTGACTATGCATCGGTCTGAGAATGTAGATTGCCCAGAACGATTGGCTAATTTGTTATCCGGATTATCCAAGCTCGCGGATACATATGAAAATCCGGTCTTGATCAGCGTCCATCCTCGAACAGCTGACAAATTAGATGAATTTAAACTAACTCCAAAGTCTGATCATATTCACTTATTATCACCTATGGGGTTTTTTGATTATGTAAAATTGGAAAAGAAAGCCAAGGCTGTACTCTCAGACAGCGGTACGGTGCAAGAAGAATGTGCAATTTTTGGGGTACCGAATGTGACCCTGCGAGATGTTACCGAACGTCCAGAAACAATTGCTTGTGGCAGTAATATACTGAGCGGTGATGATCCTGAAACGATCATGAGAACGGTAAATATTGTTCTTACATTGGAATCAGATTGGGTGGCACCCCAGGAGTATTTGGTGAGAAATGTTGCTGATATTGTCACTAAAATTGTATTAGGCTATACGAGTATAAAACAACATCATGATAAAAAAGTAGAATAGCTATTATGCATATCCTCATTCTTTCCCAATATTATGATCCTGAACCTATCCCAAAGCCAGTAGAATTAGCTCGAGAATTAAAGTCTCTTGGACATAAAGTTAGTGTGGTAACGGGGTTTCCTAACTATCCATCCGGAGACCTGTATCCTGGATACAAGCTAAGATTCCTTCAAAAAACGAAGGAAAACGGGATAGATGTCACCCGCACATTTGTATTTCCTTATCATGGGAAAAGCGTTTTCGGACGTATTGTAAATTATTGCTCATTTCTAATTTCCGCCCCTTTTAGTTTAATTAAAAACCGGAATTTTGATGTAATTTATGTGTGGCATCCTCCCTTGACTGTTGGTATTGCAGCCTGGGTAATTTCTTTCCTAACCAAAACTCCTTTCGTATATGATGTACAAGACATCTGGCCAGAGAGTGTAGTCGCATCTGGATTAGTGAAGTACCAAGGTTTATTGGTGTTCCTGTCAAATATTGAAAAGTTTGTTTATCAAAAAGCAAGCCACTTATTAGTAGTGACCAATGGTGCCCGGAAAAATTTAATTGGAAAAGGAGTAGCAGAAAATAAAATTACGGTTATGCCACATTGGACTAATGAAAAAATATTTGACTATGTTGATAAATCTGAAATTGAGAGAATAAAGAATAAATATTGTTTTCAAAATCGCTTTGTAGTGATGTTTGCCGGGAATCTTGGCACGGTTCAAGGTATAGATACAATCATATCTGCAGCAGGTTTACTACGTCGTGATGAAAATATTTTAGTCGCGATAGTTGGCGATGGTGCTGAAAAAAACAGATTAATGAGTTTAGTTAAATCTAGAAAAGTTGATGACAGGGTTTGTTTTATAGATCGACAACCCATCGAAAAAATGCCTGAATTTTTGCAATCAGCGGATATTTTACTTGTCCATTTGAAGTCATCCGGGTTATCAGATTTTGTTATACCTTCAAAGACTACAATTTATCTTGCGGCCGGGAAACCAATTCTGATGGCAGCAGGCGGAGCGGCTGCAGAACTAATTGAAGAGATAAGTGCAGGTGTGTCAATTGAACCAGAAAATTCTTTTGAAATGGCGGAAGCCATCAGGTATCTTTCAGCTATAGATTTTAATGCATTGATGAGGATGGGGGATTGTGGGCGTGAATATTGTCATTCAAGTTTTTCAAAACAGGTTGTAATCCCTATGTATGAGAAGGAATTGGTAAAACTTGCTAAATCAAAACGAAATGATAAATAATAATATTTGTTTAGTTACAGGGGCTACAGGCACGGTCGGTCCTTCTTTGGTTAAGTATCTGATTGAGGAAGGATTCCAGGTACGGGTACTTCTCCAATCTGGAGTAGAAGCTCAGATGCTGCCTGAGGATGTCATAAGCATCGTTGGGGATATCACAGATCAAAATATTGTAAATGAGGCTGTCATTGGTGTGGACTATGTATTTCATCTGGCAGCTAAGTTGCATATTAACAACCCCGATCCTTCCCTGGAAATAGAATTCAGGCAAGTCAATGTTGAGGGGACAAAAACAATAATTGAAGCATCGATTGCAGCAAAGATCAAGCGGATAATATTCTTTAGCACGATCAATGTCTACGGACCCGGATTATCAGGGCAGGAATTATTTGAAAATAGTCCATTGGTTCCACAAACATTGTATGAGATGACTAAAGTTGAAGCAGAAAAAATTGTCTTAAATGCAAGATCATCCGAGGAAGGAAAAGCGCTGGGCGTTGTTCTGCGATTGGCCGCGGTTTATGGACCACGTATGAAAGGTAATTATGTTAATCTTTTAAGAGGTTTAAAACAGGGTTGGTTTATACCGATTGGACCAAGTAAAAACAGACGAACCCTGATCTATGTGGATGACGCAATCCGAGCTGCCGTGGTAGCTGCTCGCCATCCTGAGGCGGCTGGGAACATATATAATCTCACGGATGGTCGGACCCATTGCCTCAATGACATTATAATTTCTATGTGTAATGCGCTGCATCGGAAAACTCCCCGATACTATTTACCAGTAAAACTAATCCGTTTCTGGTTTGGGATTTTGGAGGATATTTTCAGTCTTTTCAGAAAACGTTTCCCAATAGGAAGGGGTGCCATTGATGCCATGCTCGCAGATCGAGCAGTCAATGGAGACAAGATACAGCAAGACTTGGGGTTCAGACCCCAGATAGAACTGGATGTGGGCTGGAAAAGGATTGTTGATCAGGTATATTAACAAACTAAATAACCATTAATAGGATTACTAAAAGTATGGATTTAAGATTTATCATCATTCTGGGGATAATTTCCCTCATTCTTTCAACTATTGGTACACAATTGATCAGACGTTGGGCGCTAAAGAGAGGGGTAATGGACATCCCCACTCAGCGCAGCTCCCACCAAAATCCCACACCTCTGGGTGGTGGATTGGCTATTGTGGGGTCTTTTCTGCTGGTTATGCTGTTAGTTGGATTGTTCCAATCCAATAACACCAGGCAGTATTGGGGATTAATTATCAACGGGTTGATTATCGCCGCCATAGGATTTTTGGATGATCTTTACAACCTCCGGCGTACACCCCGAATCATCGCCTGGGTCCTGATAGCGGCGCTTTCGATGATTTTTGGCATTGAGCTGAAAAGTATTTCTTTACCCATTATTGGTATTATCCAATTTGGGATCCTTAGCCCTCCGATAACTTTTTTATGGCTGATTGGTATGACCAATCTTTTTAACTTCATGGACGGTATTGATGGATTGGCGGGCTTCGAAGCCCTGGTCGTAGCTGGGTTTCTTTCCGGGATTGCTTTTTACACCGGAAATGGGTTGGTTTTTACTGCCTCCTTGATTATTTTCGGAGCTGTATTGGGGTTTTTACCGCATAACTTTCCATCTGCGAAAATCTTTATGGGGGATGGGGGAAGTAACTTTCTTGGTTATATATTCGCTGCTTTGGCAGTAATTGGAAGCCAGAGCGATAAACATCAGATCCCTTTCATAGTTCCTGTTATCTTGTTAAGTTTGTTTCTCCTGGATGGGGGAACAACATTAATAAAGAGGGTTCCAAGAGGAAAGAATTGGTTAGAACCTCACAGGGATCACTATTATCAACGGTTAATAAAACTTGGTTATTCTCACAAAAATGTAACCCTGCTTTATAGTGCGCTTAATCTATTATTGGGCGTGATTGCTTTATTAGTGCAAAAAACCAACGAGCGATTGTCTTTGGTATTGATATTAATTTCAGTTGTGCCTTTTTTGATTGTAATGATTATAACCAGAGGGTTTGAGCGAAGACAAATTGGTAATACCTAGTTCTATAATGAATACAATCATTCTGTTGGTATAATTTTCAGATATTGTTGATGCTTTTCCTAGAATATTGTGAAAGGAAACCTTTCTTATGCTTTCCCGCTTTCGAAATCGATATTTTTATATTCTGGATTTATTTTTATTAATCCTTATTCCTGCTGCATCTCTTGCATTGCGACTAGATTTTCCCTGGGCTGACCGCTTTAATCTTGGTTTGCTGTATTATATAGTGTTCTCTGTTCCGGTAAAAATGATTGTTTTTTACATTTTTGGATATTATAAGCGTATTTGGCGCTATGCAAGTGTGGATGCGATCATTTCTATCCTCTGGGGAGCAGGAATTGCCACTGTAATCATTATGGGAACTGTCTCCCTCGTCCTGGGTAGTGGATTATTAACAGATGTTTATCTCCCTCGTTCAATACCCATCATAGATGGCATGTTGAGTTTAATTATTATTGGTGGGACACGTATGAGTCTGCGGATGGTCCAATACCAGTTTGGGGGAGGGCATTATGATCCAACAGGAAAACGCGTATTGGTAGCAGGCGCAGGGGATGCAGGCCAGTTGGTCGCAAAAGAAATCCTCACCAGCCGCCATATCAAAGATAACCTGGTTGGTATTGTAGATGATGATCCTATCAAGATCGGATCTATTATTCATGGCGCAAAAGTATTGGGAGCTCTCGATCAGCTGCCTTTTATTATCAATAAATACCAAATTGATGAAGTCATTATAGCCATGCCTACCGCGCCCGGTGAGGTGATTCGTAAAGTGGTAAATCTCTCCGAACAAAAAGATGTGACTACAAAGATACTCCCGGGGATCTACGAGTTGATTTCTGGCGAGGTCACAGTCAGTCAATTGCGTGAAGTCCAGGTAGGGGATTTACTGCGCCGGCAGCCCGTGGATTTGGGGGTGGAGCGAGTCAGGGAATTTATTGAAGGTAAACGGATCCTGGTAACCGGGGCAGGGGGATCGATCGGCTCCGAGTTATGCAATCAAATCAGTCAATGCCATCCAGCCCAACTGTATGCCTTAGGTCATGGTGAGAACAGTTTATTTGCCCTTCCCCAGAAAATAATAACCTGGTCAAAAAAAGAGCAGGAAGATAAATTAAAGCTTATTGTGGCGGATATCAGGGATGAAGTCCGGCTGGGTAATATTTTTTCACGTTTAAAACCTGAGATAGTTTTCCATGCCGCAGCCCATAAACACGTCCCGTTGATGGAGCAAAACCTTGAAGAAGCCATTACAAACAACATACTCGGGACCAGAAATGTTATAGAACAATGCAAACTGCATCAGGTGGAACGTTTTGTACTGATTTCAACCGATAAAGCGGTTGAGCCGGTGAATGTGATGGGGATGACCAAACGGGTCTCTGAGCTGATTGTTAAGGTTGCAGCTGAAGAGACCGGCCGCCCCTACGTTTCAGTCCGGTTTGGCAATGTGCTTGGCAGTCGGGGCAGCGTGGTTCCCTTTTTTAAGAAACAAATTGCTGCTGGAGGACCAGTTACGGTTACTCATCCTGAAGTTGAGCGATATTTCATGACCATTCCCGAAGCGGTACAGCTGGTCCTGCAAGCTTTTGCGTTAGAAGGTCATGGGGATATCTTTATATTAGATATGGGTGAACAAATAAAGATCATTGATTTAGCGGAGGAGCTCATTAACCTGTCAGGTTTAGAAGTAGGCCGGGATATTGAGATTGTCTTCACTGGATTACGACCCGGTGAAAAATTATCCGAAAAACTATATGGCGAGGGGGAAACACCTCAATCCACGAACCACGATAAGATTCAGGTAATTCAGGAAGATATTTTGTTATCTGGAGATTTATTTAACCGTGAGGTTGATACACTGATCTCGTTAGCCAAAAGCGGAGCAACCGAAGAAGCATATTTGAAACTGCAGGAGATTTGCAGCTAGTCTGGAACCGGACGACTCTAATTGTTAATTGTGATCTCCACCATAAGCGGGAGAAATATTCTATTCGATCAAGGAAGCTCAAATCATCATAGAGCAATGGAGGTGGCATTACAACCAGATCAGACCACCAAGCGCATTGGGGTATACGCCCACGAACCCAGCAGCTTTCTTCTCTTTCACTTCACAACTGCAATTTGCTGGTGTAACATAACAATTGGTTCATATTTTGGGGGCAGGTCACCTTACTTTTCCAGTACCAAAAATACAACTATCAAATTAAGGAGAATCCATTATAATTTCTGACTTATTGCATAATCTTCATATGCGACTTACGAAAAATCGAACCCGCCGAGCAGCAAGTGGTCTTATTGTTGATTATTTGGGCACCGGAGTCAATCAAGTCCTATCATTTTTGGTAACACCAGTGTTGATCTCTTTGCTATCCCCGTCAATCTATGGTTTTTGGATTATAGTGACTCAGATTATCTTTTGGCTTGGTCTATTGGATGGTGGTGTGGGGATCTATTTGATAAAAGCTATAGCCAGCTCAAAGGAGAAGGAAGACCCATCTCATTTATCCAATTCGGTTAGTACATGTTTTTGGATCTACGTATTTCTTGCTGTAGTTGTAGCGTGTATCGGTATGATAATCGCTCCGTTCTTGCCAGGCTGGGTCAAGATTGAGGCAGCCCATTACGGAGCTTCAATGTTAGCTTTTCAGATTGCAGTAATCACGGCATCAATTTCACTGATTTTAATTTCAACTTTTTACGCGATTCTTCAAGGATATCAGCAAATCGCACTAGTAAATATTATTATTAATAGCGTAGGTATTGCTAACTTATTGTTTGCTGTTGTGTTATTGAAGTTGGGATTCGGCATAGAGGCCATGGCTTGGGCACAACTAGTGACAACTTTTTCAGGAGGGATGGTTGCTTTTCTTTTTGCACGCCGACTTGGATCATTCAGTTTATCCCCACGTTTTTTTCAGCTGACCGAACTTATGCAAGTATTTCGGTATACTTTTTTCTTTCAAATGAATAAACTCGCTTTTTTGGTGGATACCTATAGTGATGGCATATTATTAGCAGGATCTTTGGGAACAACTTCTGTAACAAGTTATACCCTAACCCATAAGCTACCCCAAACCGCTACGTCTTTTTTGACCAAGGTTGGAGGTGCATTACTCCCTGGCCTAGCTGATTTGTTTGCTAAAAAGGATTACGAGAGTTTGCAGAGGGTTTTCTTACGATTGACGCGATTATTGTTACGTTTTGGGTTACTTGCGCTAGTTTTGATTTTGGCATTGAATGAACAATTCGTTAGCATTTGGATTAGCCGAGATATGTTCGGTGGATTCCTTTTAACGGCATTGTTTGCTTATATAATGTTCTTTAATAGTATTATCAGAAATATAGCAACGTTTTTTTTCTCTTCCGGTCAATTGGTAGTATGGGGCTGGCTCTCAGTTGTTTTTGCGGTAGTAAAGATTGCGTTGACAATAATATTATTACCTCAACTTGGAATGCTTGCGCCTGTGATTGGAACAATTGTGGGTGGATTACCTCTTGGCATTTACACCCCCATCAAAATTTCGAGTATGCTTCGTTTAAACTGGAAAATTTTCATACGAGATAGTGTATTGCCAGTGCTGATCAGATCGGTACCAACAGTGTTGGCAATTATAACTCTATATATCCTAATTCCATCGAGTTGGCGCTGGCTTGGCTTGGGATTGATCGGCTTGGGCGGTTTAATTGCAAATACGGTTATCTTTGACAAACAACTTTGGCGAGAAGGTTACATGCGTCTTAAGGCCTATCGCGGGCCGTCTGCGTGAATTGTGAAGAAATAAATTTCAAAAAAAATATTTTGGAGAATAATCATGTTTTGGGAAAATAGACGAGTGCTTGTAACTGGTGGTGCTGGTTTTATAGGTTCATACTTGGTGGAACAGTTAGTAGGACTATCAGCGCGAGTAACTGTGGCGGATAATTTTGAGCGGGGTCGATTTGAAAACCTGGCTCAAGTTCAAGGAGATGTGCGAGTAATCGAAGGTGACTTGCGAAACTTAAGTGTATGTGAGCAGGTTTGTAAAGATCAAGATGTCGTATTGCATCTGGCATCAAAGTCATATGGAGTGTCTTATAGCGAATCCCATCATGGCGAAATGTTGGCTGACAATCTCATGCTTAATACAAATATATTGGAGGCCTCCCGCCGAATGAGTGTGGAGCGTGTTTTGATGACCAGTTCTTCATGTGTATATCCTGATGATGCAAAAGTGCCGACACCTGAAACTGAAGAGTCGATTTTGGCTGAACCAGAAAAAGCCAACGCTGGGTATGGATGGGCCAAGCGAATGCTTGAATTGCAGGCCAAGTATTATCAAAAAGAGTATGGGATGGAAATCGCCATCGCGCGGCCTTTTAATGCCTACGGACCCCGTGACTATTTTCTGGAGGGTTACGCACATGTACTTCCTAGTTTGGTGAAGCGCGTTCTTCGAGGTGAAAACCCAATTGTGGTATGGGGAAGCGGCAATCAAACACGCAGTTTCGTCCATGCTCGCGATTTTGCTACTGGACTGCGCTTGATTGCGGAAAAATGCCCCGATGCCGATCCAGTGAATATCGGCCATGATCAAGAAACAAGACTTGTAAGCTTATTGGAATTAATACTTAAGATTACCAATCAACAGCGGGATATTGTTTTTGATATCACCAAACCAGAGGGTGCGCTGCGTAAAAGTTGCGATTCCTCTAAAATAAAAGCGCTCACAGGTTTCGTGCCAGCTATTAAACTGGAAGATGGCTTACCAGAAACCATCGAATTCTATCGTAAGACGCTTGACGAAATTGTTCTTTCATAACACAAACAATTATTTTTACTGCAATGAAGACGTTTTTAACTAAATATCCTCCCTTTTCCGTGTTCTTTGCAACTTTACGAGACGCCGTTTTATTCATGTAAGATGTCTGCTATCTGAAAGGTATATTATGACTTTGGGTAATATGTTTCGTCAAAGGTTACGTCGTTGGACTCCGCGACGTCCTGTAATATTTCAGCCCAGCGGTAAGTTGCCCACGGCGAATGCGCCTTTGACGTTTGTAGTGATCTGCGGGCCGGAATTCAACCAAGCTGTGCCCAATGCAGGCGTTACTTATCGGAATGGACTTTGTCATGGTTTTGAAGAACTGGGTATTCCATATCGTCTGGTAAGCGTCTTTGATTTAGAGCGCAGTTTGGCAGATCTTACTGCTCCCATTTGTTTTCTTTCTGAATTCGATTATCAGTATTTATCCCCTGCTTCTCTCCGCATCCTGAAAAGGCAGCGGCATTTCGTATGGGTGAATTTCTGGTCTTCAGAGATGCAAACTTTATACCGTCAATATGATCTTCCCAATCTTTCTCAGCCAGATTGGTTGAACCGAAAAGTTTTGTCTTCGGACCCTCAATTTGTGTTTACCCCTGTCACAAAATCGGGTTTGCAGTTTTTTACCAATTGGCAAAAATATGGAGCTAGGTTGCTCAGCCTTCCTTTGGCTTGTGACACAACTCTATATAAAAGGTTTGTTACTGAAAATCCGAAATTCAAAAATGTGAGTATGGCTTTTGTCGGTGGGTACTGGCCTTATAAGGCCAGACAATTTGATCGCTATTTGAAACCTTATGAGAATCGTTTGAAAGTATTCGGTTACAGTAAATGGCCGTATGCTCATTATGGGGGGGAACTTTCAAGCACTGAAGAGGTAGCGTTGTTAAATCAAGCGAAACTATGCCCGGCTATAAACGAACCGCACGCAGAGATTTTAGGAGGGGATATATGTGAACGTGTTTATAAGATTTTAGGTTGCGGCGGCATGTGTATCACCGATGCTTCAAGTTCACATCGCGACATATTTGGCGAGGATGAACTGCTTGTCCCTGCTGATATCAAAGAGTATCATGAACTGGTTCTGCAAATCCTGGCTGATGAAGATTTGCGCGAGTTATATCGTGAAAAGGGGTATCAGGCTGTTATTAAACGCCATACATACAAGCACAGGGCTGTCCAAGTACTGAAGCAATTTGATATAGATTATGACCTCGCTAATTTGAAGGAGCAAAAGGAAAACGCGCAATGAACATAAAAACCAAGTTGATAGACTTTCTTGAATCGAATCAGGGCACAGACCGTCTCATGCAATCTTTAAAGGGTTGGGTAAGAATGCGAAGAAAGAAACAACTTGATAGTATGCAGCTGCGGGAATATAGTTTTTGGGAAGAGAAAATCGTTGAGACAATGAGCTGCCCAGACAACCATCGGGTCGATAGAGTCTTGAATGCCGGGGAGTTAGAATCAGATAATATCGTAATGCACAATGGCGTAAAGATTTGTTTTGGATCTTACGCCAACTATCACATGCAGCGACTCCTTTTGTTGAACAAAGGGGTACATGAACCGCAGGAGGAATATGTTTTTCAAGAGGTGTTAAAATTTATACCGGATAATGGGACCATCATGGAAATAGGCGCTTTTTGGGGTTTTTATTCGTTATGGTTCAAAAAAGCGATCCGCAATGCCAGTTCGTTTTTGGTCGAACCTGACCTATTGTTCTTAAATCAGGGAAGGTTAAATTTCTTAATCAACAATGAAACTGCAACTTTTATCAACGCCTTGATTGACGTCAAATCAAGCGAGAATATAGCTCCTCCCCCGACCCGTACCATTGATGGGTTGATGGAAGAGTATAATATAGAACACCTTGATATATTACATGCGGATATACAGGGGTTTGAATTTAGGATGCTGGAATCGGGGCGTAAACTATTTGAAGATCGAAGGGTAGATTACGTTTTTCTCTCGACACATTCCCCCTCATTGCATCGAAAATGCACAGATTTTTTGATTAATGCCGATTTCACTATTGTGGCAAGCCACACACAGGACGAAAGCTTTTCAATGGACGGTCTAATCGTTGGACGAAGAAGGGAGTTGAAGGGGATAGACGAATGTATTGTATCGAAAAAACAAATAAGATTCAAGCAATGACAGCTGAGTAGTCACTTCAAGCCTTTATTAAAATAGGCGTTCTCTTTTTTGATTGTCATTAGTTTTTTTAATCCCATCGGCTTTAAGAGATGGCGGTTTAATTGTCGGAGATCATAACAATGAATGAAACTCGAACAAACGCCCGGGAGTTTTTAGTGGGCCTAAAGGAGAGGGCTGGATTACCATTCCAATACAAGATCCGTTCCAAGATATATTCCCTGTTTAGACGATTTGTTTCAATGGACGAATTCGAGTGGGACTCGTACAATACCCACTATCGCGCTGAAATAGCATGGAATAATCGGTTTTTTACTGAAAATTTAAGCATAATTGATTTCAAATTCATCCAAGGTAAAATATATATTCTTGGGGATTGTAAGCCGTTGAATCTTACCTGGCGCTGCGTGTATGAAACGATCTACAATCTACCTTCCGTGATGTCTTTTGCTGAAATAGGCGTGGGAGGGGGAAGATTTATTGCAAATCTACAAACTATTTTAGGCGAGCGCATAAGCTTCTCGGCGTATGACCTTTCAGAAAAGCAATTGCTCTTTTTCAAAGAACAGTATCCCGACGCGTACAGTAAAACAAACGTTGGCGTCTTGGATTTGACGCAAAACTGTATTCCAGAAGCGGAAAAACCTGACGTGGTGTTATCGAGCACGGTTTTGATGCATATTCAAAGACCGCAGGCTTATCAGCAGGCTCTTCATAATTTATTGCGGAGCGGTCGGAAATATATAGTATTGATGGATAACTGGAGTTCGCATGATTATTTCTTTGATTTGGTTGCAAAGGCAGGTGTTGAGAATCTCTTCTACTACGACTCGGGGGCAAATATCTGTATAGTTATTGCCTCGCAAGGTGATGCTTTAGGTTTGCCGTATCAGCCGCTCACTACTAATTCTATTTTAGGGAAATACTTGCAGCGCTAAACAAGCAAGCTTAACTTTTAAGAGGTTGCTAGTTGGCAAAGCGCTCACTTCACTACGACTTATAAAATAACCACTTCCAAAATAAAACTAGAAAGAGCTTCTCTAGATCTATATTAAACCTGTAAAAGAAAAAGTATGTACCAACAATTTAAGAGCCAGATCAAACGTTCGTTTATTGCCTACAACGCATATCTATATTTTCGCTATCGTTTGTCCTGGATAGATTGGTTACGGCATGGCAAGCCCGTTCCCACGCCTCATCTTGTTAAACAAAGGTGTGTATTGGGGTATGGACGAAGATTCAACTTGCCAGTTTTGGTTGAAACTGGAACTTATCGGGGAGAGATGGTGCGTGCGGTACGTTCAGCGTTTCGCGAGATTTACACGATTGAGCTTGGAGATGACTTGGCTGCTGATGCCAGGCGGCTTTTTGCGCCTTTTCCGCACATTCACGTGTTGCAGGGAGATAGCGCCAAAGTATTACCTGATGTGTTGGGTCGGATTCAGTCACCATGTTTATTCTGGCTGGATGCCCACTATTCCGGCGGGGCAACAGCATTAGCCGATAGTGAGACACCAGTATTGAGTGAGCTGGATTGCATCTTTAGCCATGCAGTCAAGAGCCATGTAATCTTGATTGATGATGCCCGCCGTTTTGATGGCAAAGGCGACTATCCGGCATTTGACAAAATCAAAACACTTGTGAATGAGTGTCGGCTTGGTTGGGTTTGTGAGGTTCGTGATGACATCATTCGTATCCATTCGTAGCAAGCTCAGAAAATTATTTCTCATGCAGGTTAGACGTTGGCTATTTCCCATTGCTGATCCTGTTTCTGTTTTGCGTGGCTTGTTTAACTACCCTCGCTTCTTTGCCGACTGGCGACGCTATGCAGCTATTTCAGGCGCCGAGCCGTTGCATTTGACTGATATTTATCCGCAACTGCATGACCGCACCAGCACTACAGGGATTGATTCGCATTACTTTTATACCAACGGTTGGGCCATGCGCCGTATCGTGGCCCAACTGCCGGTGCAGCATGTGGATATTGGCTCGCAGACCATGTTTGTCAATCTGCTCAGCGCCGTGTTGCCCGTTACCTTTGTGGACTACCGACCATTGGAAGTGGGTATGAATGGGCTAACCAACCGATGCGGCGACATCCTCAACCTGCCTTTTGCTGATGGGTCAATCAAGTCGCTTTCGTGTCTGCATGTGGCGGAACATATCGGACTGGGTCGGTATGGTGATCCGCTTAATCCTCATGGCACACATCACGCAACACGTGAATTGGCGCGCATTCTGGCTCCCGGTGGGAATCTCTATTTTGTCTTACCGGTGGGCAAGCCGCGCGTCTGCTTTAATGCTCATCGTATTCACGCAGTGAAAACCATCGTGGAGTATTTTTCAGACTTGGAATTGGTCGAATTATCTGGCGTGCATGATGATGCGCAATTTGTGGAACACGCAGGACTCAATGAGTTCAAAGAAAGCGAATACGCTTGTGGGATGTTCTGGTTTAGGAAAAGGTAATGTAGAGGAGCATGGATGAAAAACATCAAAGGACAATTACTGGATTTATTGCCACGCAATGCGTTTTTGTATCGTGTTTGCAGACGCTATGTTGATCGCTACAATAGCGAAAATAACGGTGATTTTCACACCAACGGTGAGTTATGGTTGATGCAAACTATCCTGCCACAATGTGCGACTGTGTTTGATGTGGGCGCAAATCTGGGAGACTGGACAGACTTGGCTTTGGAAATCAACCCCCGCTTGCAAGTTCATTGCTTTGAACCGAGTATAGCGACCTTCCAGCATTTGCAGGCACGGATGGGGAGGGCAATATGCAACAATTTTGGTTTGAGCTCTACACCGGGGGAGATGACGCTCTGGGTGTTTGAGGATGACGCCGGGATTAACTCCCTTTACAAGCGACAGGGTCTTGAAGATGGCTATGGATTGGCGGAGCAGGAGCGGGGGGAAACCGTGCGATTGGATACGCTGGATGCTTACTGCCAACGCGTTGGAGTACAGGAAATTGATTTGATGAAGGTTGACGTAGAAGGCCACGAGTTGGAGGTTCTCAAGGGCGCAACCGGGATGTTGTCGCAGGGTAAGATCAAGCGCATCCAATTTGAATACGGCGGCTGTAACATTGACTCACGGGTGTTGCTTAAGGACTTATTTGAATTTCTACTACCTCATGGTTACGCCTTTTACAAGGTTTTCCCTCATGAGCTGCGATTTGTGTTACGCTATGATCAACGCCTGGAGAATTTTCAGTATCAGAATTGGATTGTAATGGCAAACGATATGTTGTCGTGAGATGAGATTAAATGCGTATCTTTCAAGTACTTGAAGGTAGTACAAATGCTGCTATTCCGGGCAACCAGACCTGGTATCGTAATCTTTATGAACCCTTGATTGAGATGGGACACGAGGTTGTGCTATTCGATCCCAGGGAAGGGAGATTGGCGATGCAGCGCAATGACTCACAGGCGCGCGCAGCCTTTAGCCAGAAGCTACTGGAAACCTTTCGCCGTGAACATGCGCGAAAGTCGTTTGCTCTTTTCTTTGCTTATCTGATGGATGGCATGGTGGAACCAGCCGCATTTGACGAGATTCGCAAGAGCGGCGTGCCAACCTGTAATTTTTCATGCAACAACACGCACCAGTTTGATTTGGTGGATGAACTCTCGCCGCACTTTGATTACAACCTGCATTCTGAAAAAGATACGCGCGAGAAATTCCTGGCGATTGGAGCAAATCCACTCTGGTGGCCGATGGCATCCAATCCCAAGTACTTCAAACCACTGGATGTGCCTCGCACGGTTCAGGTTTCGTTCGTCGGTGCGAATTATGCGTTGAGGGCTCGCTACATCGCAAATTTGCTCGAAAATGGGATTGACACACATGCCTATGGACCTCACTGGGTTGGTGGTGCGCGGACACACTGGCGGTCGATAGTCAAGCACTATGTGTTATTGGGGCGTGCGCTGATTGCTGGTAAATCGGCATCACAAAGTACAGCTTCGGCGCAGTTGGCAGAGCATGACTTTCAGCGAGATTTGAGTGCACGCTTTCCAGCGAATTTACATGCTCCCATTACTGATGATGAATTGATTGCGCTTTACAGCCGGAGTCATATCAGTTTGGGCTTTCTGGAAGTTTATGATCGTCACGATCCCAGTCGCACTGTTAAACAACACCTGCACTTGCGCGAGTTTGAAGCGCCAATGAGCGGCGCGTTGTATTGTACGGGTTATATGGATGAGCTGGCAGAGATGTTTGAACCCGATAAAGAAGTATTGACCTATCGAAACCAGCATGAAATGTTGGATAAGGTGCGTTATTACCTGGGGCATCCGAATGCGGCTGTAAAAATCCGCCAGGCTGGTCAATCGCGGGCGTTGCGTGACCATACTTATCAGCGCCGATTTCAGCAACTATTTCATGAATTAGATCTCTCTTCTGCATCAATGTGATGCCAATACCTAACTCAGGTAAGTTGAAACAAAAAAAGATTGCTTCAACCACGAATTACACAATTTATGACCAATACAAAAACGCCTCAGACAGCCAGAATAGGAAACCTGGATAGTCTCCGAGGTCTCGCTATTTTAGGTGTAGTAGCTGTTCATACCTCCGGCATTTTCACGACCCCTCTCATCTTCTGGGATGTGAATCTAACGAAGCTATTTATTTGGAGTGGGCGGTATGGTGTCGAATTGTTTTTTGTTTTGAGCGGACTCACCCTGACCTTGAGTTTAAAGCGGCGTCTTACCAAAGAGCCCAATTCTATGAGGGCATATTTTCTGAGACGGTTTTTTCGTTTGAGCCCCATGTACTATTTGATTCTCGCCGTAACTGCTTGCTTGGGCTATAACAATGTCTTGGAGCCTGGCACCATTAATGCTCCGGCAGATATTAAGAACTACTTGCTTCATCTGACCTATTTACATGGCTTGTTCCCTGAATATGTGCGGAGCATTCTTGGCCCGGCTTGGTCTTTGACACCGGTGGTGCTGTTTTATCTTTTTCTACCGCTAATTTTATTGGTTTTTAATCGACCTATCTATCGGTTCGCTTTTTTTGTCTTCACAATATTTCTGGCCAATACTTTTAGCAAGTACTGGGCAATATTTCTGGAACCTACACAGACTAATAAAATCTGGTCAGACATTTCATCGATCAAATTATTCTTCCTCTTCAGTGCCGGTATTGTTCTTGCGGATGTGTTTATTTGGCGGAATGCACAAGCTTTCAAGTCAACTAAATTATTGGATCATATTGCTAATTTTGTGTTTATTGGATCTGTTTTTGGTTTTTATTGGCTCTACTATTATGATAAAAATGTCTTATGGACATGGATGATGATTGTCGGCTTGGTATTGGCAGTTTGCCTTGGTTCTACCTGGTTTCAGCGAATTCTAAATATTCAAAAATTACAGCATTTAGGCTTAGTAAGCTACTCGGTGTATTTACTGCATTTCCCGATGATTGATTATCTGATGCCGTTAGTGAATGCTCAATATTTGACTTTCTCATCTGGCGTCCGCTACCTTGTTTTTTTTGGTTTTATTCTTGGAGCTAATTGGCTGCTCGCCAGCTTGACCCATCGCTTTGTAGAACTTCCAGGGTCGGCGCTCGGTGAATATCTCATCCGGCTTTTTACGCGCGAGACTCGTTGCCATGAATAATTGTGCAGAGAGGATGGTGTAAATTTGTTGCTTGTCAGTGTTATCATTTCCCCCTATAATGCGGAGCTGTGGATTGCCGAAACACTTGACAGTGTGTTAGCGCAGACATTTTCCGATATAGAAATCATTGTCGTGGATGGCGGCTCGACAGATCACACCGTTGATATTGTGTCTCGTTATGGATCACAAGTGAGACTGATTTCGGATGGGCGATGCAGTAAATCGGTTGGTAAAAATAAAGGCATTAATGCTTCCCAAGGAAACTATGTCGCTTTTGTTGATGCCGATGATTTGTGGTTGCCACAAAAGATTGAATTGCAGATGCAACTCTTGCGGGAACAACCAGATCTGGGATGGACCTACACGGATGGATACCTTTTTAATGACAATGATTTGAATAATTTAATCACCTTTGGAAAGCTATCTCGCTTATATGAAGGTGATATATTGCCTCAGTTACTGTTGAATGACTTTATTCCTTCGCCTACCCCCCTCATTCGACGGCCGGTGTTGGAAAGTGTCGGATACTTTGATGAGACGCTATTGCGGTATCAACCCGAAGATTGGGATTTGTGGTTGCGCCTTGCAGCTAGCTCCCGGGTTGGGTTGGTCAATCGTCCTTTGGTGCGTTATCGCTTACATTCTGAAAGTTTAATGGCTCGTGAAGATATAAAATTGGCTCTGGATGGGAAGATTACCATTATTGAGCATGCAGTGGCACGTGATCCATCCCGGTTGGCTCCACTCAGGTCCCGTGCATTGGCGAATAGTTATAAGGGTATAGCGGGAACTTATGCGCGGAAAGAAAGGTGGACTGAAGCCCGCCGAATGTATGTTAATGCCCTAAAACTTTCGCCTGGATTTGCTAGTGCGTATGCTGGTTGGGTAGCTTGTTTCTTCAATGGCTGGCTTTGGCGAAAGGCATTCGATTTGCGGAGTCAATTGTTCTGGCGTAAGTAGAAAGCTTACTTAACGTAAAGTTGAAGATCGGACAGATTTTGAAAGAATGACCAAGAAACAGAGACTCGGAGTCCCTGTGACTCTGTCTCCTCATCACCATGTCCCAAGTCGGGCGGAGCCCGGAAGACTGAGGACCAGGGACTGGAGACCGCTAACTGTCTTTCGTCTCCCGTCAGCCGAAGGCTATCCGGTCTTCCGTCTTTATAAACCTTCGATGATAAGATTATTAGGATACATATTTATTTAGATTCCCCCCTTTTTTTTAATCAATTCAATTATGATAGGGTAAAGATGACGCAAGTAAGAAAAGCATTGATTATGGGAGTGGATGGGCAAGATGGCTCATATCTGGCAGATTTATTGTTATCAAAAGAATACGAAGTAATTGGATGGATTCCAAGCGCAATCTCTGTCTCCTATGAAAATATTGATCATATTCTTGATCGATTAACAATTGTAGAAGGTGATTTTCAGGACCAGGAAGGCTTATTTAATTTACTTGAATTTCATCAGCCAGACGAGTTGTACAATTTTGCAGCTCCCTCTTCACCATCATCTTCCTGGGAAGATTTAGTTTATAAAAGCGATGTAATGGTTTTGGGTGTTGCCCGTTTATTAGAAGCAATCCGGTTGAAATCTCCTCACACAAAATTCTATCAAGCATCTTCCAGTGAATTATTTGGAGAACCAGTTGAAGTTCCCCAGAATGAAAACACTCCTTTTAATCCACGAAATCCATATGGGATTGCTAAGCTTTATGCTCATTGGTTAACTGTAAATTATAGAAAAGAATATAAATTATTTACAGTTTCTGGAATCCTGTTCAATCATGAAAGTCCCCGCCGTGGGTTTCAATATGTGACCCGAAAAATTTCTCAGGGTGCAGTTGAAATAAAATTGGGTTTAAGGGATGAATTGTTATTGGGTAATTTGGATGCAAAAAGGGATTGGGGATACGCTAAAGATTATGTAGAAGCAATGTGGTTGATGCTGCAGCAAAATGATCCTGATGATTATGTGATTGGTACAGGAAAAACACATTCGGTAGGCGAATTTTGTGAAACTGCGTTCAACTACCTCGGATTGGATTATAAAGACCATGTCAAGGTATCGAAAGAGTTTTATCGTGCTGAGGAAAACAAACAACTTGTGGCAGACAATACCAAGGCAAGGGAACAGCTGAATTGGGAACCAGAAGTATCATTTTTGAATTTAGTACATATGATGGTTGAAAATGATTATAAATTGATGCAAGATCTACCTGAAAAATCTCGTTTACCGGGTGGTGGTGAATAATATTGATAGAAAAGGGATTGTAACTTGGGTTCACATCCGTCACACTGGAGAACACACCCGGAGGGCGAGCTCATCGTTATAGAAAGGAATTCGACAATTTTGTGAGTTCTAACCAGGGTGTGGTGTATCTGGATTAGAATGTAATTGTGAGTGGAGTGCATCATCGATAAAATTGCCTTATGCAATGTCTTATCACTTTTTCCAAATTGCTTTTACTTTAGTAAAACGAGCTATCGCCACTTGTACAAACAATAAACAACCAAAATGATTATTCGTGGTAACTTAACTTGACTATCTACAGACAACTAACCCCCGCTCCACCCGACCTTGGTGAGTTGGCGGCGCAAATATAGTCAAATTATTTTAGGCAAGTGAGCTCATCCGTAGGGCAGATAAACATAGAGCGAGGAAAGAACCATGAAGAGAATCTTGTCTAAACTTTACAATTCATCCCCAAAAGAAATTTTCCAGTACGTAGGGAAAAGACTGGGATCTTCCGGACCACATGCTATCGGTGACAGCAAAGTAAAAGAAATATCTGATGCGTTGCGAAAAAAATTCGAACTCTATCAAATTTCTAACCTTAAAGGAATTAATCCTGAAGAATTTTCGACATCAATACAATCGAAAATTGGAGTAATTGATAGTCAAATCGAGGATTATTCTGATGATGAAATAGAACAACAAAGAGATTTATCAATTAAATATCATTGGGGTCATAATCATGATTTTGGTGATTTCAAATTGGAAGGCAGGATGGGTGATAGGCATATTGATATATTGGCCAACTTCATCACTCTTTTTCCAGTTTCCCTTGAGGATTTCAGTGATAAGAGCGTTTTCGATATCGGCTGCTGGACCGGCGGAACCACTTTACTCTTGGCAGCTCTTGCAAACAAAGTATACGCGATCGAGGAAGTTAAGAAATATGCCGAAACAGTGTCATTTTTATCAAAATCTTTTGATATTAGTGATCGAGTTTCCGTAAAGCCACTGTCTATCTACGACTGCAATTCCAAGGAATTCTACGACCAATTTGACATTATATATTTCCCAGGGGTACTTTACCACTTATCCGATCCACTTCTGGCACTAAGGATCCTTTTCAACTCTCTGAAGGTGGGAGGTTTTATCCTTGTTGAGTCTGGAGGAATTAATAAGGAAGAACCATTTTGCAGATTTGATGGGAGCCTGATTTACCACCGCTCTGGCACAAAAGAGAGACTGAACCGTGGAGGTTGGAACTGGTTTATGCCATCGCCATCAGCTCTCTATCGCATGATGAAAGAAGCAGGTTTTGATGAAATTCATACCCGGTGGCATGATGGAACCAACAGAGTTTACGGTTATGGAAGGAAAGTATCACAAGTAGGTATCTGCAAAGCTGGTTTATCGGTTCCAAGCATTAAGTAAGAAAAGGCTCTGCCCAACAAGGCGCTGCACCTGACCGCTATTCCACTACGCTCGTTCCATAGCGGCAGGTGAGCTTGGTTGTTAGGCTGATCGCAAATCTTTAATATTGGGACCCATATATGGAAAGATTAGAAGTCGTTAAGTTGATCAATGATTATATAGCTGCACTGAGTTCTGGCGACTACTCGTCACTAAAATTCTCTGCAAGTGTAAGTTTTCTAGGTTCTCTCATGGATTCTCCAAACGAAGGCAAGTCGAATGTTATTGAGTTCCTTGTCGGTGTTTCTGAAAGTGTTTAAGATGTGAGTATTTGGAAGTACATTATTGAAGGTTCAGCTACCTGTGTGCTGATCCCATACGAAACTGTCGGAGGTGACGTGCTGCCTATCCTCGACTACATCCAGTTCGATGAGAAGGGTATATACTACATCCAACCATTCTTTGATCCGCGTCCGCTAATCGATGATTGAAGAACACAATCAGCCTAACCAGTCGCTGCAGCGGACCAGGGAGGTGCGGCGATTTAATATCGAGTGAACCGATTCCTGGCCACAAAGCTAAAAACCGGTAGCTGACTCAAATACTGTAAATTAAATCATTGAGGGACTTATCAATAAATTCCAAGAAAAAGTGGCTGATATTACTGGTGCTGCAAATAGCATAGGTAAAGGCATTGCTGATCATTGTTTTAAGGGAGGTATGAAGGTTGTGTTAGCAGACATTGCAGAAGATAGACTTAGAGAACATGAACGGGAATATCGAAGCAAAGGATTTGAAATGCTGACTAACAAATGCGATGTTACCAAATATAGAGAAGTTGAGAATCTTGCGAAGGAGACCATCAGAGAATTTGGGATGATCCTTATATTATTCAACGATGCTGGATTTGGTACAGTTGGCGACTTAGTTAAGCCAAAATGGGAAGCGAACCAGAATGACTGGGAATTGATAATGAACGTGAACCTATGGGGTGTAATCAATGTTATTCGTATATTCTTGCCATTTATGCTTAATCAAGATAACGAAGGTTATATAGTAAAAACCTCCTCTGCTTCTGGTTTACTCAGTGATAATGGAATAGGGATCTATAGTATGACAAAACACGCAGTGGTCAGTCTTCCGGATACGCTTCAAAATAAACTAGCAGAAATCGAATCCAAAATCCGCGTCTCGGTCTTATATCCAGGTTAAGTCAAAACTGATGATGCCAAATCAGCCTTTAAACAGCATATCAAGCGGCAAAAATCGAACCTCGAGCAAAGTCTGACCGAAAAAGATAAAAAATTAGTTATGAGATTTATTCATGGAGTTCAATCAGATATATCCCCTTCCGAAATTGCAAAATTAACCTTCAATCCAATAAGAGGTGAAAGATTCTATATCATCACCCAAACAGAAGTTAAAGATGATTATCGAGCACGTTTGGAACAGATATTGGATGAGCTATAACACACACATATATGATTATGCGATATTGATCAAGAAATTTACTTGAAAGAATTGCAGAACTCTGAGGTAAAAGGAATCTATTACTCAAAAAACAGGTGGATTCTCTGTTTATCATGATTGGACTTAAAAATTCGATTGATGAGTTTGCACTTGAAGTTAAATTGAGTCAGCTAACCCCTGCTCCACACGACAGCCAGAAGCGGACCGGGGACTGGAGACCGTTTCCCATCTTCCGTCTCCCGTCAGCCGAAGGCTATCCGGTCTTCCGTCTTTTTTAAAACCTTCAACGTTATGACGTTCCAACCTTATTGTTATCAACTATAATTATGAATATGAAATCCCTCGCATTAGTTAACCTAATTTTAGCCATCTTTGTAATAGTGGGCTTATTGATGAGTCATCTGGCGCTCACTGATATTGCGCACAATATAGAACCGGATTTGACTGCTGAATGGTGGGTCCTTCGATTTACTTTTATGCTCGTCGTCGGTCTGGTTTTTATCTCGCTCTACACTGCCAGAACAATTCTTCGCAGGATAGAGGAGAGAAGACCGGAGATTCTATGACTGGGTGACTTTGTGACCTGGTGGCTATGTGACTCTGTCTCCCCTTCACCATGTCCCAAGTCGGGCGGAGCCCGGAAGACTGAGGACTGGAGACCGTTAACCGTCTTCCGTCTCCTTCCAGCCGAAGGCTATCCCGTCTTCCGTCTTTTTCAAACCTTCAACACTATAAGGTACAATATCTCAGTAACTGGAATTTATTCTGATAACACAATTAACAAGGAAAAATCCATGACTGAAAACATACCCCGGGATCCTTATTCATACGAAAATGTGATCGATATCCGTGAACTTGTCAAGACATTGTTAAAATACAAATGGATCATCATTGCAATTACATTAGTGGTCGCGCTGGCTGCCTTTCTTGTCAGTAAATTTCTTATTCCTGACCAGTACGAAGCCTCTGCGCTCATTGGCATCCGCCGTCCAACATTTTATGCTGATACAGAACCCGGCATTGAAAATCCCTCCATTTTGCAAGATTACCGGAACCTGACAGATTTGACCCAATCTCTGCCAGTATTGGCGAAAGAGCATGACGTCTGGTTATCTGTCTGCCAGCAGATGGAGCTGACCTGCGTCGGGGAAGATAATGTTAGACCAAGCCTGGACGCTGTCCTGATTGGCACCAACCAGCTGGAACTGACTGTGACTTGTAGGGAACCTGAACGGAGTGCAGAGTTTGCTAATTTGTGGGCTGAGGAAGTCATTAACCGCTGGAACAGGCTTTATGGAAATGAAAGTATCAACCTGGAGCAGATTCAGGAAGAAGTGGAGCAAGCTCGGCAGTTGTGGTCAGAAACCCAGCTAACCCTGGAAGCATATCTGCCGCAGAGCAAAATCAGTGTGGTTGAGGTGCAGCTTATCCAGGCAAAAAACAAATTAACCCTCTATCTAGTAGAAATCGAAAGCAACAAAAACTTGATTCGAGATGCCCATTCGCTGGATAATCGGCTCACCAGTTTGAACCAAAACGGGAATCTACCGGTGGGGGAAGCCTTAACCCTGATTGCTCTTCAGCTTCGGACCAGTGGCGAGGACAGTAAGGCCCAGTTTCAGCTGCCGAGTGAAGAAATCCTGGGAGTTGGTTACTCGGTGGAAGCTGCCCGGAAGAGTCTAAAAGAATTAATCAGCTCTCTGGAGGAGCAGAATGACACCCTGGAAGATGATCTGTCTATGATCGAAGGGGAAATTTCCTCTCTGGCTCTGGAGCTGGAAAAGGATAAATTTAAGGTCCAACAGCTGACGCATGAGCGTAACCGGGCATACCAGGCTTACCAGATTTTATCCGGCTATCTGGACGATTCGGAGATCAATCAGAATAACCAGATGGAGGCGGCTTATAAAATAGCTCAAGCCCAGGTGCCGGTAAAGTCTTCCGGGCAATCAACGATCATGTTAACTGTCCTGGCAGGTTCGGTGGGGTTGATGATCGCCGTAGGAGGTGTGTTCGTTTATAACTGGTGGACTTCAGAAGAGGAGAACGATTAAGCGTTGATACATTGGACGTTCAAATGTTTCAACTTTTTGATCGGAAATTTGGTTAAAAAAGGAAATCTTCCGTGAGTACCGAAACCCTTGCTGTCATCAATATCAGCCTGGCAGCCCTGTTGCGGGGGGATTACTGGTGAGCTATTTAGTCCTGACCGATATCGGGCACGGGACGGAACCGGATCTCACTACCGAGTGGTGGATCGTACGGATTAGCTTCCTGCTGATGATTGGGCTGGTGATTTCTTCCCAAGCCACTGCCCGTGCGGTGCTCCAGAAATGAAGGGGGGGGAGACGAAGATAGAAATCAGGGACAGATCACCGAGAACCGCAGGCAGGTTTAATTTTATAAAAACTATTCATTTTTACTAGATTTTACCTTTCAGAATCCTCACAACATCAACTGATCTACCAGGTTTATAATCATGAATATTTCTATTTCTTCCTGGAAAAATTATACTCCGTTGACCTTGTTATTGATAACCGCGGCAGTATTCATTATTCCGAAGGTTGTTATTGCCTGGCAGGTCAATGCCTGGTCGTTGGATTTTTCCAGGGCTGCCCTGGAAATAAAGAGCGGGGTTGAGGGTTATACCGGAGTTCCCCCAGCTGGTCACCAGCGGGCCTCCTTCTGGCTGGCAAGGCAAGCCTTGGCAGCGGGAAATCCGCTGGAAGCGCAGACCTTGATCAAGGAATTGACCGAAGAGGGCAACCAGGATGCTTTGATCATCGAGGGGGATGCGCTGGCTGCCGCAGGAGAGTTCCCGGGGGCGGTGCAGGTTTGGCAGAAGGCAGGTGTTTACGCTGTACTTGCCCAGGCTGCCTTAAGGGCGAGAGAAAATGGTCAGATCGAAAATGCCATCTTGGCAGGCCAAGCTGCTTGGCAGATAGATCCGGATCTAGGTACCCTTACTCTGGCAACATTCTTGAGTGATATAGGTGATTTAGAATCCGCCAAGGCTCTAGTACAAAACGTAATGTATGAGTATCCCAACTCTACACAGCGTCAGGGCTGGCTTTTGCGCCTGGGAACTATCTCGCGGACTCAAAAAGACTGGCAGGATGCAGTTCATTATTATACCCAAGCATTGGACGAGCAACCTCAGAGTATACCGGCTCAAATCGGTCTGGGATGGGTGTACTATGAAATGGGTGATGGAATCGAGGCAGCTTTAAAGCAATTCCAGCTAGTAATAGCTAAGGAGCCAGAGAAGGGGCAGGGCTATCTGGCAATGGGGCAAGTACTGTTCAGGGAGAGGAGCTATCAGGAAGCAGTAATCTGGTTTGCTAAAGCCGTTAAACTTAATCCCGAAAATCATTGGTGGATGTTGGCCCAAGCGAATAATTTACGTGCCGCTGGTAATTTATCAGAAGCAATGCATCTCTACATTGAAATGATGGAGCGTTATCCGGATTGGGCGCAGGTGTATTATGAGATGGCCTGGGCAAATAGACTGGAAAACCTTCCAGATGAAGCCGTTTGGATGATGGAGCAGGCACTGGTGTTGCAGGATCCGCAGAAATTTGGGTACTTTTGGAGAGCCGGTATTATATACGAATGGGCGGAGCGACCTGATATGGCTCTGACTGTTTACCGCCAGGCGTTAACTCTTGCACCAGAAAATCAGGCTGTCAAAGAGGCTATAAAAAGAATGATTAATATTAATTAGTGGGATATCGCATCTTTTCAAATTTCAAAAACGTCAAATTCGCTGTCAATTCTAGGTAAATCTGCTTGAGTTTGTGATTTGGCTGTGATTAATAATTACTGAGAAGCTCGGGTGTCTACTCAATATTAAAAACAATCGGTTCTGATACATACAATGAGAAGCATGTTTACTCTTAAGTGTGCATTTTCAGGCGGTTCTAATAAAAGGTAATTAACTACATTTTCATGAAATTCATGGCGTTTACCTGATTTTACATCTTTTTATAGACATTTGTGATCTATAATATATCAAGTCAAAAGAGATTTCATTCGTGGACCTTGACAATTACGTTACAACTACATTCAAGTACAAATCTAGCATGGTTATCCTAATATTTTTCTCGGATGAAAGAAAGATCCTGCATACCTAGGAATAATCGACATTTGTCCAATTCCATATGATTAAGAAAATTCTTTCAAGATCCCCTTTCATAGCTTCTTATGTTGACAAATTATCTCCCCTTCGCCGTAAAGTAACCGGGGGATTTGTTTGGGCTATTGTGTCGCAAGCAATAGTTTTAACCTTTGGTGTGGTTCTAAATATTATTCTAGCTCGACTTTTACCACCAGAACAAGTAGGCGAATATTTCCTAGTCCTAAGTGTTCTAACAATTATTAGCACAGTCACTTTGCTGGGTTTAAATCAAGCTGTTGTGAAGCTTGTTTCTGAATCTCTTGTTACTGGCCGAACTGGGCGAGCGCGTCAAGCTATCCGGTGGGTAATGAGATTAGGCATTCTAAGTTCATTAATGGGAGGAGGATTCCTATTTTTTGGTGGAGGAAATTGGATCGGCAACTATTTTTTCAAATCTCCTATGATTGGTGAAATTAGCAATCTGCTGGGGATTTGGTTGCTTGTATCCAATACTCAAATACTTATTGCGGAGGTTTTCCGGGGATTAAATGATTTGCGATGGGCATCATTATTTGGCGGGCAAGGAGCTTTAACCCGGGTTCTGACAGTTATATTGCTAATGACGTTCTGGGTACTTAATTCTCATGTTCAATTTCGTTTGGTCATTCTCCTGTCCATGGCGAGTAATGCAATTACACTGATATCTATCATACTCATACTACGGCATTCACTTGAAAAGGTAGGAAATGCTATTGAAAGTAAATTGTCTCGGCGAGTTTTGTTCGATCTGGCCTGGCCTTTATGGATAAATTCCTTGGCAATGATCGTTCTCATTCAAGCCGATATTGTGTTTCTTGGTATTTTGCGTCCTGAACAAGAAGTTGCCCTGTACGGCATGGCGGTACGCTTATCCTTATTAGTATCAATGCCTTTGATGGTGTTAAATGGGGTTTTGTCACCCATAATTTCTGAATTATATGCTGCAAATCAGATAGATCGTCTTGAGCATTTATTGCGGCGGACCGTTTCAGTGATGGTTCTACCGGCGCTAATAATGATAATAATCTTTGTTGTTATTGGAAATAAAATTCTTGGTATGCTGTTTGGGGAATTCTTCGAACAAGCCTATTTATTGTTGGTGCTTATGTCGTTTGGACAGTTAGTAAATGTTGTTACAGGATCTTGTGGAGTTTTGTTGAAGATGAGTGGCCATCATAGACAATTTATGGTCATTACTCTTGTGACGGGAATTATCTCTCTCCCTTTGTATTACTTTCTAATATCGAGTTATGAAGTATTAGGGGCCGCCATAGTTTCGACACTGAATTTAGTCTTTACTGCATTATTAGCAATGCTCTATAGTTTCAAAAGAATGAAAATCCGAACCTGGCCGCAATGGAGGTTTTTATGATTCAAGCTGTAACGCTCTATGATTGGCAAAGAATACTCTCCCGAAAGAGACAAAAACGAGCTGCAAGATTTGTCTCTCGTTTAAATATCATTTTAAACGGGGTTGATATAGGAGTAAATACGATAATTGGTGAACATTTCGTAATACACCATGGGATCGGCCTAATTATCGGTAATCAAGTAAAAAAAGGAAATTGTTTTACAGTATTTCAAAACGTGACTATTGGGAGTGGGAGCTTAGGATTAGTACAGAAAGGTTTGGAAGAACGATCGCCCACTATTGGGAACTTTGTCACTATTTATCCCCAATCGATCGTAGATGGTCAAAACACCATTGGTGATAGAAGCACTATTGGTGCACATTGTCTCGTTATGAAGGATGTTCCAGCCGGGACCAAACTTGTGGCAGGTACGGTATGGACTTAATTACACCAATCTTCATTCTTTCCTTACCTCGCTCTGGTTCAACTCTGCTCCAACGCATCTTGGCCAGCCCCCTTGAGATCGATACAATTGCTGAATCGTGGATTCTGCTACCTTACTTCATGGCGATGGAAGAAAGGACAACTTATGCAGAATACGGACAGATGACCCTGCATGTGGCATTCAAAAATTTGATAGATGGGTTGCCAGATGGCCTAGATGATTATTACGAAGCTGTACAGAGAAGCGCTCTCATTCTGTACGAAAGAATGGCAACAAGGGAGGCTCGCTATTTTGTGGATAAGACCCCGCGGTATCACTTAATATCGGACCATATCTTCCATACTTTTCCAAATGCTAAGTTCATCTTTCTCTGGCGCAATCCATTATCTGTAGCTGCTTCATTGTTTACAATGTCATCTGCGCGAGGATCATGGAAAGATTACCATAGATACAAGGTGGATTTATATAAAGGTTTTGACAGGCTATTCCAATCTTTTGCAATTCATGGCGAATGTGGTTTAACACTAAAATATGAGGACCTTGTTACCTATCCCGAACATACAATGAAAAAATTGAGTAATTTCCTTGGTGTCCAATTTACCCAAGAAACCCTGGATGCTTTTTTTTCTCATCCACTTCGAGGAAGTTTGGGAGATCAGAAAGGCACAAATCTATATGAGGGGATTAGTACTCAATCAGTTAACAAGTGGAAGCAGACATTATCCGTCCCGATACGTAAGAGATGGGCCATAAGATATCTGAACTGGATAGGAGAAGCCCGGTTGAATCAAATTGGTTATGACTATGAAACTCTGTTGCGCGAAGTAAAAACACTTCAGCAGGATCTAAGATATACAATGATGGATGGGATTGAGTACATTTTCTACCACCTTGTTTATTCAATAATAGATCCGACAATTATTAAATATAAAATCCGCCAAATAAGGGCTGGTAAACGGACTTATCCACTATATTAAATTATCAATAGGGTTGGAATCGTTACCTGCAGTGAGCCTCTTTGTTGCTAAATAGGATGAAGGTCGATTTTAGTTCCACGTAGGTTAAATCGTCATAGATGATGAGTTCCAGAAAAATAGAAGGATAAAATCTGAGGTATTACACGTGGGAGATTATTATAATCTTCGAATAGTTCTAGACAGTTTTTTATAAGATCTGATATTTTAATGGCAGTATATAAGCTTTTATTACTTTGCATTTCATATTTTCTGTAAAAAAAACACAAGAAGCATATGACAGTAAAAGGGAACAGGAAGACAAGACTACTACGCACAGATGACGTAATTATTTTCTTTATCGGTCTGTTGGCTTTGTTTTATATTGATATAGTTGGCCAACTTTATCTCTCCGAGATTATTTTAATACTACTGGCGCCATTGCTGTGGGTGAGAAAGAGTCGCGCTTTACTCGGGAACCCTGATGCCAGGAAGATCTTATTATTGGGTTTGGTGTGGTTTCTCGGTCAGGTGTTGACGGATCTAATTCGCCAGACTCCTTTACCCGATCTGGCGCGCGGGTGGGCAGGGATAGTAGTATTGTTAATCAGCTTCAGCAGTTTGTATTTACTATTGGGAAACAATACCAGACGGATTAAGATATTTATATTTGGTTATGTCTTAAGTGGCTTGATCTCACCGTTCATTCAGCCATTGCCATATTTCGCTGATTATCCTTGGAAGTTTGGATTTGGACACCCAGTGGTCCTGCTTGCTTTTCTGTTTGTGATCGGGATTAGCCAGGGTTATCTTAAGCAAATGGGTAAATGGCTGTGGTTGATTATAGCTGTTGGAGTTTTATCGTTTTTTCTGAATGCGCGCGCTCTGGGTGGAGCAGTACTATTCAGTGCTGTTATTCTATGGTTGCGTACATCCCCAATGACCCGGAGAATTCTTTCTCGCCTAAATGTGAAGAACTTGCTTATAACGAGTTTATTGATTGTGGTAATTGGATGGGGATTGCTAGCCGGATATGCTTATTCCGCAGAACGAGGATGGTTGGGGCAAAATAGCAAAGCCAAATTTGAAATGCAGTATAACAACAGTCTTATTTCGTTGATAGTTGGAGGACGCTATTCAATTCTGGCCTCTAGTCGGGCTATTTTAGATTCACCAATTATCGGTCATGGTTCCTGGGCGAAGGATATGAAATACCGCTTGTATCTGTTTGAATTAGCGGACTTGGGTTACCAGCTAAGCGCTGCCCAGTTGGAGAATGTTGTCTATGAATCGGATTTGATACCAGCGCACTCACATCTGATGCAAGCCTGGGTTTGGGCAGGTCTGTTAGGTGCGCTATTTTGGGGGTGGGTGCTAGTTTTTGTTGGCAGAACGTTCATTCGCGCAAGTGTTTTGCCAAATGAATTGTATCCATTGCTTCTATTTTTCTGCATAATTGCCGTTTGGCATATCTTGTTCTCACCATTTGGTTCACTCGCGCGTGTGCAATGGGCATTACGTTTTGTTGTATTCCTGTCTGTAAACATTTGGAATGAGAAATGAAAGTATCGATAGTTACCATCTCTTATAATCAAGCTCAATATTTAGAACAGTGCATCCAGTCTGTTCTTGAGCAAAAATATTCCGATATTGAGTATATTATTGTCGATCCCGGCAGCACCGATGGCAGCCGGGAAATCATCGAGCGTTATCGGGATCGGATTGACAAGATCATCTTCGAACCGGATAACGGCCCGGCAGATGGTCTTAACAAGGGTTTTGACCAGGCTACAGGTAGAATATTTGGATTCTTAAATGCCGATGACTACTTCTTATCAGGAGCAATAAAAACAATTGTCTCTGCTTTTCAATCTAATACAGGGAAAGATGTAATATGTGGCAATGCATTAATAGTGAGCAAGGAGGGCGAGACTCTTCGGAGATTTTATTCGCGTAGTTTTTCCCCCTTACGTGCTGTATATGGAGCAGCTACATTACCACAGCAAGCGACTTTTTTCAAAGCTGGATCTTTCCGACGAGCTGGTGGATTTAATGCAAGAAATAATATCGCCTGGGACGGTGAGCTTTGGATTGATCTGGCTTTATGCGGAGCGCGATTCGGGCGAATAGACGAATTTCTTGCTGCTTTTAGGTTCTATAAGGAGTCCGTAACCTTTACAAAACACTCAAGCCTTGAGTTGAGTAGATATCTTGATGCCATGTTTAATAAGGTTCGAGGGAGAGATAAAGCAAGAATTGATGATGTTCTGCGATTGACACTAAAAGGTTTGGAATACATAGAAAATCCGAGGATTCTCATCGATCGCTTGTTGCATGGCCCTGTGTTGAAATTGGAGCAGGAATGAAGTTTCGTCAATGGTTGAAATTTCACGTGGCAAATAAACCCACTGTATATCAAGCCTACGCACGGATCTTGCAACCGAGCAAAAGGGCATTGATAATTAGGGAGGAAACTGAACTCGTTATTGATGGTTTTTCTCGATCCGCGAATACTTTCGCCGTGGTCGCTTTTGAAACAGTACAAATTCAGCCGGTGGTGATCGCCCATCATACACATGCACCTGCGACCATAAAACTTGGTTGTCAGCGTGGGCTTCCTGTTTTACTGTTGATTCGCGATGCGATGAGTAGTGTTTCTTCAGCAGCAGTATTTCATAGAGTATCCCCCTTGCCACTTTTAAAGGAGTGGATATGGTTTTATAAAAATTGTCTCCCCTTTATAAATCAGATAGTAGTGGCTTCATTTGAAGAGGTCACGAACAACTACGATGTGGTGATCAATCGAGTAAATAAAACTTATTCTAAAAACTTTGCATTGTTTCGACATGAACAACAGGCAGTGGACAGGGTGATCGCCAGGGTGGAGAGCATTTCTTGGAAATTAGGATATACTGAGTTTGAAGTAGCTAGGCCGTCTGATTTTAGAAACCAATTAAATGAACAGGCAAAGTACGTAATTGCAAAAGAGAAGAAACTATTAAATGATGCCCAAATTCTATATGACCAATTCACAGTCAACTTAACACAGTGAGATAGCTTCATACTGGATCAAACCTCGGAATTCACAAATACAGATTAAAAATGAGACATACGAACTATTTAATAACCAGAGATGGACTTGAGGCAGGCATGCGGGTGGAATTAGTAATTGCAGTAATCAGCTCATGTATGTAATTACTTACCATTGTAAAAAAAACCGATCTCTATACGGCTCAGTTATTCGTTAAAGGTTGTATTGAATTTATTTTCGCATTTATTTCAAATTCCTAGCGAATAGTTTTTCGTTCGCCACCCGAGTGAAATAACTGGACGATCAAGAAGGTCCGAGCAAATAATGGGGCGATGGCGTGAATTACTTTGACCTCGTATACGGAGCTTCTTCAACCCAAAGCATGATTCTGCTCTTTACATCAAGAATCTCGCTCGGACGCAAGGCTATGGTCCACTCCAAAGAATACTTCAGAGGATAATAATATGAGCTGTACCCCATGTGTACTCTCAAGACAGGAATTTTTCCATGTACGGTTAACCTCAAAGGTATAATTGAATCAACTCACCGCTATTTCCTTTTAGAAAAATTATGAGAATTCTCCACGTTATACCCAATCTCCCCCCACGCTCTGGTGGGCCTACAACGGTGGTTCGCGATCTTTCCGCATACCAGCAGAGGGCTGGATTGGCTGGTTTGCGCATCCGCCATTTGATATTTACTGAGGTGAGCAAGAAGCCAATAACTTAGTAACATTCAAATAAGATTGATGGGACTAACCGTTCATATCTTGAGTGAGAATCGGCTGATTATCGTTATCGATTCACCCTTATACGTTTATTAAACAAAACGAGTCTGAGTAGATTAATTTGGGCCACTCACTATTTGTATCCACGAAGAAAGAGGTAAAAATTTATGCACATTGGAATTGACAATATCTCACCTGGTATATCTACCAGTAGCAATGCGCTTGGCGGTATGCGGCAATTTATGCAATCCTTAATTTCCGAGTTGCCCGAATTGGGGACCGAGCATCAGTTTTATTTGTTTTCTCCGGTTTGGGTTGACCAATTTGATATACCTACCCTGTCGAATATAAACTCGGTTCCCGGTCTTAGGGTTCCTAGGAACCGGTATGCCCGGGCATTATACGAACAATTCTGTCTACCTCGGCGAATTAATCAACACTCCCTGTCAGTTTGGCTTGGAACCTGTAACACTTTACCATTAATAGTGCGTTGTAAAACTGTCCTTATTGTTCAATCAGTACAGTATATCTTGCATTCTGAGTTGTATGCCTGGCCGCGTAGGATATATTTAACCAATCTTTTACGTCTATCTTTGAACCGGGCAGATTCGATTGTTGTGTTTTCTCAGGCTAATAAAGACCAATTGGTTCAATGGTTCAGGATCGATCCGGATCGCGTTCATGTTATTCATCATGCTTTTCGCTTTCCACAGGTTAAGACGGAGGCGAAACCAGGCGAAAGAGAGCGGGTATTCGCCACCACGAATGGACCGTATATCTTGTGTGTATCTGCGTTTTATCCCTACAAAAACCACAAGCGCTTGATTGAGGCGTACGCGAGTTTACGACTTACTCATGAGCACAAGCTGGTGCTGGCAGGCGCGCCAACAGAATTATTGACGGTAGATGATATTAAGAAGACTGCTAGTCAATTTGATGTCGAGCAGGATGTAATTTGTTTGGGGCGAGTGACCGACGAACAGTTAATAGAATTGTATCGGAATGCCACCTTGATGGTGATGCCATCGCTGGAAGAAACATTTGGTTTGCCAGTGTTGGAGGCTATGGCATTTAATTGCCCGGTGGTCACCTCAAATATAAGTAGTATGCCAGAAATAACAGGATCGGCTGCTGTCCTTATTGATCCTTGCTGTACTGAAAGCATTTCAGAGGGATTATATGAAGTCCTCGCGAATCCAGAACGGCGTGAACAGATGATCGAAGCCGGGCAGGCACAGGCGCAATTATTTACCTATGAGCGGTTTTTTGATCAATTGATGAAAGTTCTTGAAGAAACTGGTGAGGCGGGGGATCAAAATAGCCGTTGGCATGGTGGCGGTAATGAGGACGTGAATAATGGCTGATATATAGCCGAACTTATTTATCGTGGGCGCACAAATAGAAGACACAACTTCGGTGCATGAATACCTTATACACTATTCGCAGATATTTATATCGCCAATTAAAGAACCGCATTTCATTTCGCAAGATCGGTTTACTGTGGATCGTGATCTCATGATCACGCAGGAAAGCGCTTATTTTCGATTTTTCGAAATCGGCAAAGATTTTGCGTTTACGGGTGAGTCCAGCCCATCATATTTGTGGCAGCCTAAAGTGCCACAGCGCATTCAAAAAAAGGCTTCTGATGCGACAATTATCATCATATTGCGTGACCCGGTCGAATGCGCATATTCACAATACCTGACTCTAGCCGTATTTTGATAATACACACGATGCAAAATGAGTTAAAATATTGCATACGTGCGTTTATAACGAAACCCTGTATTAATATTCGTTCATACCCTTACGGGTAGTGCAGGAAATAATATTTATCTTCGGATCCAACCCTGATCTGAAGTAGCTTAATTTTCCGGAAACACTAGGACAAACAATCAAATAACTGGTTTATTGAACGTGAGCATTTATTTTTCATGAATAATAAAATTGAGGATTTATGAAATATTTTGTCACCGGGGGCGCCGGCTTTATCGGAAGTAACCTAGTAGATCGTTTGCTTGAAGAAGGTCATTTTGTTGTCGGCTACGATAATTTTTCAACTGGCCGGGAGGAATTTGTTGTTTCCGCGAATAAGAATAGAAATTTCACTATTATCCGCGGGGATGTATTGGATCTGCCTTTGTTGACCAAGGCCATGCGAGGGGCTGATTTTGTTTTTCATTTAGCTGCCAATGCCGATGTGCGTTTTGGTACCGAGCATCCGCGCAAAGATTTGGAACAAAATACGATTGCTACCTACAATGTATTGGAAGCCATGCAAACCAATAACATTAAACGGATCGCTTTCTCGTCTACTGGTTCTATCTATGGTGAACCAGAAATTTTTCCTACTCCTGAAAATGCTCCCTTTCCAATCCAGACTTCCCTATATGGGGCCTCCAAATTGGCGGGTGAGGGGCTGATCCAGGCCTATTGCGAAGGGTACAATTACCAGGGGTATATTTTTCGCTTTGTTTCGATTTTAGGAGAGCGCTATACCCATGGGCACGTTTCTGACTTTTATCAAAAGCTGCTCCAGAATCCTGAAGAATTACATATCCTTGGGGATGGTCATCAACGGAAATCTTATCTTTATGTACAAGACTGCATTGATGCCATGTTGTTTGCCATCGAGAAAGCAGAGGGAAAAGTTAATATCTATAATCTTGGCACAGATGAGTACTGTGAAGTTAATGATTCTGTCGGTTGGATTTGCAATCATCTTGGATTGGATCCGCAACGCACTTATTCAGGAGGGGAACGTGGTTGGATAGGGGACAGCCCCTTTATTTTTCTAGAATCAACAAGGATCCGAAGACTTGGCTGGAAACCTAAACTGACCATCCAACAGGGAATTATCCGCACACTCGAATACTTAAAAAACAATCAATGGCTTTTGGAGCAAGATAAATGAAAGTATGTGTTGTGGGATTATGGCACCTGGGTACGGTTACAGCTGCTTGTTTGGCATCTGGCGGACATAAGGTCAAGGGATTGGATTTTGATCAACAGATTATCACTGATTTGAAGAATGGCCAGCCGCCGCTTTTTGAACCGGGGCTGGAGGATTTGGTTAAGGAGGGATTGGCATCTGGCGACCTGGATTTTTCTACCGATCCTGCTGAGGCCATATGCGATGCCCAGGTGATTTGGGTTGCCTATGATACCCCGGTTGATGATGATGACAAGGCCGATGTGGATTATGTTGTCGAGCGAGTGTCCCGCCTCTTCCCCTATCTTGAAGCTGGTCAGGAAGTGTTGGTCTCATCTCAGCTACCGGTAGGAACAAGCAAGCGCTTAGAGGATCAGTTTGCTAAATCTCGACCCGGCATAGATGTGTCTTTCTCTTATTCACCGGAAAACCTTCGCTTAGGGAAAGCTATTTCAGTTTTTACACATCCTGACCGGGTAGTGATTGGCGTACGCAACGAGAAAAGTCGTGATGTCTTTGCCGAATTGCTGGCTCCGTACACAGATCATATTGAATGGATGTCGATCGAATCCGCAGAAATGACCAAACATGCTCTGAACGCTTTTTTGGCGACCTCGGTGACGTTTATCAACGAAATCTCGGCTATTTGTGAACAGGTTGGCGCGGATGCTAAGGAAGTGGAACGCGGACTGAAATCCGAGTCCCGGATTGGACCGAAGGCTTACCTCGGTCCGGGTGGGGCCTTTGCGGGCGGTACTCTGGCGCGTGATATTGCCTTTTTGACTCAAATCGGAGAGCAAAATGATCTGCCAATTCATCTTATCCCTGCTGTACGTTTCAGCAATGATGCCCATAAAAACTGGCCTCGTCGTCGGCTGGCTCAGTTACTTGGTGATTTAGCGGGCAAGACGGTTGCTATCTGGGGACTGACTTATAAACCGGGAACTGACACCTTAAGACGTTCCAGTGCAATTGAATTATGCCAGTGGTTATTGTCACAGCACGTACAAGTAAAGGCACATGACCCGGCTGTAAAAAGCTTACCGAAGGATCTCACTGCTATCCAATTGTGTTCTTCGCCGCTGGATGCTGCAGAGGGTGCAGATGCGCTGATTATAGCGACTGAATGGCCTGATTATCAAGCTGTTTCACTTTTGGAAGCGATTGCAGTCATGCAATCTTCCATTATTTTAGATGCAAATCGTTTTCTTGTTGATCAGATTAAATCTATTTCTGATGTGACTTATATAGCGGTTGGAAAGGCGGTATAAGGATATGAATAATAAACTTGCGGGCAGGAATGCAATTATCACGGGTGCTAATCAGGGTTTGGGTGAAGTCTTAGCAAATACCTTTGTTCAGGCAGGGGCCAGTGTGGTATTGTGTGCTCGTGATGAAAAAAAACTCGCTGATGTGGCAAACGAACTGCGCAGCCTTTGTCGAAAAGATCAAAGGGTTGTGGCGCTCCGGGCTGATGTTTCGAAACAAAGTGACGTAAACCAACTCGTATCCACTGCTTTAGCAGAATTTTCTCAAGTCCATATTTTGGTCAATAATGCCGGTGTTTATGGCCCCAAAGGGCCTAGTGAAGATGTCGACTGGAATTTATGGGTCCAGGCGATTGAAATTAATCTATTTGGATCTATCTTGACCGCAAGAAGGCTTTTACCCCACTTTCGCAAGAATTGTTATGGGAAAATAATTCAACTCTCTGGAGGAGGAGCAACATCTCCCCTCCCTTTCCTCAGTGCTTACGCAGCCTCAAAGGCTGGCATTGTGCGTTTTATGGAAACCCTGGCCGAGGAAGTTAGAGAAGTGGGTATTGATGTGAATTCGATTGCTCCGGGAGCACTCAATACACGTTTGCTGGATGAAGTTCTGGAGGCCGGACCTGAAACTGTGGGAAAGGGTTTTTATGAACGCGCCGTGAAACAAAAAACCGAAGGGGGTGTACCGTTGGAACGTGGTGCAGAATTAGCGGTTTTTCTGGCTTCTGCTGCCAGCGATGGACTGACAGGCAAACTGATCAGCGCTGTGTGGGATCCTTGGGAGCATTTTCCGGCACATATAGACGATTTACATAATAATGATATATATACACTGCGCCGCATCATTCCCAAGGATCGCGGCCATTCGTGGGGTGACGTATGACGGATAATCGAGGAGTTGCTATTCTTGGATGTGGATTGATTGGACAAAAACGTGCGAAAGCGCTGCAAGGGATTCATCTGCGCGTTTGTGCGGACCTTGATATTAAACGCGCTAAACAATTGGCAACCTCTTTCCCTGATACAGAAGCCACTTCAGACTGGCGCTCTGCCATTCACCGCGACGATGTGGATATTGTCATAGTGGCCACAACGAATCAGGCATTAGTCGAAACTAGCCTTGAGGCCGCGAAGGCAGGTAAACACATCTTAGTAGAAAAACCAGCTGCCCGGAATGTTGCCGAGCTTGATACATTAATCGATGCTGCACAGAAAAACGATGTTTTAGTTCGTGTTGGATTTAATCATCGTTACCATCCTGCATTTCTCAAAGCACAAGAACTTTTGGAAGCTGGTGAGCTAGGTGAGCTTATGTTCATCCGCGGCAGGTATGGTCATGGGGGACGCATTGGCTATGATCAAGAATGGCGCGCTGACCCTGTGATCTCTGGCGGCGGTGAATTAATTGATCAAGGCGTTCATCTGATTGATTTATCCCGCTGGTTCCTGGGCGATTTTGTAGCCATTGAAGGATTCGCACATACCTATTTTTGGGACATGCCAGTGGATGATAATGGGTTTATGCTGTTGAAGACAGCCAAAAATCAAACAGCCTTTTTACATGTCAGCTGTACCGAGTGGAAAAATACCTTCTCTCTGGAAATTTATGGGCGTTCTGCAAAACTGCATATCGAGGGTTTAGGCGGTAGTTATGGCCTGGAAAAACTATCTTTTTATCAGATGCTTCCTGAGATGGGACCACCTGATACTACGATTTGGGAGTATCCGCGCGGAGATAAATCCTGGGCATTGGAATTCTCGGAATTTTTGGATGATATACGATTGGGTAGGAGTCCATCTGCGAATTTGAATGATGCCCGGGAAGCTTTGCTTGTAGTGGAAAAAATCTATAAGGATTCTGGTTATGATCATCACACGTAGTCCACTTCGAATTTCACTTGGCGGTGGTGGAACGGATTTACCGTCTTATTATCAGAAATTTGGTGGTTTTTTAATTGCAGCAGCGATTGATAAGTATGTCTATGTTACTGTGATGCGCCCCTTCACGCCTGGTATTTATCTAAAATACTCTCAGCTTGAAAAAGCAGAAGCGGTGGATGAAGTTCAGCATCCGATCATAAGAGAAGCCATTCGCATGTTGGACTTTAAAACTCCCCAAGTTGAAATCACCACCCTGGCTGATATTCCATCCGGAACAGGTCTTGGCTCGTCCGGAAGCTTTACCACCGCGTTGTTGAAGGCCCTGTATGCTCACCGCCGTCGTTTGTTACTGCCAAATGAACTGGCAAGTCTTGCTTGTGAAATTGAACTGGATATCCTGAAGGAGCCCATTGGCAAACAGGATCAATTTATCGCTGCCTATGGAGGCATCACCTGTTTCGAATTTAATGTTGATGATTCAGTTAATGCTTATCCATTACAGCTCAATATGGATACAATGTTTGATCTTGAAGATAACCTACTGCTCTTTTTCACAGGTTTTTCCCGCAGCGCCTCAGCTATTTTAAAAGACCAGGACAAACGCAGTAAAGATATGGATCAGGAAATGTTAGCCAATTTGCATTACGTTAAAGAATTGGGATTAAGCAGCAAGGATGCACTGATTGCCGGGCGCGCGGCAGAATTTGGTTCGTTATTAAACGATCATTGGCAGCATAAGCGAAAGCGTTCTAAGGGAATGAGTAATCCACAAATTGATGAGTGGTATGAGCTGGGAATGAAAAATGGAGGCTTGGGCGGGAAACTTGTTGGCGCGGGTGGCGGTGGCTTCTTAATGTTCTATGCCGAAGATCGCAATCGTTTACGCCGTGTTATGTCAAAAGCCGGACTGGAGGAAGTTCGCTTCCGCTTCGACTTTGAAGGGACGAAGACGTTAATCGGATGAATCTCTACCCTGTTATTATCCTGGCAGGTGGAATTGCTACCCGTCTGCGCCCAATATCTGAAAAAATCCCCAAAGCCTTGGTGGAAGTTGGCCATCAACCTTTTATAAATCAGCAGCTGCGTTTGCTGCACTCGCACGGTATCAGGGATGTGATCATATCTGCCTGGTATCGCGGAGAAATGATCCGTGAATCGGTTGGTGATGGAAAGGAATTTGGGTTGACCGTTGAATATGTTTTTGATGGCGAGACTCCCCTGGGCACAGGTGGAGCGATCCGCCAGGCTTTGGGCTTATTAAATGGACCATTTTTTGTTTTATATGGAGATTCTTACCTGCCTTGTGATTATGCGGATATTCAATCCCATTTCGACCAGCATAAACAACCTGGTTTAATGACGGTTTATCGCAATCAGGGCAAATGGGATACCAGTAACGTGGAAATGGTTGATAGTCAGATTTTGTGCTATGACAAAGTAAAACGTATTCCAAATATGGCATTTATTGACTATGGACTTGGTTTGTTCCAGCCCGATGTTTTCTCATCACTGGCTGAAGGACAGCCAGCAGATCTGGCGGAAATATATCAAAAGTTAATAGCTGGTCAGGGCTTATTAGCATACGAAGTAAAACAACGCTTTTACGAGATCGGCTCTTTTGAAGGTCTTCGTGAACTGGATGAATTGCTTACCAGTAACCCTGATCAATTTCTAAAAAAGGAAAAACCATGATCTTCACTGAAACGTTTATTGCTGAAGCAGAAAAAATCCTGAAAGAATTGGATATTGCAGCTATTGAAGAAATGGTCAATGTGCTGGTCCAAACTCGAGAGGGAGGAGGCCGCCTCTTTATTTTGGGGGTTGGCGGAAGTGCTGCCAATGCCTCACATGCTGTCAATGATTTTCGAAAAATTGTAGGAATTGAAACCTACGCACCTACGGATAATGTTGCCGAGTTGACCGCCCGCACTAACGATGAAGGATGGGCAAGTGTTTTTCGCGCCTGGCTTGAGGGCAGTCATTTAGGCGCTAAAGATGCTGTGATGGTGTTATCTGTAGGTGGAGGAAACTTAGAGCAGAATATCAGCCCCAACCTGGTTTTGGCGCTGCAATTGGCAAAAGAAGTCGGCGCGAAAATACTTGGTGTGGTTGGCCGTGATGGGGGTTATACCGCCCAGGTGGCAGATGCCTGTGTCATCATCCCCACTGTAAATCCGGCGCATATTACTCCACATACTGAGGCTTTCCAATCGGTGGTTTTACACTTATTGGTAACCCATCCAAGTTTAAAGACCAGGCAGACAAAATGGGAATCAGTCAAGTAATGGATAATACCCCAGCGGTTTTTCTTGATCGGGATGGAGTCATTAATTTTGCGGTTGTCCGCGATGGAAAACCATATCCCCCGGCAGGGCTAAAAGATGTTGAAATAATACCAGGCGCGGTCTCTTCAATAAAACGATTGGCAGAGACCGGGTATATTATGATCGGCATCACCAATCAACCTGATGTAGCCCGAGGTACACAATCAAAGGAGATCGTGGAGTCTATCAATGCGATGATCCAATCTCGCCTTCCTTTACGTGATATTTTTGTTTGCTATCATGACAACATTGATAATTGCGACTGCCGCAAGCCCAAACCTGGTTTAATTTTACAGGCGGCGAAGAAGTATGGAATTGATCTTTCACAGAGTTGGATGGTGGGTGATCGATGGAAGGATATTGCTGCTGGTAAAGCAGCTGGATTGAAAACAATATTTGTTGATTATCACTATAATGAACGATATGAGGGTCCACTTGCCGATTTTACTTTAGACGATATGGCCAAGGTTGCCGATATTATTTTACAAGGATAAATCATGAAAACCATTGACGAATTGCAGGTGAAAATTTTTGCAGACGGTGCTGACATTGACGGAATTCTAGAGTTATATAATAATCCGATCATAAAGGGTTTTACTACCAATCCCACGCTTATGCAAATGAGTGGCATCTCAGACTACGAGAAGTTTTCCCGTCAGCTGCTTGAAAAGATTTCAGATCGCCCCATATCGCTGGAAGTTTTTTCAGACGAATTTGATGAGATGGAACGCCAAGCCCTTAAGATTTCCGGCTGGGGAGACAATGTGTATGTGAAAATACCTGTGACGAATACTCGCCGCGAATCCTCAGTTGATTTGGTACGAAACCTGGCAGATAAAGGTGTGAAATTGAATGTGACTGCGCTAATGCCCCTTGATCAAGTTAAAGCAGTATCTGCTGCATTAAAGAACAATGTTCCTTCGTATATTTCTGTTTTTGCTGGCCGCATCTCTGATACAGGCCGCGATCCGATGCCTTTGATGAAGGAAGCTGTTCAGATCATGTCTCCGTATAATAATCAGGAATTGATCTGGGCCAGCCCACGTGAATTGTTGAATATCTTTCATGCTGATGAGGTGGGTTGTCACATAATTACGGTGACGCACAATATTCTCAAAAAACTTTCGCTTTGTGGTAAGGATCTGGATGAATATTCCCTTGATACGGTAAAGATGTTTCGCAGCGATGCGATTAAGGCTGGATATAAATTGTAATAATTTTAAATTATTCTGTACTGTTTCAGAGTACGCAGGAGATAATTGTCAAAAAAAAACATGATACTCTTCCGAGTAAATATAGAATATGTTATGGAGTGACTCGTAATTTATCATGCGTTGACCCAGGAGTGAGTGCAGCATGTCTGTAAATAGATCAAGAAGATATTATTTATCTCGGATTTCCTTTGAATGAAAAAAATTCCTATCCAAAGTTTACAGGATTAAGAATCTTAACCGAGGCTGTTCTTCGGCGAGGTTAGTATCTCAGTGCGAGTGAGAAACCCTTTTAGAGCTATTAATCATAAGGAACGTTCTCAAGCAGAGTACAGGACCTAATTTATTAATGTATCTCTTATTGTAAATGAGTTCCTAGCAGTTTAGTCAATGTCAATGGACAAGTATAAGAAAATACTTGAAAATATCAAAATCCTATCTAAGAAGTTGGAGGATTCATTGATTGATTTTTAGATTTTTCATAGATAGTGCTAATTATTCAGTATAAAAATTATTACTGAGAATAATATGAATTTTCAGCTGCTAAGGAAACGATTTACAAAACTTTTTTTTGTATTACAATCACCCAGATTGATAAAAGTCTTTTTCAATAATGGGGTCCTTATCTCTTTGGAACATAGGAATATCTTACAAAAACAATATAAAACAGTTATTGATATCGTGGCAAATAAGGGTCAGTTTTCACTTGCTGTAAGATATTGGATACCTGAAGCTCAAATAATTGCTTTTGAACCTCTTCGGGGAGCGGTTGAGACATATCGCAGGATTTTTCAAGATGATAAAAAAGTTATACTGCATCAGGTTGCGGTTGGACCTGGTGAAGTGGAGTCTATTATTCACATTTCAAAAGCGGATGACTCTTCATCATTGCTGCCAATTTCACAATTACAAACAAAATTATTTCCAGGGACTGAGGAAATAAGAACCGAACCGGTAGAAGTAAAACGATTATCTGAACTAATTTCACCCGAGGATTTGATCGCACCAATATTATTGAAATTGGATGTACAGGGATTTGAATTGGATGTATTAAAAGGGTGTAAAGATTTATTTTATCTCATTGAAGATATTATTGTTGAATGTTCATTTATGGAGTTATATAAAGGCCAAGCTCTCGTATTTGAGGTTGTTAGATATCTTGATTCTATTGGATATATATTTCAAAATATTTATAATTTAGAGTCTGACCATAATGGTAATGCGATCCAAGGGGATTTTGTGTTTCAAAAAAATCTTTAAATCCAGGAGCACTTAGTGAAGCTCTTTATTCACGATTACATAGGTCATGGTTTCATTGCTGAACTCACCCGCGGACTGGCTTCCCTCGGTAATCATGTAACTCATATTTAGGAGCCCACGATCATACACTTATAGGTTTTGTGAAGCGCCTGCCGGAAGATCCAGAGGGACTTGCTTTTTATCCGATTAGTCTTTCGGCTCCGTTTCAGAAATATTCCTTTATAAAGCGCTGGCAGCAAGAGCGGAAATACGGAAGATAACTTGCCCAGGCTGAGGTGGAAATTTGCCCTGATGTTGTCTTCTCGACCCAAACACCGCTGGATACTGAAATGATTCTTGAGCATGTCTGCACATCGAATTGGATCCTGCGAGGACATTGGCTTTCGGACTTGATTGGTGTAGCGTCATAAAAAATCCTGCGCAAGATGATCACCGGCCTGAGGGCTGTGATTAGTAAATACTATGTAGCTATGGAGAAACGGTTGCTGAGGAGAGCGAAGCTGATACTTTTCAATTTAGACGATTTTGAATACTAATTTATAGAATGAGGTATTAAAACAGATATTAAAATTTCCTTCAGTATTACAATTCTCCACGTTTGAAATTATCCTAATCCG
>Ga0255364_10011_pt1 | contig 60367 bp, 56 predicted proteins | sample ANMaggSSYBR01G12_FD_182087 | JGI IMG/M metagenome (GOLD analysis project Ga0255364, IMG submission 182087) | Sediment cell enrichment communities from methane seep in Santa Monica Basin, California, United Staets - ANME aggregate JGI... | ecosystem: Environmental > Aquatic > Marine > Cold seeps >...
GCACAAGTACCAACTCCGGAAACAGCTACCAGCGATAAACCTCTTCAAGCTTATGCAGCCAGCAAAAAGGCAGCAGAAGTGATGGCTCATGCCTACCATTTTTTATTCGGCGTCGATGTATCCGTTGTCCGGTATTTCACAGTATACGGGCCTGCTGGACGGCCAGACATGGTCATGTTCCGTTTTGGCAAATGGATTCAAGAGGAAATGCCTGTTCATCTCAATGGAGATGGCAACCAATCTCGTGGGTTTACTTATGTTGATGATATCGCGAGGGGAACCATCTCCGCGTTGAAATTAGTTGGTTATGAGATCATCAACCTGGGGGGGCACGAAGTGATGACCATAAAGGAGCTGATTGCTGCTCTGGAGGAGAAAATCGGTAAACGGGCTGAGGTTGTTTTTCATCCCAAGCATCCAGCGGATATGATTACCAGTCAGGCTGATGTCAGCAAAGCAAAATTGCTGCTGGACTGGGATCCGCAGGTGTCGTTGGAGGAGGGGATCGGGAAGGTTGTGGAATGGTACTTGAAAGAACAATCCTGGGCGAAGGATATAAAAACGGATTAAGGTTGCTTTCAATTATTTAATGAGTGGGAACAAAATCAGCTTGATCACAAGGTACTCATAGATGCTTTTTAATTCAATTGACTTTGCAGTATTTTTACCAATAGTATTTGTTCTTTATTGGTTTGTCTTTAAAAATAATCAAAGAGGTCAAAATATTCTGCTCTTGGTTGCCAGCTATATTTTTTATGGCTGGTGGGATTGGCGATTCCTGGGTCTAATTCTGTTCAGCACTATAGTGGATTACTATGTGGGGATTAGGTTAGGAAAAGAAGAAAGAGAGCCTCAAAGAAAATTGATTTTACTGGTAAGCATATTGGTAAACTTTGGATTTTTGGGCTATTTTAAATATGCCAACTTCTTTTTGGAAAACTTTGTAAGTGTTTTCTCATTTCTTGGTCAGGAGATTTCTGCCCGTTCCTTAAATATTGTTTTGCCAGTTGGAATTAGTTTTTATACATTCCAAACCCTAAGTTACTCGATTGATGTCTATAAAAATAAATTGGAACCATCCCGTGATTTCCTGGCTTATTCAGCCTATGTAAGTTTTTTTCCTCAATTAGTTGCCGGACCAATTGAAAGAGCTACCCGTCTGTTGCCTCAATTCTTAACGAAACGAGAATTTAACTATCAAAAAGCAGTGGATGGTTTGAGGCAGATCCTATGGGGGTTATTTAAGAAGGTCGTTATTGCGGACAGCTGTGCTTTATTTGCTAATCAGATTTTTGATGGCGTCGCAGATTATTCTGGCAGCACAATATTATTAGGCGCGGTTTTTTTTGCATTTCAAATCTATGGTGATTTTTCTGGATATTCCGATATCGCCATTGGAGTTGCCAGGTTATTTGGATTTGATTTGATGAAAAATTTTGCATTCCCTTATTTCTCTAGGGATATAGCGGAATTTTGGAGGCGCTGGCATATTTCACTCACAACATGGTTCCGAGACTATCTATATATTCCCCTTGGCGGCAGCCGAACTGGAACATGGAAGACGATCAGGAATATCTTTATAATTTTCCTTGTGAGTGGATTATGGCATGGAGCAAACTGGACTTTTATTGCTTGGGGAGCACTAAATGCAGTTTACTTTTTACCTTTGATTCTATTAAATAAAAATCGGACTAACCTTGAAATTGTGGGAAAAGAGAGATATCTCCCGACAGTGAAGGAATTATTTTCCATTGGTTTTACATTTGGTTTGACTGTTTTTGCCTGGATATTCTTCCGAGCAGAAAATTTAGATCATTTATCAGTTATCCTGTCTAAGGTGTTTTCTCTGTCTGTTTTTAGCATTCCAATATTCTTTGGCAGATTGAAAGCCTTCTGGACATTGCTCTGGGTTGTGTTTTTTGTGATCATTGAATGGATAGGAAGAAAAAACACACATGCGTTAGAAAACTTTGGTGAGAAATGGAAACCGGTTTATCGTTGGTTGTTATATTATGGATTAATTTATTCGATTTTGATTTTTGGTGGTTCAAAACAGCAATTTATATATTTTCAATTTTAAAGGTTTTTCAATGAAGGATTTCTTGCTTAGGTTGTTTTTGTTCATAATGATACCAACAGTGATTATGTCAGTAGTGTTGATCATAGTTCCCGCGACCCCGAGGTCGTCCTCCTCCCTACTGTTTTCTAAATTGGATAAGGACTATTTACTAGAAAACACACCATCGCCGCGATTAATTCTGATTGGAGGCTCAAATTTGTCTTTTGGCATTGACAGTAACATGCTTAAGGAAGAATTGGGATACTCTCCAGTCAATACAGCCATCCACGCCAGTATCGGTTTGGATTTTATGACGGACAGTGTAATTGGTTATGTGCGTCCTGGAGATATTTTGATTATTTCCCCGGAGTATAGTCAATTCTATGGTCGTTATACATACGGAGGAGAGGAGCTGTTAAGAACGGTTATGGATGTGGACCGGAATGCAATTAAAATTTTAAACTTAAATCAATGGTTAAATATTCTGGAATTTCTCCCTAAATATTCGTTTTCAAAAATTAAACCAAGCGAATATTTTTTTCAGAGGACAGAGAAAATCGGAATTTATCAAAGAAGATCATTTAATCAATATGGAGATGTTTACATTCATTGGACTTTAAGAAACGAAAAATTTGAACCTTATCCCAGGATCGAAGGAAAGTTCAATTCGAGGACCATCGAAATGCTTTTAGAATTTGAAAAGAAAATCGATGAAAAAGGTGCCGTCCTCTATTTAACATACCCCGGAATCCAAGATAAAACTTATTGGATATTAGAAGATCAAATAAAACTAGTGGAAGAAGAGTTAATTCTGGCTGGATTGAATATTCTTGGTACACCAGTCAGATATAAAATGCCAGAAGTATTGATGTACAATACTCCCTATCATCTTAATCGAGAGGGGATTGAATATAGAACTAGTCTCTTAATTGAGGATCTTCGATTGATAGACTTCTCCTTAAATGAGTAGACGGCAATTCTCAAGCCTTGGTGATTGATGGATTTATGATTCTTTCAGGATTTCTAAAGGCAGATCATTTTTAATTATCAGCCCTATTACCAATTGTTAATCAAAGGTCTCTTGCCGGCTAATTGAATAAAGAGGGAATTAGTTGGGTAAGAAAATTACGGCCAGGGCGAATTCACAGGTTTTATTGAAGGGAATCCTCATTCACTACAGGTCTTAGATGATCAGATATACTCGGGGTTTGAATAATTGTTTTTATAAACCTTGACTAATCGTTTAGAGCCATTGTATAATTCAAGAGTTGAATTATAAAAAGTCAAAAATCCTCAAATTGTTTTTTAGGTAAATGAATTCTACGCTGAAAACAGATTAATCTAGTTAGATCTGAGCATAAGTTATGCAAGAGAATCCGCATTCCTTGATTGAATGCCGACATCAGGAAAGACCAAGTGTTTCATAATGCAGGTAGAAACATTTTTTTACCCTTATCTATGTTCAGGATTTTTGATCTATCTAAGACAATGAATAAATGGTGCAAGTTTTTTTAGAGAAAAAGTAAAATTAATTTAACCCTGGAGGATTATCAGGTCAATAAATTTGCGAAAAATAAGTAAACTTGCCTTTATCAAAATGTCGCAGTATACTGACCCACTCATTTGTTGATTGAAAGAGGAATTACCCTGACTTTGAATTGGTATAGCTTATGGCAAAAAAAATGAATCAAAAAACCCAAGAAGTTCCAAAAGTAATAATTACTAATGAGGGTGGTTTAAAAGAATTGTTAAACCTCAGGGAATTATGGAAATATCGCGATTTGTTTTGGTTCCTGGTGAAAAGAGATATCAAAACTAGGTATGCTCAATCGGTAATTGGAGTGGGCTGGGCTGTGATCCAACCTGTCTTCAGTATGATTGTTTTTACGATTGTGTTCGGGAATATTGCTAAAATCAATTCTGAGGGAATTCCATACGCTATCTTCAGCTATACAGCATTAGTGCCCTGGACTTACTTCTCGAGTACATTAACCGATTCCAGCAAAAGTTTGATTTCCTCAAGGAACTTAATTACCAAAGTTTACTTTCCTCGTTTGGTTATACCTATAGCTCCTGCCTTAGCAAAATTAGTTGATTTTGGGATTTCTTTCTTGATTTTAATCGGTATGATGGCTTGGTTCGGCATCATGCCTTCAATCTGGGCAGTATTTATACCATTATTTGTTCTGATCATGATGCTCACTGCAACCGGAGCAGGAATGTGGTTAACAGCTTTGGCGATCCAATATCGAGATATTCAATACGGATCAAGTTTTTTTATTCAGTTGCTGTTGTACGTTTCTCCCGTAATCTATCCTGCTAGTAGCGTTCCTGATAAATTTCAACTAGTATACGCATTAAACCCGATGGTGGGTGTGATCGAAGGGTTTCGGGCTGTATTGCTTGGTACTCACAGCATGCCCTGGTTTTATTTAGGGATTGGTACAGCATCAGCATTAGTCCTATTTATTAGTGGAGTCTTGTATTTCCGAAAGATGGAACGCTACTTTGCTGATGTTGCCTGAATTACAGCAAAGGTGAGGAAAAAATATGGTTGATTATAGTATCCAGGTAAAAAACATAACAAAACGATACCGGATTGGTTTGGAACAACAGGGACATGACACATTTGTAGAGATGTTTTCTGCTTGGATCTCAAGGCCAATTAAGAATTTTCAACGTTTAAGACAATTAACTCAATTTGATACTAATAACCCTGATGAAAAGGAAAATATTCTTTGGGCTTTGCGAGATATTTCTTTTAATGTAAAACCTGGAGAGGTTGTTGGCGTTATAGGAAAAAATGGAGCAGGAAAGAGCACCTTACTTAAGGTACTAAGTCGGATAACTCATCCTACTTCAGGCCAAGTGGAGCTATTAGGACGGATCTCCAGCTTGCTGGAAGTAGGGACAGGCTTTCATCCTGAATTGACCGGTAGGGAGAATGTTTATCTCAATGGCACAATTTTAGGGATGACAAAAGCAGAGATAGATTTAAAATTTGAGGAAATCGTTGAGTTCTCCGGGGTAATAAAATTTATCGATACTCCGGTAAAATTCTATTCAAGCGGTATGAGGGTCAGGTTGGCGTTTTCAGTGGCAGCTTATTTGGAACCGGAAATATTGTTAATTGATGAGGTCCTCTCTGTCGGGGATGCTGCTTTTCAGAAAAAATCTATTGGTAAGATGGAGGAAGTATCTCAAGAAGGTCGGACAGTTTTGTTTGTCAGTCATAATATGGGTGCTGTTCGATCTCTATGTACGAGGTGTTTATTATTGGAAGATGGCATTCTGGTGCAAGATGGAGATGTTGACCAAGTAATTAACAGTTATTTATCCAATAAGGATGTTTCTACTGCAGGGCGATTGGTTTGGTCAGAAGCGGATGCTCCTCAAGATAAAGAGCTTATCCTGTTTGGAATCGAACTGTTTTCTGAAACAGGAGAGGTGAGGACAGTATTTCAGATTGATGAGGGTTTTGAGATCCATGTCCATTATGAAATCATAGAAGAAGTCAGGAATATTCGGCTTTATTTGAGATTGAAGACAACCATGGGAGAAACAGTCTTCGCTACCTATGAAGATGCTTCTATCCGGGAAGGGTTTACCAGGAAATTAGGAAAGTACACAGCAATCTGCAAAATTCCTCCTAACCTGCTAAATGATATCACCTATAGAATTTATATAGGTTTTGATTCCCCTGGGTACAAAGTATTGATCCCGGGAAAGGAATACTTGGAAGTTGATATCGTTGATACTTCAGATGGTTACCGCTACTCCCAAGGGGCGTTTGATGGGCCTATTCGCCCGGTAGTGAAATGGGACGTGCAAAATCAATAATATCCCCTACCTGAACGTGGAGTCTAGATGACTATGAAAATAGTATATTTTTCTAAAGGAGTGAGAGGCAGCCGCTGTTTGGCACATATTTTAGAAGCTGGTTATGAGATTAAAGCCGTTGTTGGTGTCAACCAGGAAGATGATCTGGATATGTTGTCTCGAAAGTACGATTTTCCTATCATATTTCCAGAAAAGCTGAATACATTTGTCACTGTCAAGGTGTTAGAAGCGTATAACCCGGATTTGTTTATTCTCTGCGGCTACAATAAAATCCTTAAACAGCTGATCATTGATATCCCCCCGCTAGGAACTATTAATTTACACGGTGGGAAACTTCCTGAATATCGGGGTGCTGCGCCAATTAACTGGCAAATCATCAATGGAGAGACAACTGGGGGATGTTCGATTATTTATGTTGATGAGGGGATTGACACGGGAGATATTATTGCCCAGGAAATCTATTCCATAACAGATGAAGACACCCATGCTAGTGTGCTGGAGAAAACCTTAACTATCTTCCCTCCGTTGTTGGAAAAGGTTCTTCAGCAAATTGAGAATGGGAGTGTAAAAGCAATCCGACAGGACCCTCTAGAAGGACATTATCACAAACGCAGGTATCCGCGGGATAGCAAGATAGATTGGCAATCCATGGATGATATCCAGGTAAATAATCTGGTCAGAGGGATGCACGGTCCCTATCCGGCAGCGTTCACTTTTTTGGGAGATACAACTATAGAGATAGATAAAACAAAGCTCCTTCAGGAAACCACCGGCGGAGTACCGGGACAAGTTCTCCAAAAATGCGGAAAGGATGTGATTGTGGGTGCAAAAAACCGTGGATTGCTTATCGAGGAAATTACAATTGATGGGAAGCAGGTTGATCCGGCAATAATATTAAAGATTGGTGAAAAATTAATTTCATGAAATTTATGAGGATGGCAAGAAATGAGTAAAGTATTGATAACAGGCGGGGCGGGTTTCATTGGATCGTATGTGTGTAGAAAATTGTTGGAAATGGACCATGAAGTTGTGGTATATGACGCTTTTGTTCACTACATTTCCCCGTTAAAAAGCATTTTAAAGGAGTATACTGAGCTGCGATTTCAAGGTATTGCAGACCAGATTGATTTTCGCCGGGGAGACACGCGGGATAAAGCCCACCTGCGCCGGGTGATACTGGAAACCCGACCGGATAGAATTCTCCATCTGGCTGCGTTACCGATAGCCGATCTTTCTAATCGGCATTCTGAGGAGGCGCTTACCAGTATTCTGGAAGGCGCGGTGAATGTCCTGGAAGTACTGCGTGATGTCGATTTTGTAAAGAGGTTTGTTTATATCTCTTCCTCAATGATCTACGGAGATTTTGAGGAAATACCAGCTCCAGAGGATCATCCAAAACACCCGAAGGATATTTATGGGGGAACCAAGTACGCTGGGGAAGTAATGACGGAAACTTACAGCCGCCGCTATGGAATCCCGTACAGCATTATCCGTCCTTCTGCTGTATACGGGCCGTATGATGTCAATCGCCGAGTGAGTCAAATCTTTGTTGAAAACGCTTTACTGGGTAAACAAATTATGCTTTATGGCGGTGGACACCAGACACTTGACTTCACTTACGTTGAGGACGCTGCTGAAGGGATGATCAAAGTCATGTTCCATGAAAAAGGAGATGGGAAAGCCTTTAATATTACCTATGGACGCGGATATACACTACGTGAGTTAGCAGAGATTCTCAAGACACATTTTGCGGACTTGGATGTGAAGATTGTCGAAGAAGAAGATGTGTTCCGCCCCAAACGGGGGGCGCTTTCAATTGATAAAGCAAAAAGTTTGGTTGGTTATGATCCCCAGGTATCTCTGGAAGAGGGAATTAAGCGTTACCTTGAGGTTTACCGGGACCTGGAAGTATTTAAAAATCATCTATAAGCAGAAAATACTCCGGCTCGGCCGGAATTGGAATGAGGAATGAACATGCGAAAAATCCCTTTGTGTATACCTTATGTCGGGCAGGAAGAAAAAGATGCAGTAAACGAGGTCATCGATTCCGGGTGGTATGCTCACGGTCCAAAAAATCGCGAGTTTGAAGAAGGATTTGCGGATTATCTGGGTGTTAAACATGCTTTCTCTATGAATTCCTGTACTTCAGCCATTCATTTATCTGTCGAAGGCTTAGGAATTACCGGGGAAGTGATCCTGCCCAGTTTTACCTTTGTCGCATCTGCAAATGCGGTGATTACCGGTGGTGCCCGTCCGGTATTTGCTGACATTGAGTACGAAACTTGTAATATCGATCCGGCATCCATTGAGAGATTGATTACACCGGAAACAGAAGCCATCATGCCGGTACACTTTGGCGGTCAGAGCGCGGATATGACTTCAATTATGGAGATAGCCGCAAAGCATAATTTGCTGGTTATTGAGGATTCTGCTGAAACTATTGGAGGGGAACACCAAGGCCAATTGACCGGGACGTTTGGCGTTGGTTGCTTTTCTTTCTATCCCACTAAAAATATAACCACCGGGGAAGGTGGAATGCTGACCACCAATGATGATCAGCTGGCACATAAAGTGAAAGCCCTGCTTGGGCACGGCATTGATAAAACAACCTACGAGCGCGAGGATAAGGAAAAATCCTGGTTCCGGTCTGCCAGCCGGATTGGTTATAACTTCCGGTTAAGCAACATTTTGGCCGCAATCGGAGTTGAACAGTTAAAGAAACTGGAATTAATGAACGAGAAACGCCGTTCTTTGGCAGCTTTATTGACACTGGGGCTCTCGGAAATTCCGGAAATTACGCCCCCTTATGTGAAATCAGAGAATAAGCATGTATATCAAATGTACACGGTCAGGGTAAATCAGAACCTGGACCGAGATCAATTTGTCAGGAATTTGAATAAAAAAGGGATAGGAGCTTCAGTTCATTTTTATCCTCCGGTTCATCATATGGCCCCTTATCAAGGAGATATCTACCGCAAGGATGGGCTGGAAATCACGGAAAAAGTGATCCGGGAAATTGTAACCCTCCCCATGTATCCTGGTATGGCGGATGATGATATTCATTATATGGTGCAGTCCATCAAAGAAGTCCTCTCTGAATTTAAATAAACAATGAACGTACTTCACATAAACACCACATCCCATAGCGGGGGCGCGGCTAACGCTATGCACCGTCTGCATGATGAACTTCTGGCACAGAAACATCAGTCTGAAATCCTCGCTGGAAGGATTAGCTTGCCCGGAGAACCGCACACTCATCTCCTGAGTGATGTGGTTTTTCCTTATCAAACGAATCTGAACGTGATCCAATCCTGGTTGGGAAGCCGAATAGAAGACTTCCTGGGTTTACCTTCCTGGACAAATCGTCCGACATTAAATCTCCCGAAGTCAAAGCTGTATGAATGTGCGGATATCATCGATCTGAGAAATCTTCATGGAGGATATATTAATTTGTGGGTTCTACCGGAGTTATCACTGAGAAAACCGGTAGTTTGGCGTCTGCCGGACTTGTGGGCACTGACAGGATACTGTGCTTATCCATATGATTGCGAAAAATGGAAGGAAGGTTGCCATGACTGTCCATTACTCAAAGGAGAAGGCAGGCTTTTAGTTGAGCCAAAACCTTCTTCCCGCTGGGATGTGACCAGATTCGTCTGGCGGATGAAAAAGAAAATTTACAACGCGTCCAAACTTCATATTGTTGTGACTACAAACTGGATGAGGAACAATGTTAATCAGGGGATATTAAAGGATTCACTTTCGGTTAATGTCATTTCCAATGGAGTGGATTTGGATATTTACAAGCCTATTGATAAACAAAAGGCCAGGGAAAGACTTGGATTGCCTGCTAAGGAGACCATTCTTCTTTGGGGCGCAGCCAGCTTGGGGAATTTACGAAAAGGGTATTCCTATGCTGCTCGGGCAGTAGAGCTGATCCAGAATATTGGAAAAATTGAACCATTGCTGGTTACGATGGGGAAGGAAAAAAGAATGGCCGAAAAATATCCATTGGGAAAGGTCAAACATTTTGGTTTCGTTAAAGACCCAGCCAGACAGGCATTGATGTACAGCGCAGCGGATTTGTTTATATGCAGTACATTAGCTGATGGTCAACCTCAAACTGCGGTTGAATCACTGGCTTGTGGTACACCGGTAATCGCCTATGATATTGGCCCGATGCCAGAATTGATTCAGAATGGGAAGACTGGTTTTATCGTACCGGAGGTCTCCGCAGAATCCCTTGCGGCAGTTCTGGAAGAGGCGCTGGAAGATCCAGAACACCTGACAGAAATGGGACAGTCTTGCAGGGAAGAAGCTGAACAAAAATATGATTTATCTGAGCAGACAAAAAAGTATGTCGAATTGTATGAAAAAGTGTTGGAAATCGATAAGTAAAGTCAATTAATAATATTTATAAGGATTAATATTTCAATATTGAGAAAGCCAAACTTAAACAATATGGGTGATGTACAGAGTGTTTGATTAGGAAGATAGATATGAAAATTTTAAATTCAAAATTACAAATGGACTTAAAAGAAGGGAATTTAATAAGATTAGATCTTGGAAGTGGACAGAGGGCTCGGAAAGGTTTCTATTCTGTTGATCATATTGATTTGGATGGAATTGATGTAGTCGCTGATCTTAACAAACCACTTAATCTGATACCAGATGATTGTGTTGAGTATATATTTAGTAATCATGCATTTGAGCATATAGATGATTTGCTAACATTGATGAGGGAAATCTACCGCATAACAATAAAGAATGGAACAGTAGAGATTGTTGTTCCCCATTTTTCAAATATTTACGGATATTCTGATCCGACACATGTGCGTTTCTTCGGTCTGTTTTCAATGTACTATTTTGTTTCTCCGCAGAAACAACCGAAAACTCGCCAAGTTCCCGCATTTTACACTGATGTGAGGTTTAATATTCAATCAATAAATATTGAATTCTATAAATTAAGTTTTCTTGATAAGATATTCTCTCGCGGAATTTCTAAAGTAATCAACCAGAATATTATCTGGCAGGAATTCTACGAAAGAAGGTTGGCGAGTCTTTATCATGCTCGGCAAATCAGGTACATAATGGATCCTGATAAATAGAGTTTAGTTACAATGTGGTGTCATTTTTTAATTCTACTGTAATCCAAGATCAGAAATGTTTGGGACGAACACAATCCTATTTAATTACCAGTTGATAGAAGTGATCAAATGGTCTCAGTACAAAATCATTACCTTTTAATAACCTACTATCTTGATCTTATTTTAAAGGTATTGTCTAAAATTAATCTTGAAAGCCCAAAGTGTATATCATTCAGGTTAACTATCAATTATCAAACAAAATCTTTAAACCTATTCAATGCCGAGATATTGGTCACTTATCATTGATCGAAATTACGAAATCAATCTTAATGTGTTAGGTCTTACGGGTGGTTGAATTGTGAAATCTGTAATGATATACTTTGAGATTAAAGCAGTAACTCGATTCATGTCAAATTGTTGAAGTAAAGCTAAACCTATGAAATTTTCCACAACAAACATTTCTGAAGTATTGCTTATTTCCCCAATAATATTTAGAGACCACCGGGGAGATTTTCTGGAAACATATCGTTTCGCTGAATACGCTGCTGCCGGTATAGATTTGGATTTTGTACAGGATAACCACGCGGGATCAAAAAATGGTGTCTTGCGGGGATTACATTATCAAATTCAGCAGGCGCAAGGAAAATTAATCCGGGTGGTTTCAGGAGAAATTTTTGATGTTGCAGTAGACCTCCGGAAAAACTCGCCGACCTTCAGTCAATCGGTAGGTTTAAGACTATCGGATCAGGAGAAAAAACAGCTCTGGATCCCGCCAGGTTTTGCACATGGATATTATGTTCTGAGTGATTGGGCAGAAGTAAGTTATAAAGTGACTTCCTATTATGCGCCAGAATGGGAACGAACACTGTTGTGGAATGACCCGGCATTGAAGATTAATTGGCCCCTGCTTTCAAAAGATCATCCGCTGCTTTCGGAAAATGATCTCCGAGGTTGTCTCTTAAAAGAAGCCGAAATCTATGAGTGAATTATGAAGAATGTCTTAATAACTGGCGGAGCAGGATTCATAGGATCAAATTTCATCCGCTACCTCCTGGAACAGGATCTGGATGTATGCATTTTCAATCTAGATTTATTGACCTATGCTGGCAGCCTGGAGAATTTGACTGATCTTCCGGATTCTGACCGCCATCATTTTATTAAAGGTGATATCTGCGACCGGGAGCTGGTGGACAAAATCTTCACCGAGAATTTCATCAGCCTTGTAGTTCATTTTGCTGCGGAATCTCATGTGGATCGGTCAATCCTGGGTCCGGAAGAATTTATCCGCACAAATATCCAGGGGACATTTTCTCTTCTTGAGGCTGTCCGAAAACACTGGCAGGATAGTAATAATGAAATCCGGCAGGATGTGCATTTCCATCACATCTCTACGGATGAGGTTTATGGGTCCCTTGCTCCGGAAGAGGCTGCTTTTTCCGAATTGACCCCTGTCGCACCTAATTCTCCCTATGCGGCTTCAAAGGCAGCCAGTGACCATCTGGTTCGTGCTTATTATCACACTTACGGGTTGCCGGTAACGATTACCAATTGCTCCAATAATTATGGTCCAAACCAATTTCCTGAAAAATTAATACCCTTGATCATAATTAACGCCTGGGAAGGGAAACCGCTTCCTATCTATGGCGATGGTCAGCAAATCCGAGATTGGCTCTATGTGGAAGACCACTGTCGAGCAATTTGGTCAGTGATCCAAAAAGGAAAACAGGGAGAGATCTATAATGTCGGCGGCAATAACCAGCCCACAAATTTAGAAATTGTGAACCAAATCTGCAGCGTGTTGGATATGAAATTACCGGAATCTCAACACACTCCCCATTTTGAGCTGGTACAACATGTAAAAGATCGTCCGGGTCATGACCGCCGCTATGCGATGAATATTCAGAAAATTAAGAATGATCTTGATTGGGAGCCAGCAGTGTCTCTCGAAGAGGGGCTGCAAAAGACAGTTACCTGGTATTTGAATCATCCGGATTGGATTGAAAAGATCCGTAAGCAACAGGATTATCAGTCGTGGGTAAAGAATAATTATCAGGGAAGGGACCAACAATGAAAGGTATTATCCTGGCGGGTGGAAAAGGTACCAGACTTTATCCCTTAACAATCGGGGTAAGCAAACAGCTGCTTCCTGTTTATGATAAGCCCATGGTGTACTATCCGCTATCAATGCTGATGCTGGCGGGTATCCGTGAGATTTTGATTATCAGTACACCAGAAGAACTGCCGATTTTTGAACGGCTTTTGGGCAGCGGTGAGAAGTTGGGTTTAAGTTTTGAATATGTAGCACAGGATGAACCGAGAGGTTTAGCGGATGCTTTCTGTGTTGGCCGGGATTTTATTGGAAACGATTCAGTAGCTCTGATTTTGGGGGATAATATTTTCTTTGGTCATGGCTTGCCAGAACGCCTTAAGACTGCTGCGGCCCTGGAACAGGGGGCGATCATTTTTGCTTACGCTGTAAATGATCCCGAACGATACGGTGTGATTGAATTCACGGATGAGGGGAAAGCCCTTAGTATTGAGGAAAAACCCCGGAATCCCCGTTCAGATTTTGCTGTCCCCGGATTGTATTTCTACGATAACCAGGTGGTTAAAATTGCTCAAAATCTTCAACCATCCAAACGGGGAGAACTGGAAATTACGGATGTTAACAGGATCTATTTAGAGCAGGAGGAGCTTCAGGTCATCGTTTTAGGTCGGGGAACTGCCTGGTTGGATGCAGGAAATCCGAAATCACTGCTCCAGGCAGCGAACTTCATCCAGGCTGTTGAAGATCGGCAGGGGATGATGATCTCCTGCCCGGAAGAAATCGCCTACCGCTCCGGATATATCAACCGGGAGCAGCTTCTGGCTATTGCTCAGGAATATAAACAAACCCGATATGGAGATTATCTGGATAAGCTGGCAAATGGTATGGAAACTTACAGAGGACGGCGCTGAGTTATGAAAATCCTGGTTATCGGCAGCACAGGTCAGTTGGGTTGGGAACTGCAGCGTTCTCTACTGCCGTTGGGGCAGGTTATTCCTGTAGATTACCCAGAAATTGATTTAACCGATCACGGCAGTATCCTGCGCTGGATCCGGGGAGAAAAGCCGGATGTAATTATTAATGCCGCTGCCTACACGGCAGTGGATATGGCGGAAAAGGAAGCGGATTTAGCCCAGGAAATCAATGGCGTGGCCCCAGGAATTCTCGCCGAAGAAGCATATGCCGGCAATTCAGTATTCATCCATTTTTCAACGGATTTTGTCTTCGACGGCAAAAAAAAGGATCCTTACCTTGAAACGGATATTCCTAATCCCATCAATGTCTATGGGGAGACCAAATTAGCAGGTGAACGGGCAATTCGGCAGGTCGGTGGTGAGTATTTCATATTCCGCACAAGCTGGTTGTATAGTACCAGGCGGGACTGTTTTGTGACCAAGGTTCTTAAATGGGCACACACCAAAGAGAACTTGAGAATAGTCTCCGATCAAATCGGCAGTCCCACTTGGAGCAGAACCCTTGCGGATACCACCGCCCAGTGGCTGGTTTTATTAAAATCCAATGATAAATCCTGGAGGGAAAATCATTCCGGTATATATCATTTGGCAGGGAATGGATCTGTCAGCCGGTTTGAATGGGCTAAAAAAATCCTCCAGCTGGATCCCCGGCGCAGTGATCAGCAGTTGGTTTCGATCCAACCAGCTCAGAGTGTTGAATTTGTCTCGGCCGCCCTCCGCCCCGAAAATTCAGCTTTAGACTGCACTCTTTTTCAGGAGACATTCGGATTATTTAAATCGGATTGGTCAGCTTCACTGGAATTGGCTCTTTCGTCCTTTGATCAATTATAAAAAAACGCCCGGGTTGTGATGTTTGTTTACCCTGACTTGATCTATTTCTGTCAATAACTTTAATCCCGGAAATTATTTTACGGATATTTATATTTCAGTTATGAAAACAACAGCTTTCTGCATCACTGGATGGCATTATCCACCGGAGTTTTATCAGGTCATTTCTGGTTTATCCAGTGTTGATATCTACATTGTCTCCCATCAAAAACGCCGTGTTATGCCTTCCTTTATTTTTGATTTATTCGCGAAGGATCAAATTCTGATCAGATCTAATATTGGATATGACTGGGGTTGTTATCAGCAGTTTATCTCCAGTGACTTGTGGCGGCAGCATGAGACCCTGTTTTTTATGCATGATGATATAAAAATCCATAATTTCAATTTTGTGGAAGAAACGGAAAAATTATTGAAGGATTTTGCAGTTGTCGGAAATGGTAGAGGGAAGGGAGGTGTCAGCTTTACCGGTGTCCGAAGTCACCCCTATGCGTATGCCCATTCCTCCTGGAAACCGGACTCATATGATTTTCAACACCAAACAGTTCGGGGTTCTTTTTTTGCCACAACCCGATCTGCTTTGGAAGAATTGAGATCATTTGAGGTCTATTGGGATCCATTTAAGATATTTATTGGGTTTGGGAATTGGAGTACCAAAGCTTCATGTGGGAAAATGGAAGCAACTTTCGGGCCTGATTGTTTTGGATATTTATCTGAGACTTTCGGCAGCAGTGACTACATCAAAGAATTTGTGAGGGGAGAAGAGGGGGGAGACATAAATCAACCTGAGGGGTTAAAGCTGAAGATTTACGAGATCATAAAAAGGGTATCTAGAGTATTTTTAGAAATATCTTTTCGGGAGAGGGGGGTAAAAGCCCGTTCTGGCTGGTTGTTAGTAATGAAACCTTTTCTAAAATTGTTCTCAGGAAAGTTGTATTGAGCTTGTTTTCAGTGAATTTTCTCACTGATCTCCATAAATTTATATCCTTGGTAAATACCAATAGGCTTTCAGACTAATTTCCAGCGGTTAATGAAACTCTTGACCTAATCATCAATTGAGTTATAATTCAGGTGTTGAATTATAGAAGAATTGGAGATGATTTTGTATGGATCTCTCTCCGGAAGATCGAGAGCTAATCCTCTTAGATAAAATTGTTGATGACCCTGATATTAACCAGGCTGCCCTGGCCGAGATGCTGGATGTGGCAGTAGGTACGGTGAATTGGCATATAAAAAGATTGGTATCCAAGGGATACGTTAAAGCCAAAAGAGCCCAACGGAAAAAACTGCGGTATATCATCACGCCTGCGGGAATTTCCTTAAGGGCAAAATTGACCATGCGGTATATTGAGAATCAAATGAGGCTATACAGGGAGACCAGGCAGAAGGTGAAAGAGCTGCTCGCTGAAGCCAGTGCCGTAGGTTTTCACCAGGTAAAGGTCATCGGAGATAGTGAAATTGCCGATGTTTGTCGATTAACCTGTTTGGAACAAGGGTTTGAGGTAGTAGATCTGGATGATATTCCAGTTTTTGTGGTTCAGGGTTATTCTGTAATGATGCAAAGGGAAAAATAACCTGGTTTGCAAAGGTTGTATCTGCCTGTGAATCAGGCAGGCTGATTTGGAATACGAAGCAAAGGAAAATTCTATGACAAAAGCGATAATTACGGGAATTACTGGACAGGACGGCTCCTATCTAGCGGAAATGCTTCTCCACAAAGGATATGAGGTTCATGGGGTCATTCGCCGGGCGAGCACATTTAATACACGCAGACTGGATCACCTTTACCGGGATCCACATAATGGTGAAGAGGTAAAGCTATATCTGCATTATGGTGATCTTTCCAGCTCAGATAGTTTGGAGCGTGTAATTCATGAAGTTCACCCAGACGAAGTTTACCATCTTGCGGCACAGAGTCATGTCCGGGTCAGTTTTGATATGCCGGAATATACCGGTGATGTTTCTGGGCTGGGTACGATCAGGATACTGGAAGCAATCCGGCGTTCAAACATTAAAACCCGGTTTTACCAGGCATCAACTTCTGAGCTGTTTGGAAGCGCTGCTCCCCCGCAGAATGAAGATACACCATTTCAGCCCCAGAGTCCTTATGCAGCAGCGAAATTGTACGCTTTTTGGGTGACAAGGAATTATTCCCAGGGCTACGGGATGTTTGCCTGCAACGGGATCTTATTCAATCATGAATCACCCCGCAGAGGGGAGACATTTGTTACCCGCAAAATAACTCGTGCTGTTGCTCGCATTAAAGCCGGGGTTCAGAAAAAACTTTTCCTGGGAAACCTGGAATCCAAGAGAGATTGGGGTTATGCGCCGGAATATGTAGAGGCGATGTGGTCTATGCTCCAACAGGATGAGCCTTATGATATTGTCATCGGTACCGGAGAGGCGCATACAGTAAGAGAATTTGTTCAGGAAGCATTTGGTTATGTTGACCTCGATTACAACGATTATGTAGAGATTGATCCCCGGTACTTCCGCCCGACTGAAGTGGATTATCTTCAAGCAGACCCCAAAAAAGCCCAAAGAATATTTGATTGGAATCCGAAAGTCCGCTATCATGATTTAGTCAGGATTATGATGGATGCTGATTTGGAGTTAGTGGGTTTGGAAGCACCTGGAGAAGGAAAAAAGATCGTTAATGAGAAATTTGATGATTGGCATAACTGGGAAGATCAAGTTATCAGCATGGGAAGGTAAATGATGAGTAATAAATCCACCTATCCGGAATCAGAAATATTTTGGCAGAAAAAACGTGTTTGCGTAACCGGCGGTGATGGTTTCCTGGGCTCATTCGTTCAAAAAACTTTAAAAGAACGAGGCGCCAATGATATCTTTATTCCGACTATTGAACAATATGATTTAACCGATATCACTGATATCCGACGTATGCTTAATGATGCTCAACCGGATCTGATAATTCATCTGGCAGCCCTCGCGGGTGGTATCGGGGCGAATCTTGCCCGACCGGCGGAGTTTTTCTATAAGAATCTGATGATGGGGGTTCCTTTGCTGCATGAAGCCTGGGAGCAAGGAGTAGATAAATTTGTAGCTATTGGCACAATTTGTGCCTATCCAAAATTTACCCCTGTCCCATTCAAAGAAGAGCATCTTTGGGATGGGTATCCAGAGGAGACCAATGCTCCTTACGGTTTGGCTAAAAAGATGCTTCTGGTTCAATCTCAGGCTTACCGGGAACAATATGGTTTTAATTCAATATACCTCCTGCCAGTCAACCTTTACGGTCCTCGGGATAACTTTAATCTCGAGACATCCCATGTGATCCCGGCATTAATCAGGAAGATGATTGATGCAGAAGATCGTGGTGAGGAGGAGATTGTTCTGTGGGGGGATGGATCCCCGACAAGGGAATTTTTCTATGCTGGAGATGCGGCACGGGGAATTGTGATGGCAGCAGAGCGATATAACGGAAGTGAACCTGTAAATCTCGGTGCCGGAATGGAAATCAGCATCAAAGATTTAGCGCAGTTAATTTCCGAATTGTCCGGTTTTTCAGGCCGAATTATATGGGATGTCAGTAAACCGAATGGTCAACCTCGCAGAGCCCTGGATACAAACAGAGCAAAAGAATACTTCGGTTTTGAGGCGGAAATGCATTTTGAAGAGGGTTTAAAACGAACGATTGATTGGTATCGGCAGCACTCAGAATAAGTTTAGGATAATTGATCGTTAAGATATAAATTAGACTTGGCGGAAAATATCCTAGGCTTATCCACAACCTGATGGAAGTTATCCTGGTTTTTTCCACAGTGTTATCCACAGAGAAATCCAGAAACAGGAATCAGATTAGGGCAGGCGTAAGTTGCCAGGACACAATTCAGATCCATCACAAAAGTAGGAGACATCCACAGCATCGATATGGGACAAATAACTGTTTTTTCAGCGCCGAAGCCATTTACTGATCCTCACATCAATCTGATTCAAAGGAATGCGATCCAGTCCTGGGTGCATCTGGGTGAATCTGTAGATGTTGTTCTGGTAGGAAATGAAGAAGGTGTGATGGACGTTGCTGCCGAGTACAATGTTAAGTTTATGCCAGACGTTGAAAGGAGTGCTTGGGGTACACCACTGATTAGCTCAATATTTTCTTTGGCAAAAAAAGCCAGCGATTGCCCCTTGCTAGTTTATGTTAATGCGGATATTCTTTTCCCCCCTTCGTTTTCGGAAATCATACGGGGAGTTGCATCCGAAGCGGAAAAATTCTTGGGGATTGGTTATCGCTGGGACATAGAGATAACAGAACCAATTGACTTTTCCAGGAAATGGACGGAACTATTTTTCGAAAAATTGACTACCTACGGATACAGAAACCGGTCGGTAACGATTGATTACTTTGTTTTTCCCAGATCGATTTATTCGGATGTACCGGATTTCGCAGTAGGGCGATCCGGTTGGGATAACTGGATGATATACCACGCCCGCAAGAAGAATTGGCCGGTAATTGATTTAACTCCATCGCTCAAAGTACTGCATCAAATCCATGATTACAGCCATTTACTTGATGGTAAACACCATACCTGCCAGGAAGAATCTCACGTTAATGTGGAGTTAGGGGGTGGCAGGAAGAATATGCATACTTTAATGGAAGCAACTTATCAATATAAAAACGGAACCTTATCCAGAAAGGCGAGCTCACTTTCCCGATTCTTTCGTAGACTTGAACGAATTGTTGCCGGTCAAACGCAGGGAGGAAGACGGTGGTGGCTGTCAAGGAGATTACGAAAACTGTGGGTTTCTATAGAAAGCAAACAAATCCAAGAGAGGAAGAAAATCTTGGCAGGTAGGAACATAAAGGAACTTTTTAGGGACTAATCTCCTCAGAAGCTGGCTTTTGTGAAATAAGAACGAAGGTTCACGGTGAATCAAGATCAGATCTCAAAAGAAAGTGGAGGATGATTGAAAAGGAAATCAGCTTTGTTTGTTAGAAAAACACTCCAGAAGTTATTTACCAGTCAAACCTGGATCTCTGTGATGGAGGAAAAAATCACATGGCGCGTTTAGGCATGAATCCAGCCCGGAAAAAGCAGAGTTTATATAAACCGCATGAAGTCACGGTTGCGATGCTTGTTTATATCCCGAGTCTTGAAGGGTATTTCCAGCAGCGATTAGAAATATTGAAAGTTAGCATTCAGAGTTTGCTTGCTAATACTAAAACACCTTTTGATTTCCTGGTACTTGATAATGGAAGCACGGAAAATGTAAAAACCTATCTGGAAGAGTTAAATGATCAGGGACGCATAGATTATCTGGTTTTGTCCTCAAGGAATTTGGGTGTGGAAGGGGGATTAAGAGTATTAGCCAATACCGCACTCGGTAAGTACATTGCCTACACTAATGATGATGTGTTTTATTATCCCGGCTGGCTACAGGCGCAATTGAAGATCATGAATGCTTTTCCTGATGTGGGTATGGTTAGCGGTACACCAGTGGGGATTCAATCAACCCTGGCTGACCGCTCATTAATGAATCTAATGGATCAAAATCTACCAGAATTAACTGTATCCAGGACAGCTAGAAATCCGCAGTGGGAAGAAGATTGGGCAAAAAGCACTGGAAGGAATCTGGATGAACATCAAGTATTTATCAAGGAAAACCCCCACACCCTGCTGGATTACAAAGGGGTGATGGCTGTTGGCTCAGCGAACCATTTCCAATTCGTAGGCCCGGTATCTGTGATCAAAAAAGCACTCCCTGACAAGTGGATTGGAAAATTAATGGGAGGAGTTGCTGAGTTGGACCGTGCAGTTGACGGAATGGGTTATTTGCGATTATCAACAAAGGAAAGGTATACACGTCATATCGGAAATACCCTTGATGAGGATTTTAAAAAGGCGGCGAAGGAGTTGATTGGAATGGCTGATATCTCCTGGAAGGAAGCAGAGAGAAAACCCTGGTTTATTAAAGTGCCTGGTGTACGGTTCATGTTAAGTAGAATTTATCACTGGTTGTTCCGAGTTTTATTTAATCTGGAGTAATTGAATGCTTAACAGAATTACTCCAGGCAGATTCTCGCGGCATATTGGAAATACTCTTTCCTGGGAAATTGTCCGGGAAACTGAAAAACCTCATATCCCGGTTGAGGATGAAACACAAGAATCCCAGAAAAATGGGCAATGCAAGCTGTGGATATTCGGGAGTGACCGGATACTTTATCCTCTGTATCGTAAGTTATTCGGACGAATAAGGTAGTCAATGCGTATATTGTGGTTTACAGGCGTTCAATTACCCGCTGTAACAGGGAAAGGTATTAATCGTGCCGGTTGGCAGGAGGGATTACGCCGTGCCCTTAACCAATATCATCCTGATCTGCAATTGATTATTGCTTCTTTCGGAACGGAAACCTATCAACCATTCTCTGTTGAAAATGCAACGTACCATAATATTTATAGGAAACCAAAACCGGTTACCCGTTGGGAGCGGATAATAAAGAACTGGATGCACAAGACTCATGATCAAGAAGAATTAGACCGGTGTCTTGATATTTATAATCTTGTTAAACCGGACCTGGTATTTATATTTGGAACAGAGAATCCTTTTGGTTTGCTGATAAACAGATTTAATGTCCCGGCAGTCGTTTCTATTCAGGCTGTACTCAATGGACTGATTATGAGACTCTTTTCCGGTTTATCCCCGTTGGAGTTGCTGAAGAATATTTTCTCTAAAGAAACAATTTTGGGAAGAGGAATATTTCATAAATGGTGGACCCTCAAGAAATACTCCAGAATAGAAAAGATTATCTATAAACGCTGTCAATACTTTAACGGCAGGACAGATTGGGATAAATCCTGGTTGACTCGGTTGAATCCAGATGCCCATTATTTTCATATCGATCGCATCCTGGGAGAATCCTATTATCAGGCTAAATGGAATCATGAGGATAGTAATGAAAACCTAATCTTCACAGTGTCTAGTAATGCTTCCTTTAAGGGTGGTATTACCTTGGTGAGGGCATTAGTCGTTCTAAAGGACCGGGGATTTGGCGATATTCAACTCCGGCTTGCTGGTATTGATCAGGCCAGTCAGGTCGGGAAGCATATCTCCAGGTTGGTAAAGACCCACGAACTTAAGGATCAGATTACTCTGCTGGGGCGTCTCCACCCGTCAGAAATTGTTAACGAGATGCTGAATGCCAGGTTATTTGTTCTTCCCTCGCACATGGACAACAGCCCCAATAGTCTTGCGGAAGCGATGATGTTGGGGATGCCCTGTTTAGCTTCCGATGCCGGAGGTATTCCGTCAATGCTAAGAGATAATGAAGAAGGAATTTTATATCAGCATAATGATATCAACGCATTAGCAGATCAGATCGAGCGATTGTTTTATGAGCCAGGCATGGCTTTAAAGCTAGGTATTCAAGCAAGAAAGACTGCTCAGGTACGACATGATCCTGAGAGAATAGTCCGGGAGATGTATCTAACGTATCAAGAAGTTTTATCAAGGTCATCAAAATGATGCCAAGTAAAATTGAAAGTCTAGTTCGAAGAATAAAAAATTTCGTCTCCGTTTTTCGATCTGGTCGGAATCCAATGGTTGAGGTGATGGATTTCCCTAAATTAACAGAAGAGGATATGCGGGAAATCAAATCCTTTTTTCCAATGCCAAAATTCTTCATCTTTGGGTATGCCAGATCGGGAACAACTTTGCTTTCAAGATTACTGAACCTTCATCCTGATGTTTATACCAGCAGATTGGGACATTTTTTTACCTACAAGGAAGGTGTGTTTAACCTGCTGAATTCACCAGCAACCCAGGATTGGCTTCAGCGACCGAGCATGTACTGGAATGGAGGAAAAAGCCTCTCTACAAAGATGATGAGATCCAGCTGCGATTTTATTCTTGAAAAAGAAGCTAAGAAATTCAACAAAACCATCGTTGGAGACAAGAGCAATAATAATACCGTCAATGAAAAAGCTATCGAACGATTAAAATTAATTTACCCTGATGCAAAAGTTATTTTTCTCATCCGCGATGGCAGAGATGTAGCTGTTTCACAAAGAATCCGATTTTTTATTGAACTCCCAAAATATTTAGATCGGGCAGGTTTAGCAATCAGAAAAGAATTTTTATCAAACCCGGATTCCTTTCTTCAGGGAAAGAGATCAATATTCTCCGAGAAGGGATTGAAACAAGAAGCTCTCAATTGGTCTTTAAATGTTACCGAAACTGATGCAATGGCTAGGAAATATTATCCCGATCACTATTATTCACTCCGTTTTGAGGATTTGATCTTAACTCCAGTAAAAATAATTAAAGATATATGGTCATTTTTGGGAGCGAATGTAGAAGATAAGAGTTTAATAGATTTGATCCAGAATGAGATGGAAAAAAATCCTGACGCCAAATGGCAGAAAAAGCAAGATTTGACAATGCCTGATAATCTTCAGAAAGGGAAAACGCGAAACTGGACTGAAGTTTTCACACCACGGGATCGGGAATTATTCGTTAGGTTTGCTGGAAAAACACTCAAGGATTGGAATTATGAAAAGAATCCAGCTGATAACAAGTAAAGTTAGATCACGTCTAATACAAAGGCAAAAATAATGAAGTATCTCATTGCAGGATTCGGCTCTATTGGGCGCCGGCATTTTCAGAATTTGCTTTCCCTGGGTGAAAAAGATATCCTCTTTTATAGATCACGAAAAAGCACTCTCTCAGATGAAAGCTTATCTGGTTTTCGCGTGGAAGAAGATCTGGAAAAAGCCTTGGCTCAAAAACCTGATGCGGTAGTTATTTCAAACCCGACTGCATTGCATTTGGATGTCGCAATTCCAGCTGCCCGCCAGGGCTGTCATATTCTGCTTGAAAAACCCATCTCCAATTCCATGGACAGGATTGATGAACTCAGAAATGCTGCGAAAGCATCAGACTCCAGGATCCTGGTTGGTTTTCAGTTCCGTTATCATCCTGGTTTAATGCAGATTAATGAGTGGATCCAGCAGGAAAAAATCGGCAGCATATATTATGTCCGGACTCACTGGGGTGAATATTTACCGGATTGGCATTCCTGGGAGGATTACCACGATAGCTACAGTGCTCGTAAAGATCTTGGGGGAGGGGCTTTATTGACTCTCTCTCATCCGATCGATTATCTACGCTGGATATTTGGAGAGTTTGACTCGGTTTCAGCTAAGATGGGTGGGCAGAAAGCGCTGGGAATAGAAGTAGAAGAGATGGTTGAGAGCACAGTGCGATTTAAGAATGGAATTTTGGGTGGAATGCATGTAAATTATCTCCAACGGCCGCCAGAACTATTCCTGGAAATAATCGGCAGTGAGGGCAGGATCTCCTGGAATTACCTTTCCGGGGAGTTAAAGATTTACCAGACAGAAGACCAGACCTGGGAGTTTTATCCATTAATGGAGGGTTTTTCCCGCAATGATTTATTTTTAGAGGAAATGCAGCATTTTCTTCAAGTTGCCGCCGGTAAAGCACCTCCTTTATGTTCACTTGATGACGGGATTAAGGTTCAAAAGATTATCGCGGCACTTTATCAAGCAGTGGAGGATGGAACTTCTGTTTCGATTCTATAAGTGAAGTTGTTTTCAATTTTGGAAGTATTATTATTCAAACAGCAAAGTGAGACAGTATGAAGAAACTGGAACCGCGCATTTTATTTCGAAACCTGGCAGTAGAACTAATTATCTATGGCGGATTGATCTTGGCCTATAATTTTTTTGTTCTTCGCTGGATGGGTGATTGGTTGTTGTCAATATTTAATTCCAATCTGACTGTTTATGCCCTATACGCCTTGGGGTTGATAGTCATTCAAGGTGTGTTTTTGGATTTTGTGACTACGGTTTTGATGAAATACATAAAATTGGATCAATTCGGAATTAGGAGAATCTTGGATGTATTTTCCAATCGCTGATGTCACAATAAGTCCCATTCTGCTTATGGGCGTAGGTTTTCTGGTCGGCATTCTCGGCGGGTTTTTTGGTGTCGGCGGCGGTTTTTTAGCAGGTCCGATGATGTTTTGGACCGGTGTGCCTATGAACTTTGTAATTGGCACAGATCTGGCCCATATGACCGGGAAATCCATTGTAGCTACCCACCGACATCGCGCCCTGGGTCACGTGGATATGAAGTTGGGAATGTATATGGTACTGGGAACAATAGTGGGGGTTGAGATAGGAGCCCGCTTTATTGAAGCGCTCGAGGACACAGGAGCAATCGATATCACAATTGGTATAACTTACATAGTCATTCTGACAGGTATCAGCCTTTTTACAGCCTGGGAGAGCATTCAGGCGATCCAAATGGTCCGGACAGATCAAATTGACGTCCAGGAAGCTGTCGGGTTTAAAGGATTGACGAAGAGAATCCGGGCGATAAATATTCCCCCCATGGTTTCATTTCCAGTCTCAGGAATCGAATCCATCTCAATTTGGATGGTTTTAGGCGTTGGCCTCTTTACCGGATTGCTGGCAGGTAGCCTGGGAGTGGGTGGGGGATTTATCAGGATGCCGATGCTAATTTATGTTTTGGGCATTCCAACCCATGTCGCTGTCGGAACAGACCTATTCGAAATTATATTCTCTTCTGCTTTTGGAACAATTACCCATGCCATAAAAGGAAATGTTGACATATTAATGGCATTAGTTATGCACACAGGGGCTGCGATAGGTGCTCAAATAGGTGCAACAGCTACCCGGTTCTTCGCCGGACCAAAGATAAGATTGGCTTTTTCTGTCCTGCCGTTGATCGGAGCAGTTCTGGTAGCTATTCGCTTGTTGGGCAGTGGGATGGTGCATTAAGGAGGATTACAAGGTTTTATGAAGATACTGATTTATATTGAGAGTGAAAAGTATAATCATCCGCCAGTGATGATGGGAAAAATCATCGCCCAGGCAACCAAAGCCGAGTTGAATGTGCTGGTGGGTATCCCAAAAGACGGACACCCGGAAAATGGAGAGGCTGTAGCCGACCAGGTAAAAATTGACCTGGATGGACTTTCTCCCCGTGTGTTCATCAAACAGGGCAGCCCTGGTGACATTATTAAGCAAGAATTACTGCAGAAGGATTATCAGCTGTTGATTACAAATGCTGATCGGATAAGCCGCTTTAATAAAGCGATTGATGTGGATCCGACGCTAATCAAACAATCTATTATCTCCCTTTTGCTAACCCAGAATACAAAACCAAAATTAGATAAGATATTGTTATGTTCAGGATGTAAAGAGGATGATTTCTCATTAATCACCCAGGGGGCTAGATTTGCTCATGACCTAGGTGCTTCGGTTACCCTGCTTCATGTTTTTCCTGGTCCTGTGCCGACCATGTACACCGGGTTAGATCAGATAGATGAAACGGTGGAAGAAATCCTGCAAACTGACACAACTTTTGCGCAGCATCTCAGGCACGCGGTGGAAATCCTGGAAGAAATGGAAATAGACTCTGAAGTGAAAATTCGCCGTGGAATTCCCCTTGAAGAAATTATCCGGGAGACTCAACTGGAAAACTATGATTTAGTCATAATTGGATCTTCAAAGGCGCATGAAGGTCTCATAGAAATGATTATGGGTAATCTTACTGTTAAGATCATCGATATGGTAGAACTGCCCGTTCTGATCATTGGAACCAGGGTGTTAGCCTGAAATTTACTGGGAATTGACAGGTATTTTGATGTGGTATCATATGCAGTCGATTTTAGAAAAAATACTAATTCTTCCGCAAGGGAGAAATCAGAAAAAGAAAAAATTAGGAGAAGTGTAGCTATATGAATACGAATGGAATTATTAATCCCTACGGTGGAGAGCTGGTCAATCTTGTCGTCCAGAATGAGGAAAAAGAGGCCTGGTTGGACAAAGCCAATCAATATCCCTCCCACCAGCTGTCAGATCGCTCCTTGCATGATTTGGAACTCCTTGCTGTCGGAGGATTTTCTCCTCTCAATTCCTTTATGGGAGAGGATGACTACAATCGTGTATTAACTGAAATGAGATTGGCAGATGGGATACTGTTTCCTATCCCGATTACCCTGAAGATTGAGAAAGAAGAACTTCCTGCCCGGGGGGAATGGATCACCCTGAGAGACTCCAGGAACTATATCATCGCAGTGATGCGAATAGAGGAAGTATACCGTTGGGATCCGATCAGGGAAGCCCGGTTGGTACTGGGTTCGACTGATCACCGTCACCCGCTCGTATCTGAAATGGAGCAGTGGGGTGATTTGTGCATCTCGGGAGAATTAACGGTTATTAATTTGCCAATTTATTATGATTTTACCGATATCCGATTGACCCCGGTTGAAGTGAGAAAAATCCTTAAAAAGATTGGAAACGAAGATGTTACTGCCTTCCAAACCCGTAATCCCATGCACAGGGTGCATGAAGACTTGACAAAACGGGCAATAGATAGAGTCGGGGGAAGTTTACTCATCCATCCTGTTGTCGGGATGACAAAACCCGGTGATGTCGATCACTATACCCGGGTTCGGGTTTATAAAACGCTGGTTGAGAATTATTACGATAAAAATACGGTGCTGAGCTTGCTTCCGCTGGCCATGCGAATGGCAGGTCCCCGTGAAGCGGTCTGGCATGCAATCATCCGCCGAAATTACGGAGCCAACCACTTCATCGTGGGTAGGGACCATGCAGGTCCAGGAAAGGACAGCAATGGTAAACCTTTCTATGGTCCTTACGAAGCTCAAGAAATGATTGAGCAATATAAGGATGAAACGGGTGTAACGCCAGTACTATTTAATGAGCTGGTTTATATTGAAAAAGATGATAAATACGTTGCCAAAGAAGAGGCCCCAGAAGATGCTAAGTCATTGTTTATTTCTGGAACCAAAGTCCGGGAGGAATATCTCAACAAGGGTATAGAACTTCCTGATTGGTTCACCCGCAAAGAAACTGCTGACATCCTCAGGGATTCTTATCCACCTCTTCACAAACAAGGATTATGCATCTGGTTTACGGGATTAAGCGGATCTGGAAAATCCACAATTGCCAATGCTCTTACTCCTATGCTTCTTGAGCATGGCAGGGCGGCAACAACTCTGGATGGTGATGTAGTCCGCACTCACTTATCTAAAGGACTGGGATTCAGTAAGGAAGACCGGGATACCAATATTCTCCGTATTGGGTTTGTAGCGGGAGAGATTGCCCGTCATACAGGGACAGTGATTTGCGCTGCTATCAGTCCTTACAGCAAAACACGCAATGAGGCCAGAAAAATGGTTGGCGATGACAAGTTCATCGAGGTGTTTGTCAACACGTCCCTGGAAATTTGTGAAGAAAGGGATATTAAGGGTCTTTATGCAAAAGCGCGCAGCGGCGAGATTAAGGGATTTACCGGTATTGATGACCCTTATGAGGAACCAGTTAACCCTGAGATTTCCGTAACAACGGAGAAGAAGACTCCCAAAGAGTGTGCCCAGGAGATCGTTGATTACCTGGAAGACAGGGGTTTCTTAAAAGCTGAAGGTAATAAATCCTCCTCAAATTAACGGAAAAGGAAGAACTCCTTAACTTCTGTTGGTTTTGATGGCGAGGGAAGAGCGGTTGCAAGCTGTAGTAAAAACGGAGATGACCTATGAATGAGGTTCAAAAATTATTTGACCTTACTAACCGGGTTGCCATTGTCACAGGAGGGGCTGGATTCCTGGGGCAGCAATTTTCAGAAGCTTTGTCTGAGTCTGGTGCAAACGTGGTTGTGGCTGATATTGATCAGACTGCTGCCGCTGATTGCGCGGAGGAACTTAGTAAAAAGCACAACTCCGCTCTGGGAGTGGGTTTGGATGTGACTGATCCATTCTCTGTCCAGAACTTGATGGATCTGACACTGGAAAAATTTGGACAGCTGGACATCCTGGTTAATTCAGCAGCGTTGGATCCGAAATTCGACAGCCAGAATCAAACCCAGCATGTGACTTCGTTTGAGGATTTTCCGCTCCAGGCCTGGAAGCAAGCTATGGATGTTAACCTGACCGGCATGTTTCTGACTTGTCAGTATGCTGCCAGGGAGATGAAAAGAAACGGAAAAGGATCTCTGATTAATATCTGTTCTACATATGGCATAGCCGGTCCGGACCAGCGTTTATATGAATCATTGGGTGAACCCCGGCAGTATAAACCAGTGTATTACTCAGTAAGTAAAGCTGGTGTGTTGGGACTGACAAAATATATTGCCACTTATTATGAAGGAACAGAAATACGCTGTAATGCTCTCACTCCCGGTGGTGTAGAACGGGGGCATGACCAGGCTTTTAAAGATGCTTATAGCAGCAGAACAGTGTTAGGCCGAATGGCTTACCCTCATGAGATGAAAGGGGCAGTTGTGTTTTTGGCTTCAGAGGCCTCCAGTTACATGACTGGAACGAACCTGGTAGTGGATGGAGGATGGACAGCATGGTAGAAATCCTGGCTCTCATTCCTGCCCGGGGAGGTTCTAAAGGATTGCCCCGGAAAAATATTAAATCATTGGACGGGTATCCCCTTATCGGCTATAGCATAGCTGCAGCGCTTAATGCAAAGTTGGTTAACAGGACAGTTGTGACAACGGATGATCCTGAAATTGGCGATCTGGCAAAGGAGCTTGGAGCTGAGGTTCCATTTCTCAGGCCGGCTGAGTTTGCCCTCGATGACACCCGGGATCTGCCGGTTTTTCAACATGCGCTGAAATGGTTTACTGAACAGGAAGATTATTATCCAGACATTGTCGTTCAGCTTCGTCCGACCAGTCCTTTCCGACCCCCGGAATTAATTGATGAAGCAATACAGATTTTGTTAAATAATACCGGCGCTACTTCTGTGCGTGGTGTAGTTCCATCCAAGCAGAATCCCTTCAAAATGTGGACGATTGAACCTGATGGGAACATGGTTCCACTTCTTGAGACAGAGTTTGAGGAACCTTTTAATATGCCTCGCCAGGAACTACCTCCAACCTTTTGGCAAACCGGGCATGTTGATGTCATCAAGGCAGAAACGATAATAAATGGATCAATGAGCGGGTTAGAGGTTTATGCCTATCAAATCGATCCCCATTTTTCTGTTGATCTGGACAATCTACTTGATTGGCAGCGGGCTGAGATGCGACTGAAATCAATAGGATCTCAAATCGTACTTCCGCCGCCGCAAAAGAATGTTTTCCCGGATGTAGTCTCTCTGGTTGTTCTTGATTTTGATGGTGTTTTGACAGATGATCGTGTATATGTCAATCAGCACGGAGAAGAAACTGTAGCAGCTCATCGGGGTGACGGGATGGGTATAGCTCAGCTTAAAAAAGCGGGGATTGAAGTGGTGATCCTTTCCAAAGAAAAGAATCCTGTGGTGAAAGCCAGGGCTGATAAATTAAGGATTCCTGCTTACCAGGGGATAGACGAAAAAGGGAAGGAACTGCAGTCCTTGATGGCAGACAAGGGAGTTTCTGCAGAACAGGTTGTATACCTGGGTAATGATATTAATGACCTACCTTGTTTCCCGCTGGTGGGATTGGCAGCTGCAGTTGCTGATGCTCATCCTAAAGTGATTGAAAGAGCCCAACTGGTATTGAACAAAAATGGCGGCCATGGCGCTGTCCGAGAGTTATGCGATTTATTGTTGGAAAATATTAAGGAAATAAAATAGGGGATTTGGAGGACAGATATATGAAACGGGAAATAAAGTTGGGAAATCGGTGGGTTGGTGATGGGCATCCAGTTTACATTATTGCTGAGATCGGAATAAACCATAACGGTGATATGGAAGTGGCAAAGCAGCTGATTGACGCATCGGTAGAAGCTGGTTGCGATGCTGTGAAGTTCCAGAAGCGAACTCCGGAATTATGCGTACCCCCTGAGCAGCGCGATAAAATGCGCCACACCCCCTGGGGATATATCAGTTATATGGAATACCGGGAACGAGTAGAGTTTGGAATTGATGAATTCAGCGAAATTGCTGATTATTGCAAGAAAAATTCTATTGATTGGACAGCATCTGCCTGGGATGAACCTTCGGTTGATTTTCTAGAGCAATTTGACCCAGTCCTTCATAAAGCGCCTTCTGCTTCTTTAACCGATTCGGCATTATTAAAAAAGATGAGGGAACAAAAGCGACCGCTTATGCTTTCTACAGGTATGTCAGAAATGGAACAAATTCAGCGGCTGTAGAATTAGTTGGGACAGATAATTTAATCCTCGCCCACTGTACTAGCTCTTATCCCTGCCCTCCGGAAGAGTTGAACTTAAGAATGATCGAAACTCTACGCAAGATGTATCCCTGCCCGATTGGTTATTCCGGACATGAGGTGGGACTTCCCACAACGGTAGCAGCAGTTACCCTTGGAGCATCTGTAATTGAGCGCCATATTACTCTGGACCGGGCGATGTGGGGTTCAGATCAGGCGGCATCTGTAGAACCGGGGGGAATCCGCAAATTAGTGAAGTATATCCGGGTTGTAGAAGAAGCCCTGGGCGATGGTGTAAAAACCGTTTATGAGAGTGAACGCTCGAGCCTGGAAAAACTGCGCCGGACTGATACCTTGCCTGTGCGAGGACGATATCAAAAAGAGTAATCTGGAATACTTCATTAAAAGATTCAATAATTCTTTAGCTCTTTTTGATTATGCCCCAAGAGAACTAAAGAATTACGGCCTGAATATAAATAGTAAATCTACCTTTGGTTAGTATGATTGATTTCATTAATAAACTCAAACGGGGTTTTCAACGGCTGCAGCTCTACAGCCGATTGTTTCAACTTAATCGCAAGATTGCAGCTCATACGGTACCAGATATCCAGGGACAGCCAATCATTTTTTTTAATACTTCAGCCCGACTTGAGGGATTAAATCTAAATGCGGCTTTCTCAATGATAACCAGCTGGGGGATCCAATTGGCTGGGAGACGGGTATATCATTTTTCCTGTCATTCCGGCATGAGCCATTGTGTTCTGGGAGCCGGATTGGGAGATCCAAAAGCTCTGCCTCCCTGCCAGAAGTGTATCAAAGATACCGGTTGGTTTACCGCCTCCGCTCCGACAATTTGGTTTGATTACCAGGAAGACCCTGAACTTAAGATTCAGCTTGTCAATAAAAGTATTTCTGAATTAGAAGAGATCAATTATAAGGGTCGCCCTCTGGGACAATTGGTTTTGCCCAGTTTACGCTGGATTCTCAGGCGGCATCATTTAATTAACGATGAGATAACCAGGTACCTCTATTGTGAGTTTATTCTTTCTGCTCATAATATTGCAGAAAAATTTTCACAATTCGCCGGAGAGATTAATCCAGAGACAGTGGTTGTCTTTAACGGTTTGCAGTATCCTGAAGCAACTGTACGCTGGGTTGCTAAACAAGAGGGTATCCGGGTCATCACGCATGAAGTGAATCTGCAGCCTTTCTCAGCATTTTTCACTGATGAGCAGGCAACGATATATCCTCTAAATATCCCGGAGGATTTTGTTCTCAGTGAAGAGCAAAATCGGGTTCTCGATCAGTATCTGCAGCTTCGTTTTCAAGGTGATTTTAAGATGGCAGGAATCAAGTTCTGGTCAGCAATGGACCAGCTACCTGCTGATTTTTTGTCGTTTACTGAAGGATTTGATGGGCTGGTACCAGTATTCACCAATGTGATTTTTGATACCAGCCAGGTGCATGCCAACACGTTATTTCCCCACATGTTTGCCTGGCTGGATCTGGTCAGAGAAACTGCAGAAAAACATCCACGAATCTTGTTTGTAATCAGGGCGCACCCGGATGAAATGAGGAAAGGAAAAAGCAGTCAAGAAAGTGTCGTTTCCTGGGCAGTTGATCAGGGAATTGAGAACATGTCTAATGTGATGGTAATTGGACCTGATGAAACGTTAAGTTCTTATGAACTTATCCAACGCTCAAAGTTCACCATGGTTTATAACTCATCCATTGGATTAGAAGCCTCGTTACTTGGTGCACCGGTTTTATGTGCCGGAAAAGCCCGCTATACTCAATATCCAACGGTGTTTTATCCGGATTCTTTACCTGAGTATAAGGAACTGTTGACATCATTCCTGACGATGGATGAAATTCATCTGCCAGCCCACTTCTCCGAGAATGGACGCAGATTTTTGTTCTACCAGCTTTACAGAGCTTCCCTGCCTTTTGGTGAATTCCTTCTGGACCATAATAATCCTGGTTATGTCCAGCTGAGACGCTTTTCCTGGAAGAAACTTCTCCCTGGAGGTTCAGCGGTAGTGGATTGTGTGGTAGATGGAATATTAAACGGAGACGAATTTATTTTAGAGACGGATCAGGAGTGAAAGAATATTACCGGACAAGAAGAAGATTATTGTTGCTCTGGTTGGAACTGCGCCATCGCCAGGTTGCCAAACGGTGGGGAAGGGACGCTCTTGGTCATTCACTGCAGAAATTTAGGAATGCAATTCCCAAGGCTGGTTCACACTTAGTAATCCAGGTTTTGTGGACCTGAAAGGATTTCCCCGGAGGGAGCTTTACCCAGAATGTTACCCAATAATCCAGACAATCGTGAGTGGTATACTTCATAAAAAAAGAGTTTGTCACGAAGGGTAGATTTGAAGAATAAAAGATACAAAAAGAACAAGTGTTAAGTCGTGATAATCTCCCAATATATTGCAGATTTGTCTCCGATTAATGATTTAGAAATAGTATTTCTTCTGGACAACATTTGTATTGAGTTAGCCATTTATAAATTGTCCTGAGTAGTTAATATTTATAGACAACATAAGTAAACAATATGATATTAAAAATCAAAAATTTCACAAAACAATTCGTCTTAAAAAGACCTTTTCTCATCAATTTATTCTTACGAAGACGTTTTAGTAATGAATTGAAGTTAATTGCAGGCAAACATATAAATAATAATCCTCATCCAAGTATCATACATTTTTCTCTCAACAAAGCAGCTACCCAGTATACAAAAAAAATTCTTCGAGAATGTGTAATTGAAAATGGTCTCATTCCAGTTCATATCAATGAGTATGCATTTTATACAAAGTTTCCCTATCTTACCGGGTTGAGTACCGACGAAATGGTGAACTTCAGCCATATTTTCAAGCCTAACGGATATTTTTACAGTGCTTTTGGTGGTTTCGTTCCTGGAATTCCTGAAATGGATAAATATAAGGTGATCCTCATGGTGAGAGATCCAAGAGATATCCTGGTTTCCTGGTACTACTCAATTGCCTTCAGCCATTCCATTCCGCCCATAACCAGCAACAGGCATGAAGAATATATCAGGAAAAGGAAAAAAGCCCAGGAGATCACGATTGATGAACATGTAATTTTCGAGAGTGACCGTGTATTTAATATATTAAACCGTTATCAGATTGAACTTTTAGATCTGTACCCACATGTTTATCTCACATCATACGAGAAGATGACTTCGAACTTTGAAGCCTGGTTAAAGGGTATATTAAACGCTTGTGAGCTGGATATTAACAGCCAAACTTTCCTGAAACTTGTTGAAGATAACAAACGGTTACAGCCCAAAGAAGAGAATATTTATAAACACATCCGGAAAGGAAAACCCGGTGATTATTTGGACAAATTGCAGCCTGAGACTATAGAGTGTCTCAATAATAAGTTTTCCCCAATATTTGAAACATACCATGATGTTTTAAACATAACAGGTAGCTGATTTGACATTAATGCTGGTTGGTGACCTTCTCAGAGAGAGGAAATGATGAGAATTTATTATCGGGCCAAAAGACTCCTAAAGCTAGTTCGATTAGAGTACAGGAGATGGCTAGTAATTCAGAGGTGGGGGAGAGAAGCCTTACATCAGGCTCCTAAGGTTTTAGGTATAGCATTACCTAAAGGGGGATCACATTTTATTCACCAAGCCTTGTCCGGATTAGTGGAAATTGGGCCTTTTGTACAGCCGGGTTTTCCACCCGTTAACCGGTTTGAAGGCAATAGCCAACTTTCAAGCGAGGATATTTTATTAAATATTGATAGAATGAGATCCGGGGAAATCAGATATGGCTATATTTCATGTGTGGAACCATTCTTACAGTCGCTTCTTAAACCGGATAGAGCAACAGTGTTTATTTATCGTGATCCCCGTGATTTGATCGTTTCGCATGTGTTTTATGCGACAGATATGTATCCAGGTCACGGTATGCATGAATATTATAAACAGCTCCCTTCAATGGAAGCCCGGATAAACGTGGCCATTGAGGGAAGTAAAATAAAAGGCTTTGAACTTCCCAATGTTTGGGATAGGTATCAACCTTACCTGAAGTGGATCAACACACCGGAAGTGTTAAGCATCAGGTTTGAGGATTTGATCATCAATAGAGAAGACACCTTAGGTAAGATTTTGGATTATATAGAAAGTTTCGGGGTGATTATCTCTATTCCTCGCCAGGAAGCTATTGAAAAAGTTGGTTCAGCTATTAAACCAAAAGAATCCGGCACCTTCCGGAAAGGGAAACCTGGTAACTGGCAAGAACATTTCACTTCTGATAATAAAAAACGTTTCCAAGAAGTTGCTGGGGATTTACTTTCAAAATTGGGATATGAGGAAAATGATCTGAAGTGGTAAGGGATTATTATCATGACAAATAGCAAAGCTGATTGGCCCCGGTGTTCAATAGTTATCCGAGCTTTTAATGAAGAGCAGCACATTGGTAAATTATTGACCGGCATTATGAAACAGACTGTTCAGGATCGAGAAATAATCTTGGTGGATTCCGGTTCCACTGACGCAACTCCTGAAATTGCGGCTAATTTCCCGGTTAAAATCGTGCAGATCAATCCTGCGGAGTTTACTTTTGGGCGTTCTCTGAACAGGGGTATTGCTGCTGCAACCGGAGAGTTTGTTGTCATCATCAGTGCCCATTGTTACCCGGTTTATCCGGATTGGCTGGAACAGCTTCTTAAGCCTTTTGAAGATTCACAGGTTGCAGTCTGCTATGGAAAACAACGAGGTGCTGAAACTAATCATTATTCCGAACATCAATTTTTCAGGAATTATTTTCCTGATATCAGCCAACTAGATCAGGGGCAACCTTTTACCCATAATGCTAATGCGGCAATAAGGAAATCGTTATGGGAACAGCATCCCTATGATGAGCAACTGACTGGCCTGGAGGATCTGGCCTGGAGCAGTTGGGCGAAGGAACAAGATTTTTCCATAGCTTATGTAGCTGAAGCGGAAATTATCCATATTCATGAGGAGACTATTAAACAGGTTCATAACCGCTACCGGCGTGAAGCAATCGCTATGAAACAAATTCTCCCAGAGAGTCATTTCTCCATCAGGAATATGATCAGTATGATCATCAGGAGGACTGTAAATGATATGTCACACGCTCGCGAAGAGAGAGTTTTTACTAGTGAATTTCTGAATATACTCCGGTTCCGGTTGGTTCAATATATTGGAACCTGGCAAGGTTACCGTTATTCTGGCGATATTGATCATCAGCTTCACAAACAATTTTATTATCCACCACAGTTATTATCTGATAAATTTCCTGAAGAACGCGCTGTTGAGCCGATCAACTACCAGATTGAAGTTGATAAGGAGCACTGAAAACAAATGACGAATATAGTTGCGTTGGTCCCTATGAGGCACCATTCTCAGCGGGTAACCGGGAAAAATTATCGTATCCTGGCCGGGAAACCTCTTTTTCACCATATCCTGACTACTTTGCTGGATGTTCCTGAGATTAATGAGGTTTGTGTAGATACAGATAGTTCCCTCATTAAATCAGGCCTTGAGGATTCATTCCCGGATGTGCGGATTCTGGATAGGCCGGAAGATCTGTCCGCGGATGAGATATCGATGAACAGAATCATCTCCTATGATACCTCGCTTGTGGAGGCAGATTATTACCTGCAAACTCACAGCACAAACCCACTGCTGAAGGCTGAAACGATTTCAGATGCAATCAATACCTTCCTGGAAAACAAAAACCATTATGATTCCATGTTTTCTGTAACACGGCTTCAAACGCGCTTGTATGACAAAGATGGGATAGCAGTCAATCACAATCCAGATGAATTAATCCAGACTCAGGATTTACCCCCACTATTTGAGGAAAACTCCTGTTTATATCTGTTTACGAAACAAAGCCTCGAAAAACATGGACATCGGATTGGAAGCTCTCCTTATCTGTTCGAAATTGATCTGGATGAAGCCTGGGATATTGATACCAGCCTGGATTTTAAGATTGTAAACTGCTTGATGAATAATGCTGGGGAGTAATATATGCCAACAATCCTTTTTTCAGCGCCTTACATGATTCCGTTTTTAGACCGTTTTCGCCCTGTATTTACCCGATTCGGAATTGATTTGATTGTTCCTGATGTGGAAGAACGACTTGAAGAAGAGGAATTGCTGGGGTATGCCGGTCAGTTTGATGGAGCAATCTGCGGTGATGACCGGTTTTCAAGACGAGTGATAAAGTCCTGCCTGCCCCGGTTGAAAGTGATTTCAAAATGGGGCACAGGGATTGATTCTATTGATCGAGATGCCTGTGAGGAATACGGAGTTATAATTGGAAACACCCCCAATGCTTTTACCTTGGCGGTAGCCGATTCTGTTCTTGGATATATGCTTATATTTGCCCGAAAACATCTCTGGATGGATCAAGCCGTGAAAAATGGAATCTGGGAAAAAATACCAGGACGGTCATTAAGTGAGTGTACTCTGGGAGTAATTGGAATTGGGAATATCGGAGAAGCAGTTCTGGAACGAGCAAAGTCATTCCAGATGACTTTGTTGGGAAACGATATCCGAGAAATTAACCCGGATTTCATTCGTGCAAACGGTGTTACTATGGTCCCGTTGACAGAGCTGCTGACGAGAGCTGATTTTGTGAGTGTAAATTGTGACCTTAACCCCACCTCTCACTATTTGATCAACACTGATGCGTTCTCAAAGATGAAACCGGAAGCTGTTTTGATCAATACTGCCCGGGGACCAATTGTTGATGAACTTGCTCTGGTGGAAGCTTTAGAGAATGGAAAAATTGCAGGAGCGGCACTTGATGTGTATGAAGAAGAACCATTACCTGCGGAGAGTCCTTTGCGCAGTTTTGGAAACGTGCTCCTCGCTCCGCATAATGCCAATTCAAGTCCTGAAGCCTGGGAAAATGTGCATTGGAATACCATCCGCAATCTACTGGATGGCTTGGGAATAACCTTTGACTCCAATGAGCGAGGTGAAATAATATGAAAAAACGGCATGTTGTGATTACAGGTGCTAGCAGAGGTATTGGCAGAGCAGCATGGGATGTTTTTGCTAAGAACAATTGGTTTGTAATCGGTATCGGCCGCTCTCAAATGGGTGGAGATATGCCAGAACAGGGACATTTCATTCAAGCAGATGTTTCTTTTGAGAAAGATTGGCAGAAGATTAAAAAAGAAACAGCCAACATCACGGATCAATTGGACGCAGTAGTCAATAATGCGGCTATTCAAATCACAAAGCCAATTCTAGATACAACCGTTGAGGAGTGGGATCAGGTTCTCAACGCCAATCTTCGGTCTGTTTTCCTGAGCGTAAAATTGCTGCATCCCTTATTGAAAGCGGGAAATGGGGGAGCAATCGTTAATGTCTCTTCAGTTCATGCTTTCGCGACCTCAAATGATATTGCTGCCTACGCAGCCAGCAAAGGCGGTATGCTGGCATTAACCCGCGCTTTGGCTATTGAACTAGCCCCGGATAATATCCGGGTCAACACTGTTTTGCCAGGCGCGGTGGAAACAGATATGTTGAAAGCAGGATTGAATCGTGACCATGCTGGAGGTGGCTCTGCTGCCCAACGACTGGAAAATCTGGCTAAAAAGACTGTTAGTGGCAAAATTGGCACACCAGGGGAAATCGCCAGGGCAATTTATTTCCTGGCGGATAATGATGAATCTTCCTTTATTACCGGCCAGCCGCTGGTGATTGATGGTGGAGCAACTGCCCGGCTAAGCACGGAATAACATGATGAATGCACTCAAAAAGAACGCCAAGCGTTTCTTGCCCTCGCCAGCTCTTCACTATTTGCGGTCAGGAAGGAACGGTTATCAGAGGGCTGTTCAATGGCCTGCAGCATATCTGCACCCCTGGAGGCGCGAATCCGTTCAAAAGTTAAAAGGAGATCATAATCGGTATGCTGGAAAACGCTGTTTTGTGATTGGTAATGGCCCTAGTTTACAGCAGACAGATGTCTCCCGGTTAAAAGACGAATACACTTTTGGTATGAACCGGGTGTACCTGGCTTTTCAAGAATGGGGTTTCCAGACCAGTTTCCTGGTCTCTGTGAATGACCTGGTCATTGAACAGTGTTCTCAGGATTTTCAAAGGCTGGATATTCCAAAGTATTTTTCCTGGCACGCTCGCCATTTGTTGTATCCTCAGGGAACACCGGATCAAAAAACCCACTTTCTGTTTACAACTTACACTGGTCCAACGTTTGCCAGGGATGTGTCCAAGAGGTTGTGGGAAGGCGCGACAGTAACTTATGTTTGTCTGCAGCTGGCTTTCTATATGGGATTTAATAAAGTAATATTAATTGGAGTAGATCATAATTTTTCTACTCAGGGCCGCGCCAACAAAACCGTTGTATCCCAAGGAGATGATCTTAACCATTTTACTAAAGAATATTTTGGAAAAGGTTTCCATTGGCAGCTGCCAGATTTGGAAACCTCGGAGCGATCTTACAAAATGGCGAAAGAAGCTTATCATAATGACGGACGGGAGATTGTAGATGCTACGGTTGGGGGGCAGCTAACTGTTTTTCCGAAAGTGGATTGGAATTCCCTGTTCTAATTTAGAAAGAAACTTATTTGTTTTACCTATTATGAATAAATTAACCATGCCTACAACAATCTTTGAACCATCAAAAAAAATGGGGATGATAGTCCTTCTGATTGTTTTGGTTTGCGGACTTGGTGTTCGGTTCATCGATCTCACCGATCCGCCTTTGGATATTGCTGCCACCCGCCAGCTGCGGTCGGCTTTGATCGCCCGGGGATTGTATTATCCTCAGGCTGAGAACGCGCAAGAGTGGCAGCTTGAGATGGCAGAAAAACAGGGTAGGCACAGCATGATAGAGCCTACTATTCTGGAGAATATCGTTGCTGCCACCTACCGGATTGCTGGTGGAGAATATGTCTGGATCGCACGGATCTATTCATCCATTTTCTGGGTTCTAGGGGGAATAGCTTTGTTTTTCTTGGTTAAGGAGATGGTTTCTACCGACGGAGCTTATCTTGCGCTGACTTACTATTTATTTGTGCCGTTTGGCATTGTCGCCAGCCGTAGTTTTCAGCCCGATCCCTTGATGACTGCGTTGATTGTTATTTCTTGGTGGACATTTTATCGCTGGTATCGCACCTCAACCTGGAAATGGGCTCTACTAGCTGGTATATCTACAGGCGCAGCGATGTTAGTCAAATCTACAGCCGTGTTCTTCTTAGTTTTCGGTTTTGCTGCCCTGGTTCTCAGCAAGGAGAAAATTGGTAAATTGATCCGAGATACCCAGGTATGGGTGATTATGGGGCTCTCCGCTGTCCCTGTGCTCTTTTACCATCTCTATGGCGTGTTTGTGGTTGGTTCTTTAGGTCGACAATTCCAAGGACGATTTTTCCCGGAGATGTTAAGAGAGTTGAAATACTATTTACTGTGGAAAGATGCTATTACGATTGTGATGGGCCATGAACTGATCTTAGTTGCTGCTATTTTGGGATTACTGTTTTTTATCCGGAAAAAGGAGTTGGGATTTTTATTAGGGATCTGGTTTGGTTATATATTGTACTGTTTGTTTTTTACGTACCATATCACAACTCATCTCTATTACCATCTGCCTGTCATACCGCTAACGGCTGTGCTGTTGGCAGGGCTTTTTGAGGTCCTGATTAAATACTTCAAGAACAAAGCAGTGATACCCTTGGCTCGAATTGGATTGGGGATCATTCTGCTGGTCGGGATGGGAGGTGGTTATTACTTACTGCAGAAAGATGATTACCGCAATGAACCTTATTATTATAAAAAAGTCGCTGATTTTGTAGGGCGCGAATCTAAGGTCGTTACCTTAAGCCAGGACTATGGAAATCGAATTGCATATTATGGCTGGATTAAACCAAAAGATTGGAAGGCATTTAAGAATAATATTCAAAACCCCATCCTCGATAGTGAGAGGGATCCATTTGAAGAGTATTTTCGAGAGTTCACTGCAGGATTTGATTATTTCATCATAACCAGAATTAAGGAATTCGAACGACAAGAACAATTACACGACCTTCTTTATGAGAATTTCGATATTTTTGAGGAAGGTGGTGGTTATATTATCTTTAATTTGAACAGAGAGCTTGATACATGAATTCGATACCCCGCGTCTCAATTATTACACCCTCATTTAATCAGGCTGATTTCTTGGAATATACTATCCAATCGGTATTGAAACAGGATTATTTGAACTTGGAATATGGCATTGTGGATGGTGGTTCCACTGACGGAAGTCTGGATATCCTAAAAAAATACGACCCCCATTTAAGCTGGTGGATTTCAGAGCCGGATCAGGGGCAAGCCCAGGCGATTAACAAAGGCATGGCAAGAATCAGCGGTGATATCATTGCCTGGATCAATTCTGATGATGTTTACCTGCCAAACGCCATCACCCAAGCGGTCACGGCAATGGAAGATTATGATGTTGACCTGGTATATGGAGACGCCATTACTACTGATGAAGCAGGATATCCGTTGAATGAGCTTATGTTCAGCGATTGGGACTTGTCTGACTTGCTGCGTTTTCGAGTTATCTGTCAGCCGGCGGTGTTTATGAAACGAGAGGTTTGGGAGGAAGTGCAGGGATTAAACTCAGATTTGCATTTTATGCTGGACCATCAGCTCTGGATTAAAATCGCTTCCCGGTTTAAGGTAAAACATATCCCATCATTCTGGGCGGCGGCTAGAAATCATGGGCAGGCAAAAAATGTTGCTCTTGCGGCTGAATTTTCTGATGAAATTCTGCAATTATTGACCTGGATTGAGACTGATCCAAAATTGGCAGCTTTATTTGAAGAAGATCAAAACCGAATAAAGGGCGGAGCGTATCGATTAAGTGCCCGTTATTTACTGGATGGTGATTTCCCTGCCAGGGCATTTAAGCAGTATTGCCAGGCGATCAGATTTTGGCCGTCTAATACCATAAAGCATTGGCGTCGGATGGTCTTTACCCTGATAAGTATAGCCACAGGGATGAGGATCAGGCGCTTTCGGAGAAAAACAGGAATCCCTCATGTATCAGATAAAGAAAGACTGAGAGATTGGCCCGGACTGAACTTCCCGAAAAATGAGTATCCGACTAAATAGTATTGATGATGATATGAAACCTCTCTTAATAACCGGGGCTTATAGAACAGGGACAACCTGGATGGGAAAAATGCTCGCTCTCGATCCCGGTATAACCTATGTTAGTGAGCCATTACACCCGGGTCATTCCCGTGGTGTTCTATCGCAACCTGTCGAGAATTGGTATAGTTATATTTGCGATGATAACGGTGCTCAATATGAAAATGCTTTTCAAAATACAATTCAATTTAAGTACCAGCTCTGGATGGCAATCCAACATTCGCGGAATTGGAGGGCGGCAGGGAAGATCGTCAGGGATTTTCCTGTTTTTCTCACCAGTCGACTATTAAAGCGCCGAGCATTGTTGAAAGATCCCTTTGCTGTTCTTTCGGTGCCCTGGTTTATATCTGCATTAGATGCCCAAGTCGTGATCATGGTAAGACATCCAATACCATTTGTAGGCAGCTTAAAACGCTTGGGGTGGAATTTTAATTTTGATCACCTTCTCAACCAACCGTTGTTAATGCGTGATCATTTGGAACCATTTCGTTCTGAAATGGTTCACATCAAGCAGGATGAACAGGACATCGTTGGACAGGGTATTTTATTATGGAGGATGATCTATGCACTTGTCCACCAGAACAAAACTCAGGGATATGATGTTCAGCTTATCCGGCACGAGGATTTATCTCAAAGACCACTTCTGGTTTTTGAAGAACTTTTCCAGAAGTTAGGGATTGTTTTTTCGCAAAAGATTGAGGAAAAAATCATTATCTCAACCCAAGCCAGCAATCCCAACGAAGTTGCCGTGTATGATGAACACGCTGTGAGGTTAAACAGCCTGGCAAATTTGAGGAACTGGAAGAAACGTCTCACTGATTCTGAAATTGAGAGAATCGATACCGGTACCCGGGACGTCGTGAAAGAATTTTATGAACTGGGAGAGTGGAAATCTTGGTGACTGACCCGCTGGTTTCCATCGTGACACCTTCGTTCAACCAGGCTGAGTTTCTGGCTGAGACGATTACTTCGGTCCTGAACCAGAGTTATCCCCGGATTGAATATATCATCGTGGATGGAGGATCTACTGATGGTAGTGTTGAAATTATCAAACAATATCAGGACCGAATCACCTGGTGGATTTCAGAAAAAGACCGGGGTCAGACTGATGCGATCAATAAAGGATTTCAACAAGCTGGGGGGGAGATATTTGCCTGGCTGAACTCAGACGATAGATACCATCCCCAGGCGATTTCTGAAGCAGTCCAATTCTTTCTCGAGAATCCCGAAGTCGGACTGGTCTATGGAGATGTAAATATTATCAATCACAAGGGTCAGGGGTTGGGACGGTTTAATGCTCGGGAAACAAGTTACCAAAAATTACGGCGGGGCCGAGTTTTTATTCCACAGCAAGCAGCATTTTGGCGGGCGGACTTGTGGAAAGTAGTAGGTCCCTTGGATCCTGCGATGTTTTTCGCTATGGATTATGATTTGTGGGTCCGTTTGGCAAAAATTTCGCCGATTCATTATTATGCAGGCCATACCTGGGCAGATTTTCGGATCCACGATCAATCAAAAACGATCACTGCTGATGATAAATGCTGGTCGGATATGCTGCAGATTCATCGCCGGGACGGTGGAAGTTGGTTTTCCATACTGGTTGTTAAGTACTGGATCAGAAAGATGATTGGTCCTTTCTGGCGGTTATATAAAAATCGGAAATATCATGATTAAATATTGTAATAAGGGAGTTTGAATTGATGAACGAGTGGAAACTGCGGGAGAAGCTTGTCCAGTTTACAAAAACCTGGCCTATCCTGATCACAGTATTTTTAGGGTCCGGATTGATAGCCTGGGGTACTGTTCATCTCTTTCCACCTCTCCAACAGGCAACTGCTGATTTGTTCATCGGCATCGACATCACCAGGGTGAATGATGTTTCTTCCCTGGCCACCTATGCCGAAACGGAACCTTTTAATGTGGATGATTATAAACATTGGCAGCTTTCCCAGATTAATGCGATTGCCACTTCTGAGCGTATAGCCAATCTGACGTTAGAAAAACTGCGCGACCTTGATTATTATTGGGAGGATGTCTCTGTCGCAGAGTTTCAAGAACTACAGGACTTATTTTGGTATGATGTTGGAATCTGGCGGCTTCAAATACAGGCACCAGAAAACGAATATGCTCTCCAGGGTGTTCAAGCTTGGCGTGAGATCCTGCTGCAGGATTTATCTCGCTTAATCCGGGAAAGTGAAGATGTGCTGGAATTTGAAGGCAGAATGCGGGCTTCAAACATCACTATGTCTCAACTCGAAATCCGGGTGATAGAGATGGAGATCCTTACCGCAGAGGTTGCTGCTGTTCGGGTGGAACTGGAAAGCGCAGACTCTGAACAAGGAATGGATGACTCTACGAGAATGGATTTGTGGTTATTAATTGCGGGAGCTGCAGAAGATGATGCCTTATGGGAGCAGCTTCTGGATGAGATCCCGGAGAAGAATCAACCTTATCTTGCATATATTCTTTGGATAGATCAAGTTCTGGTTGCTGTAGATAGTGAACTTGAGAGTCACCAGGCAATTATGGAAGAACTTGTTAGGGGTCATGAATTGCTTACTGAAGATTACCTGCGAGAAATCAAAGAAGCTCATGGTTTATCGGCCAGTTTATATATCGAGGAAGAGGGAACCCAACCTAAAATCATTGAGACCTACCCGGACACCCAGATAGCATTTTTAGGCAGTTTGGTCGGCTTGTTAATTTATATCATTATCTGGGTAATGTTTTCTGAACGTCAAAGAGAAAATAGCTGATGCAAAAATCCCATAAGTTTCTCATTTATTTCTTGATGGCGGGATTGTTTCTCTCGCTGCCTGTTACGAATTTCCCTTTTTTCCCGGAAAGTTTTGGGGGAAACAGCGCTTATGTCAGACCCCTGCTCGTTTATCCGCTGCTGGGCTTGGTGGTCTTGATGACCCTGCCGAGATTAATTACTAAACCTATACCTCGGCCAACAGTCATTTTAACGCTCTTTTTTATTTGGGGATTGGTTGTGTCCATTATTCCCCTGCTTCGGGGGGTTGAATCTCCTTGGCGGGAAGTGTCATTGCTGCCGCGTGAAATCAGAACACTTATTACCTTGTCGTTAGGTGTGGCAATATATTTCACAATCAGCTTATTTCCTCAAACCATTGCTGATTTGCGGTTCTCTCTAAAGTGGGTCTATGCCGGCTTGGGATTGGTTTTGATTTGGGGATCCCTTCAAGCCCTCTATATCATCGATTTGATCCCTGGCTGGTATGAAGTGATGGCAAAGCTGCAGCAGTTTGTCACTATCCAGAAATTAAATGCGTCCAGGGCTTCAGGGATGACCTACGAACCGAGTTCCTTTGCTGACCAGCTGATTGTGATTTGGCTGCCGTGGGTCTTAGGAGCGAGCCTGGAAGACTACACGGTGTTCAAACGGCGTTGGAAATGGATCACGATTGAAAGAATCCTTTTTGTGTGGATGGTCGTTATTATTGCTTTTACCCTTTCCCGAGCAGGTTTAATTTTTGGAGTAGGGGTAATTGGATTTGGCTTTCTGATGAAGATATTTGAACCTCATCGTAAGATGCAGAAGGAGAATATATTAGGTCAGGAAAAACCTCTTCTTACCCAAATGCTTCAAAAATACCGCCTTGTTTTAATCCCCCTTAGTATTGGAGTATTATTGGTTTTGTTTTTTATCCTGGGAACCCAGAGCAATTATATCTCCCGGATGTGGGAATATTTCACTATCAAAGAAGACTTTGACCTGCGGAATTATTTCAACTACATTGGATTTGGAGCCCGGATGGCTTATTGGGAGACTGCTTGGAGGATATTTTTAGACAATCCGATTTTTGGGGTCGGATTAGGGAATTTCACCCTGTATTTTTCAAAATTTTTACCATATCAGCAGCTGACAATTGACCCCCAATTGCTTAGACATCTTGTTCCTCTTCCCGGTAGAATCCGTGTAATTTCTGTTAAGCACTTTTTAATTAGGATACTGGCAGAAACAGGTATGATTGGGGGAGCGATTTTTATCGTGTTCTTGTTGATTCTGACTGCAGGAGCATTGTATTTGTGGTTGTCGAAAGACAAGGAAGAAAGATTTTGGGGATTTGCTTCACTTCTGGGTATTGTGGCATTTTTAGGTGATACTTTCTCGTTTGATTCATTTGCTGTCCCAAATCCCTGGATATTGTTTGGTATGATCACAGCTGCCTTTACAGTCTTTACTAAATCTAAAAATCAGCACGAGGAGAGTTTAAACTGAACAAGAAACCCTTACTTATTGTTTTAATTATTTTGGCTGTTATTGTTTTATGTTTTTCCTGCCTGGCATGCGGTGTAATTGGATACGGAATCAATGTCTGGATGGAGAAAGTTGAAATCATTGATCCTGAACCTGCCGCCCCAGCTCCCCCAGTCCAACTTTCCTATACATTGGATGCCTTGTTGAATACAGAGGTCCCTATCAATGATCCAATCGACATCGCCCAGCGGCTGGAGGGAAAAGAAAATATTCCCCTGACTCTGCCGGTGGAGAATCTGAATCGTCAAGTTGGCGAGAAGGAAACATTTTGGGTTACAGATACGGATACAGCCACAAATTTCCAGGTTGAGACAACCCTGGCCGCGGTGACTGATCATCTGTATTTTTGGATTGAAGATGGCGTTGATTATTCACAAAAGGCGGTGGATAATTTGGCTGCAGAATTCGAGGATAATATTTATCCGACTAATCAGGAATTCTTTGGCTCAGAATGGACTCCGGGTGTTGATGAAGACCCCCACCTTTATGTGATTTACGCCAGGGGCTTAGGATCCAATCTCGCAGGTTATTATGCCTCGATTGATGAATACCACCCGCTGGTACACGAGTACTCCAATGCCCATGAAACCTTTATGCTCAGCGCTGATAATGCAGGTTTAACTGAAGGTTACACCTATGGTGTTTTGGCTCATGAGTTTCAGCACATGATCCATTGGTATCGGGATAGAAATGAAACCTCATGGCTGAATGAGGGGTTTTCCGAACTGGCTACCCTTTTAACTGGTCTCCGGGAGGGTCCAACCCATGATTATTATTATGCCGATAACCCTGATTCTCAGCTAAATGATTGGCCGAATGATCCCAATGCGACTATTCCTCACTATGGTTCCAGTTTTCTTTTTGTAACCTACTTCCTGGACCGTTTCGGCAGTGAAGCGACCAAAGCCTTGGTATCCGATGATTTAAACGGTCTGCAGAGTGTTGATAAAGTGCTGCAGGATCTGGAAATAGTTGATCCTGATACCGGCTCAATCATTACTGCGGATGAATTTTTTCTTGATTGGGTGGTGACAAACTATATTAAAGATGACTATAACGTCTCTGACAGATTTGACTACTCAAACTATCCTGATGCCCCTATTTTTTATCCTACGGAGAGCATAGATCAATGCCCAACGGGTGTGGTATATAGAGATGTTCATCAATATGGGGTTGATTACATTGAATTAAATTGCCAGGGATCCTATAGGCTGAAATTTGAGGGGCAGCAGTCAGTCCAGCTCCTGCCAGAATATCCACATTCAGGCTCATATGCTTTTTGGTCCAATAAAGGGGACCAATCGGATATGCGATTAACCCGCGAATTTGATTTAAGTGAGGTGTCTGGCTCAATTACAATGAACTATTGGACCTGGTATGATCTGGAAGTGGATTATGATTATATCTTCCTGGAAATTTCAACCAACGGAGGGGAATGGAGGATTATCAGAGCACCATCAACCACATCAGAGGACCCGTCCGGCAACAGTTACGGTTGGGGATACAACGGGTTGTCGGGAGGAGATGGCAGCTGGATCCAGGAAAGTGTTGATCTATCCGCTTATGCTGGAGAGACCATTCAAGTTCGTTTTGAATATATAACAGACGCTGCAGTTCACGGCGAAGGTTTCTTGCTGGATGATGTCTCGATCCCGAAAATTGGATACTCTGCAGACTTTGAAGAAGATGATGGCGGATGGGTCAGTGAAGGTTTTGTCCGCATAGAAAATGCCCTTCCTCAAACGTACCGAGTGGCTCTAATTCACCTGGGTACAGCTCCCAGAGTCCAATATTTAACAGTATCAGCGGAAAATCAGATAGAGATACCGGTTATGATTGGAGAGGATGGCGTTCAGGAAGTGATTTTGGTAGTTACGGGGACTACTCGATTTACCCGGCAAAAAGCTGATTACCAATTTGAGCTAATAGAGGAATAAAACACAAAACACTCCCATTTTATTGGGAGTGTTTTTGTTTAAATTTCGTTGAAAAGAACTGGTACAGAGATGCAAAATAATTTTATTGCCTGGTTTCCGTGATTATTTAGCTTCTTTTTGCTCGATTAGAACTTCCAGTTGTGCCTCAAGTTCAGCGCGTTTATTTTGGGAAGCTTCTTTGATTTCAATTTGGATATCATCTACTTGTTTTCGAATTGTGGAACGCAGTTCCTTCCCTGAATAGGGAGTCAGCAGCAGCGCTGCTAATCCACCTAGTATCCCTCCGAGCACTGCTCCAAACGTGAATGCGATTGCCTTTCTCATCAATAGATCTCCTTTGGCCAATCTTGCTTTTGTTTATTATAATTGGTCTTTAAGAAAAAAGAAACCACCCTTCAGGATTCCAGGAGCGAAAGACTTTGATTGATGTAACTCTTCCACTGATTGATCTGCACCGCCATCTCGACGGGAGTATCCGCCTGGAGACGATTTTAGAATTGGGGAAGAAACACGGAATTCCACTTCCGGCCAGTGATATTGAAGGCCTGCGGCCTCATGTTCAGATCACAGATCCGCGTCCAGGCGTGATGGCTTTTATTGAAAAATTTAAATATATGATCGGTGTGTTGGCGGATTATGACGCCTGCCGGCGGGTTGCATACGAGAATGTTGAAGATGCATCTCTGGAGGGTATTGACTATATTGAGCTCCGCTTCAGCCCCTTGTTTATGGCTGAACCGCACAGTTTATCCCCGGAAGGGGTTGTCGAAGCTGTCTTGGAAGGTGTCAATCAAGGACAGAACGAATTTGGTATCAAGGTTAATATTATTGGAATTATCAGCCGCACCTATGGGCCGGATTTGGGTTGGAAGGAGCTGGAAACCCTTTTGGTATATAAAAACCAGATTGCTGCCCTGGACCTGGCAGGTGACGAAAAGAATTATCCCGGACAGTTGTTTGTTGACCATATCCAGGAAGGGCGATCTGCGGGATGGAAAATCACAATCCATGCCGGGGAAGAAGCAGGCCCAGACAGTATCTGGCAGGCAGTAGAGGAGTTAAATGCAGATCGGATTGGTCATGGCGTCAGCGCTGCCAGGGACCCGGTATTAATGCGATATTTGGCAGAAAAGAAAATTGGATTGGAATCCAATCTGACCAGCAATGTCCAGACCCGGGTGGTTGATAAGTATAGTTCGCACCCGCTGCGGATATTTTTAGAAGAGGGAATCCTGGCTACAATCAATACTGATGACCCTGGTATTAGCGGGATAGATCTCAGACATGAATATGAACAAGCGGCACCTGCGGCAGGATTAACATCTGATCATATTCGTCAGGCTCAACGGAACTCACTGAAAATTTCCTTTTTAACTGATGATGAGAAAAAAATACTCAGCCAAAACACAGAAAATCGGAAGAAAAAGTTAGATGAATAAACAAATGGTCTTGTCGGTTGGAATGCCCAGGGCTGGATCGGGTTGGTATTATAATCTTACTAAGGATCTGGTTGTTGCAAGCGGGGGGTTAAATGCAAAAGAGATCAGAACTAAATATCCCCTGAAACGTTTGTTAACAGAGGTAAACTGTAATTTGGGAACTCTCAGTTTTTATCGTTTGATTCCCGTTCTGCTGCCCTTAGTTATTGAACGGCCATACGTGATTAAGCTTCATGCAGAGAGACGTCCCTTAGCAGATTTATTAATTACTCTAGGAGTGATTAAATCAACCTATATTTTCCGGGATCCTAGAGATGCTCTTTTGTCTGCTTATGAATATGGGCAGAGAATGTCTGAAAAGCGACTTGAGAATGCTTTTACTCCCCTGACAACCATTGAAAAATCCATTAATTTCATGGCGTCCTATGTTAAGATAGCCAGAGGCTGGCTATCTTCTGAACATACTCTGGCTGTAAAGTATGAGGATTTCAAATCAAATTATGACCATGAAGTAAGTAAATTAATTGCTTTCCTCGAAATTGACCCAACCGAGAACAAAATAAAAGAGATCATAGGCAGTTATCGCCCGGAACAAAAGGGTCAAAATCGGCAGGGATTACACTTTGTAAAGGGGAAGGTTGGACGCTATAAAGATTCATTTACAGATTCCCAGATTGACCAATGCGACAGACTATTTGGTGATTTTTTACAAAAATATGGGTATTCTGAATGAAATTTCACTGATTTGAAACAAAATTCCCCTCCTTGTTTATCTTTAGAATTTAAGGGATAATATGGTACTGCCCGGATTTGACCCCAAACCGGGACATAAACAAAATATTGATTAAATTTCATTTGGCCCCTACCAGCTAAGGAGGGTACCATGTCTGATTCCCCCGATACTCATCGGAAAATATCGACCCATACTTTTCACCTGAAAAAACAACGCGGTGAACAGCTGACCATGCTGACTGCCTATGATTACCCAACAGCCAGGGCTGTTGACCTTGCAGGGATTGATTCCATCTTGGTAGGAGATTCCCTGGGAATGGTCGTTCTGGGATATGAAAACACATTGCCGGTGACTATGGAAGAAATGCTTCATCACTGCCGGGCAGTTTCCCGGGGGGCTTCCCGGGCATTGCTAATTGGGGATATGCCTTTTATGTCTTATCAGGTTGGAGTAGAGGATGCGGTTCGTAATGCAGGGCGGTTTCTTCAAGAATCGGGAATGAATGCCGTGAAATTAGAAGGGGGCAGGGAGCGCCTGGATGCTGTCAGGGCAATCCTCGACGCGGGTATTCCAGTTTTAGCTCACCTGGGACTCACCCCACAGAGCATTCATAAATTTGGGGGTTTCAAAGCCCAAGGGAAATCAGCTGAAGCAGCCGGATATCTCCTTGAAGATGCCCTGTCTTTGGAGGATGCAGGTTGTTTTGGACTGGTATTGGAATCAATTCCAGACAGGGTTGCCACTTATATTACCCAAAAGTTAAAGATACCAACGATAGGTATTGGCGCTGGCAGTGGATGTGATGGCCAGGTACTGGTCACTCATGATCTTCTGGGCTTGTATGACAGATTTACGCCAAAATTTGTTAAGCAATATGCTCTTCTTCATAAGGAAATTGATACAGCTATCCGGGCTTATCAAAATGATGTTCTGCAGGGGAAATTTCCTACTCAGGGGCATTCGTTTTCTATCTCTGATCAGGAGTGGGAATTGTTCTTAAGCCGCGTGGGAGAATCCTGATCCATGGCAGAAATCCTGATTGTAGGGACTGGAGCAATGGCTCTGCTGTTTGGAGGCCGTCTGGCTGCGTCTGGGGTTAAAGTCACACTCTTGGGTACCTGGGAGGAAGGAATCCGGGCTGTCCAGGAAAAAGGTATCCGAATAATTGGGGAAACAGGTGAGTTTGCTTATCCTGTCAAAGCAACAGCTGATGTCAAGGAAATAAAGAGAGTTCCTTTTGCGTTTGTATTGGTGAAATCCTGGCAGACTGAGCGGGCAGCTCGGCAGCTTAAAGGAGTGATGCAGCATGATGGTGTGGCTCTAACCTTGCAAAATGGGCTGGGAAACCTGGCGATCTTAAGCGACGTGTTGGGAGAAGAACGAACTGCACTGGGCGTGACAACGTACGGTGCCACTCTTCTTGAGCCGGGATTGGTTCGCCGTGGAGGTGAAGGGATTATCTCTCTTGGAATTCATCCGCGGCTGGGTACACTTAAGGTTAATCTCCAGCAAGCAGGTTTTTCAATTTACGAAACACGTGATTTATCAAGCCTGGTATGGAGCAAGCTGATTATCAATGCTGCCATTAATCCTCTCACTGCCCTTTTAGGCGTAACGAACGGAGAGCTGCTCGAAAGCAGAGCTGCTAGAAAAATTATGAGTATTGCAGCTGAAGAAGCAGCTTCTGTTGCTTCAGCAAAATGTATTAAATTAAATTTCAAGGATCCTGCCCTTGCAGCTGAAGAAGTTGCTGCCGCAACATCAGGGAACATCTCTTCCATGCTCCAGGATATCAGACGGAATTCACCGACTGAAATTGATGCAATTTGTGGAGAGATAGTCCGGGAGGGGAAGAGGTTAAACGTACCTACACCGGTGAACAATCTCTTATTTCAACTGGTTCAGGCGCAAGTGGATTTATCTGGAAAGAATTATGAAAATAGTTGAAACTTTTGATGCGTTACAAGAAGCGCTGTTAAGGCTGAAAAGGCCGCTGGGTTTTGTCCCCACTATGGGATATTTGCATGAGGGACATCTCTCCTTGGTAAAAAGAGCAAAACAGGATTGTGAAAGTGTTGTAGTGAGCATATTTGCAAATCCTGCACAATTTGCTCCGGATGAGGATCTGGATAATTACCCCCGGGATATCGACCGGGACCTGGAATTGTTAACAGGGGTTGGAACAAACCTGGTTTGGATACCTTCTGTAATAAACATGTACCCGGAGGATTTTCAGACCTGGATTAATGTTGAACAAGTAACCAAACCCCTGGAAGGACAGGTTAGAAACACTCATTTCCAGGGTGTTACAACCGTGGTGTCTAAGCTGTTTAATGCAGTCCGGCCTGACAAATCTTATTTTGGACAGAAAGATGCTCAACAGGCTGTTGTTATCAAACAGATGGTCCGTGATTTAAATTACCCGATTGAGATTGTAATTTGTCCCATCGTCCGGGAGGTGGATGGGTTGGCAATGTCCAGCCGCAACAGCTATTTGAATGAAGAGGAACGACAAGCGGCCCTTTGTCTTTCCCAGGGACTTAGCAAAGCAGAAGAAGCTTTTCATAAAGGTGAAAAAAATGCGGAAAAGATAAGGGAGATCGTTGCCAGTGTGATCGATGAAGAACAATTGGCAGAACTTCAATACGTTTCCTGCGCCCACCCGGAAACCCTCGAAGAATTGGAAGGGGAAATTGAATCCTGCCTGTTATCCATGGCGGTTTTTATCGGGCGAACTCGTTTGATTGATAATATCCTTTTACTTCAACCGAAAACCTGATTTCTCAATATTATTAATATTTTGGGCACTTTGTTAGTGGTAAATAGAAAACTAGTTTATAAATCTACCACCTAAAAAAAGAGAGAATTATGTACCGAAAACTACTGAAATCTAAAATACATCGAGCAGTTGTGACTGGAACAGAACTGGATTACGAAGGGAGCATAACTGTTGACAGCAACTTGCTGAAACAAGCCGGAATCAAGGAATTCGAATTTGTCCAGGTTGTTAATGTGGCAACTGGAGCCCGGTTCGAAACATATACATTGGCAGGTGAACCGGACTCGGGAATAATCGAGCTCAATGGTGCGGCTGCGCGTCTCTGTTATCAGGGTGATCGGATAATTATCATGTCCCACGTTCTGGTGTCCGAACCTCTGCCGGAGATTTGGCACCCGATAATTGTTCTGGTCAATGATCAAAACCAAGTGAAGGAAAAACAATGTTAATGACAATTGATATTGGAAACACTAATATTTCTATTGGCTTATACCAGGGAGATGTATTAGGCCCCCGATGGCGGGTTTCAACAGATCACAACCGCATGCCGGACGAATATGGACTTCAGATTGATGGTTTGCTTAAGCACGAGAATTTAACACCAGATGATATCAGCGGAATTTGCCTTGCTTCCGTTGTACCTCCGCTGAACGGAATTTTTCTCCAGGCTTGCCGGAAATACTTGAACCAGGATCCTCTGGTTGTAGATGCCGGTACAAAAACCGGTGTGCGCATCCTTTATGAAACACCGCGATCAGTGGGCGCAGATAGAATAGTTGATGCTGCTGCGGTTCAGACTCTATACGGAGGTCCAGCTTGTGTGGTTGATTTCGGTACCGGGACCACCTTTGATGCTATTTCCCGGGATGGAGATTACCTCGGGGGGGCAATCGCGCCCGGAATTGGCATCGCTGCGGAAGCCTTATTCCGGAGGGCAGCTAAACTTCCCCGGGTAGATTTAAGCACACCTCCCTCTGTTATCGGGCAGAACACGCCCCATTCTATGCAGTCAGGATTGATTTATGGTTATGTAGGTTTGGTTGAAGGTATGGTTACTCGTTTTCGCGCTGAGCTGGGTCCTGAAATGAAGGTTATCGCTACAGGTGGATTAACAGAGATTATTGCCCGGGAAACCCAGATGATAGATATCGTTGCACCCTGGCTGACGCTGGACGGACTTCGAATTATTTGGGATATGAACCAATAAGGGAAGGAAACGCTCTAACCCAAATCCTGGTATGAGGATAATAATCCCGGGAAATTAAATATTCTTGGACTCTGGACCTTTGTCCTCAGCAAGACAGATGGCTGTAAATCATTATCCAGAAAGTTTAATAAGGAATCTCAAATGAAGGTATTTGAAGGAAAACGAATTGTACTGGGTATTACCGGATCTATTGCTGCTTATAAAATCGTAGATCTGGCATCAAAATTAACCCAATCAGGGGCAATGGTAGATGTTGTTCTGACAGAATCTGCTGCCAAGCTGGTTTCTCCCCTTACTTTCTCGTCAGTGACAGGCTGCAAGGCTTACGTCGATCAAGATTTGTGGCAGGTTGAAGACCATGTTCTCCATATCAAGCTAGGGGAAGAAAATCAGGCTTTTTTGATAGCTCCGGCAACTGCGAACACGATTGCAAAACTTGCCAATGGATTGGCGGATAACCTGCTCACTGTAAGTGCCCTGGCCTCTCGAACTGAACTGCTGGTGGCACCAGCGATGGACGGTGGTATGTACTCCCATCCAGCGACCCAGGAAAACCTTCAAACATTGGAAAAACGCGGAGTTAAACTTTTAGGTCCCGCTGCAGGCCATCTGGCATCCGGAATGTCAGGGAAAGGGCGGATGCTGGAATCTGACCAGCTTTTGGGCCATCTGCGAGTGTTTTTAGGCAAGGATGGCGTTCTGAAAGGGAGAAAAGTGGTTGTTACTGCAGGTGGAACCCAAGAACCGATTGATCCAGTTCGAGTACTGTCTAACAAGTCATCAGGAAAACAAGGATTCGCGCTGGCTCAGGCGGCATTGGACCAGGGTGCAAAAGTGACCTTAATCTCAAGTCCTGTTTGTTTAACCTCCCCGGTTGGTGCTTCAATGGTTGATGTCACAACAGCTGAACAAATGGCAGATGCCGTATTGAAGGAAACTGAAAACGCTGATTTGTTAATCATGGCTGCAGCAGTCGCCGATTATAAACCGGTTGCAGAAATGAATCGGAAAGTTAAAAAGGATCAGGGCGGTTTGACTGTGATCAATCTGGAAACTACACAGGATATCCTTAGTGAACTGGCTCAGAGAAAAAAATCTGGTGGAGTTGGTCCGCGGTTTACAATTGGTTTTGCTGCTGAAACTGAGAATCTTCTGGAAAACGCATCATTAAAAATGAAAAAGAAGGTGCTTGACCTGATTGTTGCTAATGATGTCAGCCGGAAAGATTCTGGAATTGGGTCCGATAAAAACCAGGTAACATTGATCTGGAAGGACGGCCGTAAAAAAGAACAGCCTTTAATGGAAAAATCAGCCGTGTCTGATGTTATCATTCAAGAAGCCGCCAAATTGATGGAACCAGCCTGAGTAGAAAGAAATAGTTTTTCCCAAAGAGAATTTTTATCATGATAGGGAGAATTGGTTATGAACATGGATGTTTACAAAAAGCTAGCGCTAAAATTGGATGATCTGCCTAATCGGTTCATGGCAACAGAAAGCGGAATAGAATTACGTCTGCTGGAAAAAATATTTACACCTGAGGAAGCAGAGCTGGCTGCTGAAATGTTTTTTGTAAAGGAACCGGCTTCACTCATTGCTTCCCGGGCAAATCTCCCTGAGAAACAAGCCAGGCAAATCCTGAAGAACATGGTTAGAAAGAGGGTAATTAAATTCTCAAAAAGAGAAAGGGAATTGGTATATGGGTTAATGCCTTTTGTGGTTGGATTTTACGAAGAATTGCTTCCCCGTATGGATCAGGAGTTGGCAGAACTCTTTGAGCGGTATTTCCAGGAAACCGGGGGAGAAATAACTGGAAAGGGATTATCGGTTCACCGGGTAATTCCGGTTGAGGAATCAGTAGATTTTGAAATGGAAATATTCCCCTATGAAAGGGCATCTGACTTGCTGGAAAAGGCAAAATCCTGGGGTGTGCGGGATTGTATTTGCCGGGTACAAAAAAAGCTGATTGGCGATCCCTGTGATCATCCGATAGAAAACTGCCTGGTATTCGCTCCAATCGAGGGCGCCTTTGATAGAAGCGATGTGGATCGGGCAATCACAAAGGAAGAAGCCCTGAAGATATTAAACGAAGCGGAAGAGGCTGGCCTGGTGCATACCACCGGAAATTACCAGGGACCACATTACTACATTTGCAACTGCTGCACTTGCAGCTGCGGTATCCTGCGGGCTGTAGTTGAATTTAACAAACCATCTGCAATTACAAAATCTGATTTTCTGGTGGTAATTGACGGGGATTTATGCGTCTCTTGCGGGGATTGTATCGAACGCTGTCAATTTGATGCCCTTGAACTGGGCGAATTGGTCTGCGAAGTTGATCCGGGAAGCTGTGTCGGTTGTGGATTATGTGTGCCGGTTTGTCAGGATGAGGCTATGGTATTAATCCGCCGGCCAGAAGGAGAGGTACTTCCACCTCCCGAGAATATTAGAACCTGGGGTGAAGTTCGTTTCGAGGGATAAAAATTCGATCGAAATCAAGGGGATGAATAATCGACCCTGGAATAATTGAACTTCCTGATTCTAGAGAGTCCAACCGATTAACTTAATTAAACTTTTCTGGCGCTGAAAAACTACCAGGGCTCAGTTTACTCAAATGACGGCCAATGGTAAAATTGGCGAGGTTTTTTATTGATAATTACCCTCAGTTTGAAGAGGAGGATCTTTCGGAAATGGCGAAGCATCATGAAGTAAATCCCAATCATTTTAGTCTTCCCCAACGCATAGTGCGTCTGGGAGAAATGGCATATAACCTGTGGTGGACCTGGAATCCCGATGTTCAGCGGTTGTATGAAAGAATTGACAGTGATTTATGGGAACAGACATCACATAATCCGGTTCAGTTCCTGAGAAACGTGGAAAGAGCGAAATTAAATGCAGTTACTCATGACAGCTACTTTCTTGGTTTTTATGACCAGGCTTTGCTGGCTTATGATCAATACATGGAACGGGAAGATACCTGGTACCAGGAAAATCATGGACACGTGCAAGATGAGCTAATTGCTTATTTTTCTTCTGAATTCGGCTTGCATGAGACCCTGCCGATTTATGCTGGCGGTTTGGGTGTGCTTTCAGGCGATCATCTCAAGGAAGCCAGCGACCTGGGACTGCCGCTTGTTGCCATGGGGTTCCTCTATACCAAAGGATACTTTACCCAGTTGATTACTGAGGATGGATGGCAGGAAGCCCAGTATGTAAAGCTGAAATTTGATGAGTTACCTGTGCTGCCCCTGGTCGATGAAAATGAAAAACCGTTAACAATTGAAGTTGAATTAGCCGGCAGGGAAGTTTTAGTCAGGATTTGGAAAATTCAAGTCGGAAGAGTCCCCCTTTATTTACTGGATACCAATGTTGAGGGAAATTCAGATGAAGACAGGGAATTAACCTCCCGTTTGTACAGCAGCGACCTGGACTTGCGTATCTCCCAGGAAATTATTCTTGGGATAGGCGGCGTGAGGGCCCTGAGAAAGTTGGAACACAATCCTGCTGTCTGGCATATGAATGAAGGCCATTCGGCTTTCCTCGCCCTGGAACGGTTGAGGGAATTGGTCAAGAATGGTTCTAGCCTGGAAGAAGCAATCGAGATAATTAAAAGTAAAACCGTTTTTACAACACACACCCCTGTTCCTGCTGGTAGTGATGAATTCCCTGAATGGCTGATTGATAAGTATTTTTCGACATTCAAGGAGAAGCTTGGATTGGAAAGAGAGCAGTTTATTGATCTCGCCCGCCACAAGGTTTCCTGGGGGGAAACTTTCAGTATGCCGGTCTTAGCTATGCATATGTCGAGCCTTCGCAACGGTGTTTCTGAACTTCATGGAGAAGTGGCCAGGGAAATGTGGAACTATCTGTGGCCCGATACCCGTGCCGAAGAGGTTCCTATCAGTCATATTACCAACGGGATTCATACCGGAACCTGGCTTGCCCGCAGATTAAGACATCTGTATGGAAGGTATTTGGGCTCTGATTGGATGGAAAATATTGATGATCCGAAGATCTGGGAAAATATTAACAATATTCCGGATGAAGAACTCTGGGAAGTTCGCCACCACCTGAAAAGAAAACTTGTATTTTATATGCGGGAACGAGCCCGCGGTCAGTGGATCCAGGATAAGATACATCCTGTGCAAGTGATCGCTTCTGGCACTCTGTTGGATCCCTACGCATTAACAATTGGTTTTGCCAGACGGTTTGCTACTTATAAAAGGGCAGACCTGATCCTAAGAGACTTTACCCGCTTGTTAAATATCATAAATCAACCCGACATGCCGGTGCAGATTATCTTTGCAGGGAAAGCTCATCCTGCAGACAAGCCTGGAAAATTACTTATCCAGAATGTGTATCGTAAAGTAAAAATGGCAGAGAGCGGAGGACGGTTAGTTTTTCTGGAAGATTATGATATGAATCTGGCAAGATATCTCGTTCAAGGTGTGGATGTCTGGCTGAATACTCCCAGACGGCCGAATGAAGCTTCTGGTACATCAGGACAGAAAGCAGCAATAAATGGCGCCCTGAATTTTTCAGTCCTGGATGGCTGGTGGCGGGAAGGATTTAATGGAAATAATGGCTGGGCAATTGGAATTGATGAAAGCAACAAGGATTACAATCTTCAAGATGAAATGGATGCCGAAAGTCTTTATGATACGCTCGAGAATGAAATCATTCCATTGTTCTATGACCGGACTACCGGCGACCTGCCAGTAGAATGGATTGCCAGGATGAAAGAATCCATCCGGACGCTTGCACCTGAATTCAGCATGCGAAGAATGGTGAAGTCTTATGCAGAGGATATGTACTTTCAATTGATGGACAGGGACAATTAAGTTAAGAATGGTGTTATTGTTAATGAGCAGGTTAGACTGGTTAAACCAGGTTTAGAAAAAAAGGATTACTGGATATGTATACATTCCAGCTTACACAGGAAAGTTTGTTAATTGCCCTATTCATTTTTTTGATTCGGCTGATCTCGACAAGTTTAGATACTTTAAGATTGATTTTCACCTTGAGGAGCAATAAAATCTGGGTCTGGCTGCTCGGTTTTATCAACTCTTTGATCTGGTTGTTGACTATTGCAATTGTTTTATCTGATACAAAAAACCTGCTTAACGTGGTTGTATACGCGGCTGGTTTTGCGACTGGAAATGTCACCCGGATGTGGTTGGAAAGCAAATTGGCTATAGGTTTTGCTGAGGTTCGGGTGATTAGTTCTCAATGGGGAGCTGCTATTCTCGATGTGTTACGGGAAAACGACTATGCTGTTACTGAAATCCCTGCCAGGGGGAAGGATGGCATGGTATCCGTGATTACTTGCAGCGTTAAGCGGAAGCAGATTCAGCAAATCGAGGAGCTGGTCCGGGAAGTGGACGAAAAAGCATTTATTACCACAGAGGATGTTGTAGCTGTCCGGCGGGGGATATTAAGAGGGAAGTAAATTTTTGCCAATCTGAAGGATAACCCGAGAGAATTGAAGTGCACCCCTTAAGGTGGGCAAATAAATAAAAACCTCTTAAAATATATTATTCAAACTGACGTCTGATTTCGTTAGGCACCAGTTTTGTTTTATGTGCCGACTGCCCCGCCAGGATGCTTCGCGAAAGTCGTAGCAGGAGCTACCCTTCGACTCGACCTTTGGTTGCAGGACAGGCGCTGAGCATCCCTCTTCAGGGATGCTTAAAATTTCTATGGATTACTGGATCAGTGGAAAGCTTAAGCATCGACGGAGGTCGATGCATGGTCTGAGCGTAGCCGAAGACCCAAAGATGGGACTTCAGTCCCCTGGTGAACATCGTGATAAATTGAATATTGCTTTGTCTCTGAGATTTTCATA
>Ga0255364_10003_pt1 | contig 59068 bp, 47 predicted proteins | sample ANMaggSSYBR01G12_FD_182087 | JGI IMG/M metagenome (GOLD analysis project Ga0255364, IMG submission 182087) | Sediment cell enrichment communities from methane seep in Santa Monica Basin, California, United Staets - ANME aggregate JGI... | ecosystem: Environmental > Aquatic > Marine > Cold seeps >...
ACCGATGGTGATCTCACTCTCCGAATCTGTTGGGATTCGGATCGCCTAGACCTTGCCCGGGTTGGCATCTTCCCCGATATCCGCTACCTTTGTACGGACGCAGCCAAAGACAGCCTGATCATAGACTGGGCCAACACGCGGGCTCAGACAAACCACACTCCATATTTTGTCTTGGATAATTGGAATAAGATCTTTATCAACTCATAGCACCCCTAACGAAAATAATAGCTCCAATCCACAAAACAAGTTATTAACTACCCAATTCTTACAAAACAGTATAGCAAAATTCCTCTTGATTTCTATCGTTCATGCTATACTCAGATAGGTAATCACTTCATTTATTCAGGCTGAAATTATTTATGAACATGATGAAATACTGCCCAGAATGTTATAAGGAGATTCCTCCCGAATCGCCTTCCTGTCCCTTCTGCGGTTACAAAACAGGAAACGGCGATGAAGATGAGACTCCGCAAATCCTTGAAACCCCAAAAACTGATTCCTACATCCCTCCGGAGCAGACAGTATTAAGTCTGTTATTGCTTTTGATCTTCTTCTGGGGGATCAACATTTCCCTCACTGTCCTCCCAATATTCCTCAATTTCGGAACTACAAAAAACATTTTAATCGCCGCTATAGTATCTCAGGTTTCATCCCGGGCTCTTGTTGGTATCTGGGCTTTTGCAGAAGTATCATTAAAAAAGGATCAATCTACAAACAAAAAGATTGGCGTATTTTTATTGACATTCATACCCATCGGAGCCTTATTCTCCTTCCTACAGGCATCAAGAACAATGGTTCGCAAGGAGACCTTGTCCGCTTTAACGATCTCTAGTATTTCTGCCGCAATTATCATGTCAATAATGCTCTACGCCACCGCAGATGACATTACGGCTATCTTGTCCGGCACAGTCGGCATTGCAGATATCTCTACCACTTCAGAACCTTCTGTTGTTTTACCCGACGCTACTCCAGATCCAAACCAACCAGAGCAAGCCGCCGAGGCAACAACCTCCACACCCTCACCAACAGCCACAAGAGTATATCAGGGAGATTGCAGAAGTCCGGCATCTATTACGGCAGATGATGCAGGTGAATTTCGTGAAGTCTGCGGGGAAGTCACCAATTATGGTGACATGGAGTGCGAGTCATGCCCATTAGGCTTTTATTCTTACATTAGACTAGATGGAGCATTTCAGATTATTTCTTACGATTGGCATTTTTCCTTTGCCTGGCTAGATGAATGTCTTCGAGTGTCTGATAAAGTAGAAATGCTAGGCGAAAATCCGGTATTTGTATTTGGCAAAGGGAAGGGTTACTCAGGCGCTGAATGCTATACTGACAATCGAGGAGAATTGGTTTGCGATGGCGTGGTGTATTTCCAAAAATACTCAGGCTGCAAATAAATCCATCCAATTTTCCTGTCTCTTTTTTCTCAAATCCATCATTTTGTTGATTTTTTTCCACGAAGGTCCCCTTGAACCCCAAAATAAAAACGGGGTAAAACTTTCCTGGGGACCGGATTTCATACCTCAAAATAAAAAGCAGGGAAATATTTACGGTGGTCCTGCCTTGTGAAAACTCACTTATGCATCCACAAGACTTTAGACAAATTCCTACGGCTGGCTACTTATCCCCCTGCTCACCTCTGGTTTCTACCAGAGAGCCGCAACCAATTCGTTAGACATTAAACCGAATATTGAGAATATCGCCATCTTGCACAATATAATTCTTACCTTCCAAGCGCACTGCACCCATTTTCCGTGCTTCGTTTATTGAGCCGGCTTCTATTAAGTCTTGATAACTGACAACTTCTGCTCTAATAAACCCCCTTGCTAGATCTGAGTGAATTGCACCCGCTGCCTCAACCGCATTTGCCCCCTGAGGTACAGTCCAGGCCCGCACTTCGTCCTCGCCAACTGTAAAAAAAGACTGCAAACCTAATAATTCATAATTCAGCCTGATCATCCGGTTTAAACCCGGCTCATTAATGCCATATTCCTCCAAGAATATTTCCGCATCCTCGGGGGAAAGCTGGGCTATCTCCATCTCCAAAGCTCCATGGATACAAACCACATCTGAGTGATTGTGCTGGTAATTCGAATAATCACCCGGATCATCGCTTCCTGTATCGCCCACACTTATTGCTATCAATGCCGGTTTTGCGGTCAGGAATTGATACCCGCGCAAGCGTTTTTCCTCTGAAAGGCTGAAATCAAGGTCTCGTATAGGAACTTCCTTTTCAAGAGCGTCTTTTATTCTATCTAATAAGTCAAATTCCGCTTGATCTGACGGGCGTTCAGGATAAATCCCTTTCCTTGAAAGATCATGTTCCAATCGCTCCAGCCTACGTTCAACAATCTGTAAATCTGATATTAAGAATTCAAATTCCAGGTCGGCCAAGTCCCTGATTGCATCCACAGAGCCTTCCGGGTGGGGAATATGCTCGTCCTCAAAAGCCCGTACCACATGCAGCAAGGCATCGCTTTTGGCAACTGCATTGAGAAGCTGTCCACTTAAACCACCATCCTGCCCAACCCCCACCCTCAATCCGGCGACATCGTTGTACTGCACTCGTGCATAAGTAGTTTCCTGAGGCTGAAATATCTCGCTCAACCGGTCTACCCGCAGGTCAGGCACTTCTACCATGGCAGTGTGCACTTCCACCTTCCCTGAGCTGGTAGCGGCAGTCTGTTCTTGACTGTGAGTCAAAGCATTATAAATGGTTGTTTTTGTGCTATTTGGTAAACCTACAATACCGATTTGCATTTTTTCCTCTTAACTGGACAAGCCGGAATCTTATTTCAAATACACAACCGGCTCTTCCTTTAATATCTGCTTTTTGTCCTGTACAGCATTCAGCAGAGCCTTCCAAACAGCTCTGCCGGAGGGCATTCTAGCACATAGCTCTCGTTTTGCCAATTACTGATTTGTTCTTCTACCGATAATAGCGGTTCGAGTATTTCGAGACAAAAGGGATAAACAATCCACCGGAAAGCTTACAAAATTAGCAATTCTTCTATTCCCGCCTTTTCTTTTCACAGCCAAATATTTATTGAAATTGAATTTTAACCAGTAAAACAAACTAGAAGATCCTGCAGTTATTGCAACTTTTTTTACTAAAAATCTGTAATATCTATATAAGCATTTATGATTCCTGCCAACAGCAGAAGCGGTACCAATGGATGACATTAGTTGGATTTCAAAAATGATTAGCAATCACCTATCATATGCCGATCAAGTAAATAAAGGGAGTTAAAAATAAACAGGAAAAACAGGCCCTGGCTTGTGCGTGCAGCATTAATTGCTACAGTTCTTCTCAGCGGCTGTAATAAAAGCAGCTGTGGTGATGGAATCTGTCAGAGCCTTGAGGAGAGAAAAGGCAGCTGCCCCCAGGACTGTGTAATTGAGGGAGTTCCTCAAACGTTTGTAACTTTATACAATGAATTAGAATCTCAGATGAATAAGTTTGAGAGTAACCTTCCGATAACTGCTGATAGTAATCATGATCCAATTTTCGCTGCTGAATTGCTCACCGCTAACTCTAATAGAGGCAAAGATCTACTAGCCCCAAATGGGTTCATTGGTGCTAATTATGAGCTTGACCGTTTGGAAGAGTTAGGCGTTGAAGGTGTAGTTATCTCTTTAAATTTTCCCTTATTATATCCACCTTTTCATGAAAATCCATTAGAACAAGAGGCATATCTCGAATTTTATAAAGAAGTTGCTGAAATTGTAAATTCAAGAGGTATGAAGTTAATAATCGAAAATAATTTTATCTTTACCCAAAAAGGAATCTCTACGCTTAATCCTAGAGAATTTTACGATAATCTAACTTTGGAACAATATTTAGAAGCGCGCTCTCAAGTAGCATTAACTATCGCAAGGGAATTGCACCCTGACTACTTAACTATTACTGTAGAACCAGACACAGAAGCCATTCAGACTGGAAAACCTGTCAATGACGTCACACTGCAAACTGAATATATTAATGATGTTCTTAATAAACTTGAGAAAAACCAAATTACTGATGTTGAAATTGGCGCAGGAATAGGCACGTGGCATCCGGATTACAAGGAATTTATATCAAGTTTTGCAAACACTTCTGTCGATTATATTGACACTCATGTTTACCCAATCAGCAGAGATTTTTTCGATAGAGTATTAACCATTGCAGATATTGCTCACTCAAATAATAAACCAATTGCAATGAGTGAAGCATGGCTTTACAAAGCAGCAGAAGCTGAACTCGGAAATATCACAGAAACAAGTGTATTTTCCAGAGATGCGTTTAGCTTCTGGGAACCACTTGATCAAAAATTTTTAGAGGTAATAACTAACCTCGCATATGCCAGGAATTTTGAATTTGTATCCCCTTTCTGGACAAAATATTTCTACGCATATCTTGAATACAGCGAAGTCAGTGGAAAATCACCAGAAGATATCATAGTCCTTTCTTCTGCAGAAGCTGGAAAAAATTTAGTAAACGGATTATTTACTTCGACAGGGCTTAGATATAAGGATTTGATCAAATAAGAGAAAATTGTTATGGGATTACAAACAAAAATCGGAGTATTAATCTTCGCAATATTCGGTTTGATCCTAGTCAGCGGCTGTGCTCAAGATCAGTGCGGCGATGGAATCTGCCAGAGACAGGAAGAACGGAATAAAAGCTGCCTGGAGGACTGTATAACTCCATCAGCTAACACGCCCGTTAAGTATTTGAAGCTTTTCATTGAAAAAGGCGGCAGAGTTGACTGGTACAAGGGAAATGCTCATGAATTGATCGTTTTCGATGCTATATCAAATGACTTATTAAAATATTCTGAAGTCTATACAATAAAACCAGATGGTTCTGGTAAGCATTGTATTACATGTGATTCTTTTGTTCCAAAAGGATTTGTTGGTCAGCCGGCATGGCATCCTGATGGCGAGCACATCATTATCCAGGTTGAAAATTTAAATTCCAAACACAGAGGCATGGAGCATGTTTCTTTTGGTATTAACAATGACCTCTGGATAATAAGGGATGACGGTTCAGGAGCCAAGCGTATCTGGACCTCAGCCTTAAATCACGCCGCGCTTCATCCCCATTTCAGCCACGATGGAGCTAAATTGATCTTTGCCGAAAGAGTTCCAACTGGAGTAATAATTCCCGGCATTGGAGAACTTACACCAGGAGGCGAAAATTTCTGGAATGGCTGGCAGATTAGAATAGCTGATTTCGATTCTGAGCATATGGAGATCATCGAATCAACAGCTATTCAGCCCAACGGCAATGGATTTTATGAAACAAATGATTTTTTTAATGATAACGAATTTACATATTCTTTCACAGCACACGGACAGGCCTATGTTGATGATCTTTATTCAGTGAAAACAGATGGCACAAATGTTGTTCACATCATCAACAGTCCAACAACATGGGAAGAACACGGGACTTTTTCGCCAGCGGGAACAGGAGATTTTGTGTTTCTTTCCAGCCGTTTTTACCCAACCTGGACCGCGCCAAGTTCCAAGCCTGACACAATTGCGCTCGAATTGTTCTTGAAAAGAACTAGTGGAGAAATTGTCCAGCTCACTGAAATGAATATCAATGCCGACTTTAATACAAAATATTTAGTGTCGGATTATGATTGGGATAAAGATGGAAAAAGGATAGTTGTCCAAATAGCGCCTGTTAACAAAAAAACAGGCAAGCCTGATTCTCCTCAGATATGGATGATTGAGTTTGAATAATAAATGAATCAAAAAAAATAATGAGTTTAAAGAATAATATTATGAAAAACAATACTAAAATCGGATTAATATTTATCGCAGTATTCGCTATGGTTTTTATTAGAGGCTGTGCCAAGGATAGCTGCGGCGATGGGATCTGCCAGGTTGGGGAAGAAAAAAGAGGTAGTTGTCCCGAAGATTGTGATAGCGCAAAGGTTTTCCCTGATACGCGTTGGACATATCAGGACTTGCCTGCCTTAACTAATCAACAACGGCTCAATCTTGCCGTTGAAGCAAAAAAAGAAGGAGATGCATATTCTGAGCAAGTTATCATGGAAGCAGAAGAATTATCCCGAGAGTTGGAGGATTATATCCGTAAGTGGTTGGATGGAAAAGCAGATGCTGAACTTCCAAAAGGGCTTCTGCCTCCATATATCGACAGTGTCAAAACACACGATTGGAAACTTGTTAATCCTGATGAGATTACAGCGGAAGAACAATGGTATGCGATGAATATGTATGACCCTCAAGAGGAACTCCATCAACACGCAGTGGACCCCCATGTAACTTATTTGAAACTTATTTTTATTGCTCCCTTTGGATCAAAGCTCCTGATAGAGGGAGATTTTCCTCATTGTAGATTTATGGATTATCAGATTCTTGAGCCTTTAGATCCTGGACATCCTGTAACTGGTAATATGGGAGTTGGCGAAGTAGCGATTGTTGATGCGGATATTGAGCCTGATGAAGGTCATGTTAATCCTTTTCGACTTGGTGCCGACCGCAATGCCAAAAAACGACATTATCACATAACCTTTGAGCTCAAAAAAGGCAACGCTGTTGACCTCAATCCTGAAGCGATGATAGCGCCTGCCTATCGAGCTAAAGGTAACACCAGAGTTGGTGGCCCGTTTGGTTTTGCCGGTCCCTGGGGCGGAAATGAGTTAGTTCCGTCAATTGTTTGGCTGCGGTATTACGCTCCGGATAAAGATGCGGAACCTTACGGCAATGTCCCTTGGCCAAAAGCAACCCTCCAACTTTCAACCGGTGAAAAGTTCTGGTTAACCTGCGATAAGTCAAAAGCGGTAAAAGACCAGACCGCCACAGTACCGCAACGCCCCACTCCTCCCATTGAACCATCTAATTTTCAAGGATCTAACTTTGGCTGGTTTAAAATGTACGGAATCTCGTTGCTTTATGCTGAAGCTGATACTTTTAACAAGCTTACACCTTGGGATAGTGAAGAAGAAATTGAAAAAATGAAAAAAAACCTGCGAGATATATTTCAACTGTTATTCAACCGCGGCGCCGATGCAGTTCCTCCAGGTAATTATGAAGTCAGCGCTACTTGCTGTAATTATATTTCCTACCTAATACGTCCCATTTCTCTTGGGAAAAATAAAGTAATAGTGCTTACAGGCAAATTACCTACATTCCCTGGCACTCGTAATGGCGAAGAGGAAATGACTAGTGGAGAAGTACGCTATTTTTCTATAACTCATTTACAAGGCGGGGGCGGACTGGGCACAACCCTTTATACCGGCGTACCGCACGGCAGCCTTATGGATGACGAAATAATTACGAATGAAGATGGTGAATATGTAATTGTTTTTTCACGGGAGCAAGACCGTCCAAAGAACGCTATCAAAAAAAACAATATTACATGGCAAGATTGGGGGCCTGCAGGACGGCAAAACTTAAACCTTCGTTGGTTAAGTGTCCGTCCAGAGTGGTATTTACCTGAATACGCCCCTGATGAAAAGAATATTCCCTGGGATAAAGGCGCCTGGTCAGGTCAAAATTATGACTTTTCACTTGTTGGTCAAAACAGACCGGGTGTCATGGGGCCTTATCATCCTGTAATACACTATATGACCAAGGAGGAATTTGAAGCGCTTGGATCAAATATAGATCCAAATGATGTTCCTGATTGGAATAAAAACAATGAATAACAAAACTAAAACAATATTAATAATCGAAGCGATAACTGTTTTATTTCTATTCAGCGGCTGCGTCATAGATAACTGCGGCGATGGATTTTGCCAGCCTCGAGAAGAAAGAGAAGGGAGCTGTCCGGAGGATTGCACAAATATAACTCCGTCAGAACATCAAAGCGAGGAAGATGTTTGCGGGAATAATATTTGCGAAGAGGGAGAAACTTTTGAAAATTGCCAAACAGATTGCACAGAGTGCGCTTGCACCCAAATTTTCATGCCTGTCTGCGGAATCGATGGAAAGACTTATAGTAATTCATGCGAGTTGGAATGTGCTGGAGTGAATATCATTCATATTGGAGAATGCAAAGTAGAAGAATATAAAGTAAAGAATATCACGATACTTAGAGAGAACGGTGGAAGAGTATCTTGGTTAGAGGAAGAAAATCTAATTGTTTACGATACTACAAATGCAGATGGCTATACAGATATCTTTATCATGAACGATGACGGTACAAATGAAAGTTGCCTCACTTGTAATAAAGAAGGAATTCCTCAAATGAATAATGGAAATCCTGAATTTCATCCAAGTGGAGAATATATTATCTTCCAGTCGGAAGACCCACGTCTTGAAAAACCAGATGGTCTTTCGCAGTTGGTGAAATACGTTGGGAGTCCTGGGGTTGGTATAAATAATAATTTATGGGTAATGAGCTCCAAGGGCGAAAAATTTTGGCAGCTAACTCATGTTAAAGACTTACATGGAGCGCTCCATCCCCATTTTTCAAAAGACGGCACAAAATTGGTATGGAGTGAACTGATCGAGCCCATTAAAGGAATCGGTCAATGGGAAATAAAAATTGCCGATTTTAATATATCTAACGGTTTCCCTGAATTAAAAAATATTCAGTCAATAAAACCTTTAAATTTACAGCTTTTTGAACTTGATGATTTCACGTTAGATAATACAAAATTACTTTTCTCAGGCTCACCGCAAGGCAAATATTATTACGATATGGAAAAATATATCTACAATTTAGAAAATGGTCAAACCACTAAATTAACTAATAACAATGAGTGGGATGAACAGGCACACTTCATCAATAACGACTTGCAGTTTGTATGGGTTAGCAGTGCAGACAATCCACAGACTAAACCAGAAGACCTGATGGGTACAATAAAAAATCCACCTTTACTTGATTATTGGATTATGAATTCAGATGGAACAAGTTTAAAACGACTAACTGGATTCAATGATCCGAACAGTGAAAATTACATCGAAAGTGATGGCGGAATTGGCCTTGGCGATTTTGTTGTTTCAGAGAATGGAAAAACAATTATTGGCAAGATAAGAATAGACAGAAAAGACAAATTAGTGAGAATTGAATTTAATTAAGGAAATTAATAAATAATGAAAAACAATACTAAAATCGGATTAATAATTTCCACAGTATTCGCGCTAATCATAATCACTGGCTGTATCAAGGATAACTGCGGCGATGGAATCTGCCAGCCATTAGAAGAAAGAAACGGCAGCTGCCCGGAGGATTGCGCAAATATAACTCCGGCAGAACCTCAAGTTAAGGAAGATCCATGCAAAGTTAAAAGCATAGAAGCCATCGGTGAAGGAGCTTTTCCGCAATGGTCAGCTAAAAACAAGATAATTGCTTTTAACAAAAAAGTGAATGGAATTCATGAAATTTTTACCATGAAAACAGATAGCAGTGATGTAAAATGTTTAACCTGTGGGAAATCAGAGATTCCTCTAAAGGGACATAAAGGACAACCTGCTTGGCATATTTCTGGTGATTATCTTGTTTTTACTGCTGAAAACACTGACTATCCTAAACTGCGCCTTGGCTTGAATGCCTACCCTGATTGTGGCCGCAACCACAATGTCTGGATAATGTCTGCTGATGGAAATACGTTTTGGAAAATGACTGATTATGAAGAAAATTGGGGTGTAATTCGTCCTCGTTTTTCCTCAGATGGGACGATGCTGTTTTGGAGTGAGGAATGGGGTATGGAAAAATACCCTGGGAACGGTTCGGCTTGGAGTGTTTCTAAAAACCCCAAGGATGAAATGTTAGGGCTGTGGAGAATCAAAATTGCAAACATCTCTTTTTCCTCCGGGGTACCAATCTTGTCCAACCAGCAAACAATTTACCATGAAGAGCTTTCACTACTTGAAGGTTCAGGGTTCACTCCTGATGGCAAAAAAATACATTTTAGTTCTGCTCCCCTTGCAGACACAGAAGGTATCGCTTTTTGGGGCGAAATCTATATCAGTGATTTGGATGGAAAGAATTTAGTACGCCTGACAAAAACCCCATATCAACATGATGAAAATTCAGAAGTCTCCCCTGATGGCGCTAAAATTGTTTGGTCCCATTCAGATGGTTCACCGGGAGAAGCTGTTGATTTGCATATTATGGATATTGATGGAAATAATACTGCTCGTATAACTTACTTTAGCGATGAAATAAGAGACGAGAAACATAGATGTAATGAACTTGCCTGGAGCCCTGACGGCAAGCAAATAGCATTGGCATTCGGCAAAGGTGATAATCATGCAGAAGAAACCAGCATGATATACATGCTCACATTTGAGGGAGCATGTGGAAATTCCAAGTAATTTAGGCAAAATTATGAATAACAAAACAAAAATCGGATTCATAATCGCGATTTCGTTCATACTGGTTTTAATCAGCGGCTGTCTTCAAGATCAGTGCGGCGACGGAATCTGCCAGCCGAGAGAAGAAAGGAGGGAGAGCTGCCCTGAAGATTGTGATAAGACTACCTCAGATATCACAATAAGGACCATTACAGAAAACGGCGGAAATGTTGACTGGCATCACGAGAGCAATAAAATTGCTATCGGAAAATTAGGCGGTGATAGATATTTCGATGTCTGGCTGATAAACCCTGACGGAAGCAATGAAAAATGCATAACCTGTAACCATAAAGACCTTCCAAACAAGCATATTGGAAACGCTGCCTGGCATCCCTCTGGTGATTACTTGGTAATTCAGGTTGAGAAATCTATAGTTCCTAAGAAATACGATACTAAGGCAACTCCCGGTGTAGGAATACTTAACGATCTTTTTCTAATTTCAAAAGACGGGACAAAAGTCTGGGAACTTCACAGAGTGAATGACACCATTGGCGATGATTCTTCCGGCATTCTTCACCCTCATTTCTCTCATGATGGGAAAAAACTTGCCTGGGCTGAGCGAATCAAAGATAACGGCAGGCCGTTTGGAGAATGGGCAATCAAGATCGCGGACTTTGAATTTTTCGGGGATAGCCCCAGGTTATCCAACATTGAAACTTTACAGCCAGGTTCAAGAAGCTCTTTTTATGAAACACATACGTTTTCCCCAGATGATTCTAAACTTCTGTTCACCGGAAACCAGGATGGATCGTTAGAGATATATGAATTGGAAGTTGCAACAAATAATGTAAAAAGGCTTACGAATAATCCAACAGGATGGGATGAGCACGCAACGTATTCTCCGGACGGAACAAAAATAATTTGGATGTCAAGCAAAGATGTCCTGTTTAACAGCTCTCCATTTTATCTACAAACAGAATTTTGGCTGATGGATGCGGATGGGAACAACAAGAGAAGACTTACTTATTTCCACGAAAAAGGTCATCCACATAATTTTAAAGAAGCCGAGAATGACATTGCTGTTGCAGCGGATAATTCGTGGGGACCTGGTGGCGATCAGTTAATTGCACTAGTGATTACCTCTGACCCAGAATCAAACGATAGAGATAAAGGGAGAATTTTACTAATTGAGTTTGATTTCAGCGAATAGAACAGCTCAATTCCTGATGACTTCGCGCCGGTTATAATCAGCGATTGAGCGAAAAAACAAAGGACAATAACTAACTTATGGAATGATTGTCGCTTCCCTCAGATGCAGAAATATATTTAAACTTGTTCCCTGCTATGCATGATACCCCTTGGTAGGTCATGATTTTCTCTGTTATTTACCTTAAGTAAACGACTGACCTACCAATCCTTGTCTCTCAAACACTATAATTAAAGGTACCGTAACCAAACATAGCCACTCGCCAGGATCAGGGACATCACTGTAACTATCGAACCGTAACGAAAGAAGTGCTTGAAGCTGATGGGGTGACCGCTTTTTTCGGCCAAACTTACCACAACAACATTCGCTGCTGCGCCTACAAGGGTCAAGTTGCCGCCGAGGCATGCACCCAGGGCTAAAGACCACCACAGAGGATCTATAGACATTACCTGGCCTAAACTTTCTACAATCGGGATCATGGTAGCTGTATAGGGAATATTATCAACAATCCCGGATGCAATTGCGGAAAACCAGATCAATAGAATTGAGGTCAATTGCAAATTGCCTCCGGTTAGACGCAAAGCCGCATCGGCGACTATTTCAATTAATCCCACTTCGACAACGGCTTCAACCATTATGAATAAACCAAAGAAAAAGAACAATGTGGTCCACTCAATATCACGCAATACATAATGGGGATCCGTTTTTCCCCAGAGCATCAGCAGAGTTGCCCCAGCTAAAGCAATGGTTGCTGGCTCCAAATGTAATGCGCCATGCAGTAAAAATCCAACAATCACCCCAGTCATAACAATCAGTGATTTACGAAGCAACACGGGATCTGTAATAAGAGCAGCAGCATCCACTTCAGTAATATCAACATTGTCTTGATCCAGAACAGTTAAATCCTTTTGGAACAAAGGTCGGGCCATACCAATAAACACAATCAAAATTATCACTGCTATTGGTCCCATGTTTGCAGCAAACGTCACAAAATCGAGTCCCGACGCACTGCCAATCAGGATATTGGGAGGATCTCCAACTAACGTGGCCATGCCGCCGATATTAGAGGCCAGAATTTCGGCAATCAAAAACGGCACAGGACTGACCCGCAATGTTGAGGCAACAAATAAAGTCACTGGAGCAATCAAAACAACAATGGTCACGTTATCCAAAAGGGCTGAAGTAACTGCGGTAATCAGGGATAGGATTACGAGTACCTTAAAAGGATCACCTTTTCCTAAACGAACCGCTTGCAAAGCTATCCATTGAAATAACCCGGTCTCTTTCAGGACATTGGCGATTACCATCATGCCTGCTAGAAGAAATATAACGTTCCAGTCTATGGAATGGAATGCAGCTTCTTGTGGAATTACAAACAAAATCATCGCCACACCGCCTAAGAGTGCAGAGATTGTGCGATGGATTTTTTCACTGACAATCAGAGCATAAGTAAAAAGAAAAATGCTTCCTGCCAACCAAATAGAGGTCATTATTTATCCTCCGAGATATCTTCGCCATTCTTGATCTGGATGCACAGTGACAGCAATTCGAGTAAATTGATATACCCAATAACCTGGTAGCGTTCGTTGACTACAGGCAAGCCAGGCAATTTATTCTCATGCATTCGCTTGAAAGCTTCTTTTACAGTCTCCTCGGGCTTGACCCAAACTGGTGGCCTCATGGCATCTCTTGCTGTGAGCGCACGGGTCTTGTTTGCATAGTCCATTAACTTCTCAAGGTCTGTGATCTCGCTGAGAAATTCTTCTGGCAAAATATGGACAAACAAGTCGTCGGCCAATGTGCTCAGTTCCAGCAACCCAACCAGCCGATCATTTTCTGCGACGACTGATACTACATGCACATTCGGATGGGTTAGCATAGCTCTAGCAACATCATCTAAGGTAGCCTCGGCTGAAACGATCGTTGGCTTGAGATCTAATAAAGAATCCACAATTTCAATATTGGTATCGCGCAAAACGGTCCAGCCTGATCTGAGCGAAGGGGGAGACACTTCTTTGTGTGATTGGAGATTTGCCTTGAACAGCCCAATTGCCTGCGATACCGGCAGCACTAAAACTACCCCACTATTTGGCCGGTCAAAACCACCAACAACTCGCTCCGCTTCAGCAATGGCACGCGCCAATAAATCTTCATCCTCAAATACGGCAATCACCGAGCGAGTTTGAACTTCCTTGGCTTCAAAGAGGTTATTTATTGCACTCAAACCAACCTTGCTGAGCCAGTTTCGGGAGGCGTGCCCACCAGCACTTTTCAGTATGGTGGTCCCTGGGACGCCAATCTCCCGCCAGACATCTAACAATTCTGGCAAAACACTAATATCGTTTAATATAATCAGTAGCAATTTTGTCATTTTTTCTCCTATGATTTCAGATACGCGCTATAGAAACGCATCCCGAAAATATTATATTTTTACAGTGCCGAACAATTTACAAATATGTCTTAATATCCTCCGCGCTTGATTCTTTGGGGAAATAAAAAGCAAGCCCCAAGCGTGAAAGACCAATCACCAGGATAGAAACCCCAATGGCTACAGTTAATTGGAGCGGCGTTTGTAACATATCACGCGGCCAAATGAGAAGAGCCGGCAAAAGGAGGGCGGCTATCCTTAACGCCATCACCCAGAATGATTTTTGTTTTTGAAAAGCTGGTATTTCCCAGCGGCACCCCAACCAGGAAACTACCAATCCAATCAATGTCCCCACAATAACTTCGAAAGCAATAAAACTTGATACCGGTTGGTGAGCTTGCCAACCCAGCACCAGGAATAAAGTTAGAATTAAAACAAAACCAGGCCAGGTATTCAACGGTGCCGGTGGTTTTTTCTCATGAAAGCCAAGCTTGTAATGTTGGTTTAGCCACATGAACATCATCACGCTTACTAACGCTGCTGCTACTGCCGAAGCTCCAGAGATATACGAAAACCAATATGCAAAATACACTTGCCCCACTCCAATCCAGGAATGCAATCTGGGCGATACTTTTCGGACCAGATAAAGCCCAAACAATGCAGTTACAACCCCAAAAAATGCGCCGCTGAAAATTCCTCCCATATAGTGATCAGGGGCTTGAATAGCTACCTCAACTTCGGTGAGCAGGAATACTAACGTGAGCGGTCCTACCTGGCTCATATAACTGGTGCCAGATTCGGGTTCGCTTGCTCTCCAAATCATGCTGGCTGCGATCATACCGAGCAGCAAAGCTCCAGTCCAGTTCAATGCGCCTCCAAACCAAAGTGCAGAACCCAAAACAAGCATCGTTATTCCCCAGAGTGCAACACTTTTCCAGCCTCTCCAATCTGCGTTGATTATTCGACGGATGTTTTGCCAAAGGAGCAATGGAAGCACCAAGCCTAGAACCAAATCCCAGGGAATGTCCAGCGTATGAGCAGGCGGTATGAATACCAACAAAACCCCTATCATTATGATCACTGCCGCCCAACGCTGCTGCGGTGGTTTGGAATTGAGCACTCCGCTCAACAACAATAAAATAAAAATCGTGTGTTCGAATTCAATCATTTAATTACAACCTTTTGTTTTGTGCCCGGAAAATCAGTTTATCTGTAACATGTTCGTAAAATAATTCCCGGTGCAGAAAAATAATAATTATGCTATTTTCCTTGATTAATCTTGCCGGCAACGGGTAAAGCAGCAATATTTTTCCGGTTCTGCTCAAATTTTCGGTAAGCGAGAACGCCCGCCCACAACAAAAACCCTCCACCTATCAGCCAGGGCGCTGCGCCTTTGACTAAATCGCTAATGCGCCACCATTCATGACCAAATAAATAACCGGCACCAAGCAAGAACGTGCACCATATATAAGTGCCAATCAATGTGTGAATTAGGAACTTCAGGAATTGCATACGCGCCAGTCCGGCTGGAATGTTGATCAGTGTACGAACGCCAGGAATCATCCTCCCGAAAAATATTACACCTGTTCCCCACCGTTGGAATTTCTGCTCGGCTTTCACTATATGTTGCGAGTCAATGCGAAACCACTTGGCCATGATATCCACAATTGGTCTTCCGCCTAGATTTGCTGCCCAGTAAGTGATGGATGCGCCAATCGTACTCCCTAGAGCAGCAACCCCTCCCCAGATAAAGATACTGTGAAAAGGCTCTCCGTGGGCGGCCAGGAGCATCCACCCAGCCAGTCCTAAAATAATCTCACTTGGGATAATTCCAGTAGCATTTTCAAATATCAGCAAACCGTTCACTCCAATCCATCCAATCGCATCGTAAATACTTTGCAAATTGGTTATTATTAAATTTTCCAACTCAACTAACATGCTGTCTCCCGATATCTTCTTATTCACAAACTGGACTTACTTATAAATTTACATCTTGCGAAAATAGGGCAAAAGCCTGCAAGACCAGGGCTAATCTATCTTTGCGAGACAACCAGCCATTACGAGCCATCCGCAAAGTACTGGCAGCCTGATAGAATCTAGCCCGGTGTACAAGATTATCCAAATTCCTGCTCAAATTTCCTTCTTTGCAATATGCAGCAGCTAGCTCATTAGCGAAAAAATCGCCTTCTGAAAAATTGCCTCCATATTTATTTACACAATGTGTTACCTCAGCCATCAAACGACCTAAATCAGCTGCAGGGTCAGCGAATTCACTTCGCTCCCAATCGATGGCTACAGCACCTCCATCTGCTGGAAAGATAAAATTCGTAGTGGTGGCATCGCCGTGATTCAAGGCTAGTGGAAAATCCCACATAAGTTGACCCTTGGCCCATTTTTCGATTAATTTACCCAACCCGCATTGAACAGCAGGGTGATTTTGAAGTACACCATGCTTGGCCAAGTTATCGATTAGTTTATAGGTGTAATCTGCTGTTGGTCCAAAATCTGGTGATGATTTTTTTTGAATTCTGAAAGCATGCAATTTCGATAAGAGTTTGCCGACGTTTTCAAGCGATTGATACAATTCTCCAGGTTGGCTGCGGCGGATAACAATTTTATCTTCCAAGGTAAGGCCATCTATGAATTCCACAAATAGTACCCCACCCCATACTCCTAAAGGTTGGACTGACCGTAATTCTTGATCTGGACCCAGGCAGTCCCAGGCTTGCTGGGTACACTGGTATTCATGTCCTGAATGCCGGAAAGCATCTTCTCCTGTTTTGGTCGCAAAGAACTTGGCAACTATTTTCCAACCAGTTGTTTTTTCACGGAAAATATATGCGTTTGACGATAAACGGGCAGCCTGCCAAATATTCGGGGTGATTTCTTGATTCCAGAGAATGGTAGATAAATGCTCAATTAATGGGTCAGATCTGGGCATTGAAAACCAGTTACGAAATTTCCCATCAGGCACTACCGGTGGAGCCGCCAATTTCTCTGAAAAATCAATAAAAACCTCTTTCATATCTCTTCGTCCTGACTATTGATGGGCATTCCAGATCCAACTACCCGTTTACATTCAGGGCAGCGAGAAACAATTACCTGCACCCACTTTATCCCTTTAGTTGTGTCTACCTCCGTGCGGGTCCTGATCTCTGCAAACCTGACATTTTTTTCGCAAAGAGGACACTGCTGCTTATCTTTAATTTTATTCATTGTCCTGAGATCCATTGACTGCACGTATCAACAATACGGGGACTTTTACACTGCGCGCCACCCGGTCAGCAACACTTCCCATTAACCATCGGCTTATCCCTGACTGACCGCGCGTGCACATCACGACCACATCCACCAATTCCTTTTCAGCGAAATGAACAATTTTCTCATGAGGCCTTCCTACCACAGTAACACTGGTGATTGAAAAACCTTTACCTTGAACGCGGACAGCAACCCGATCCAAATATTCATTTGCCAATTCCCGCGTTGCGGCTTCTGCTCTCTTCACTGCACCAGGTGGCAAGTTGAGATTATTGTCCAAGGGCACAATGACTTTTAAAAGAATCAAATTACTCTGAAATTTTTCAGCGAGTGCAACGGCATGCGGCAAAGCCTTTTCCGCTAGAGGCGATCCATCCAGGGGGAGTAAAATACTTTTATACATTTCTCTCACACTCCAGGTCTGATTCGTATTTTGATATCCTTTCAACCTCTTCATTAAAATTGGAACTAGGAATTAACTGTTCAAAGTGCTTTCGTTTTGTCATAAGCGGAAAATAAGTGCGCTTTTATCCCTACTCGCTTTCCTAAGTCATCCAAAATATGAACCCACTGAAGAAAAGCCCAGCGAGTAAAATCACTGCAAAAGAACGAATAACGGTCCGGCGCAATTCTTGTGAGCCAGTAAAATATACGATTGCGCCTTTAGAGATTGTGTTCATGATCACAGCAATGATAATTGCTATGCCAGCTACCCTAAAATCCATTTTTGCATTTAAAACCAACCGTGAAACACTTAGCGTGATCGCATCCACATCAGTCAATCCTGCTATCGCGCTAGTAAAATAAACTCCAATTGATCCAAAAGAATCCTGAGTAAATTCAAAGACAATCAAAACTACCGCAAAAGCTAACCCAAATTTGATTGCGGTTGATAGCTTTAGTGGATGAGTCAATTTGACTGCTCGATCAAGATTGTGTTCATCGGTCTTGTTTTTACGCTGAAGATAAAAAACGATCGTCAATCCAGAAACCAGCATTGCAGTGAGAGGTAGGCTGACTACACGCAGCAAGGGCGGATAAATTGCTATGATTAACAACAGCACCCGAGGAATCATCACACTTGAAGCCATGACTACAGCCCGCGCATAATAAGCTGACATTTCCGGATGCTCTCGGCTGGCAGAGGAGAAACTGATCGTTGTAGCAGTACTGCTCGCCAAACCACCCAAAATACCAGTCAGGTTGATGCCCCGGGAAGGTCCCAGCACTTTCATCATCACATAACCACTAAATCCAATTCCAGACACCAGCACAACCATCAGCCAAATCTGAAATGGATTAAGCAAGCCAAAGGGATCAATTGCCCTATCTGGCAGCAAGGGTAAAATGACTGCTGCTACTAGAGCAAATTGCATTGCCACCCGCAGGTCTTCGTCGTTCATTCGACGGATAACAGCATGCAGTCTACCCTTCAGGGCAAGCAATAGCGAGGTAACAACCGCCAATGCTATGGCTATCTTTCCCTGGTCCCCCATCACAAGTACCCCGAATAAGAATGTCAACAAAACAGCCACCTCGGTAGTAATTCCAGTCTCCTTCCCGCTCCGTAACATGGCTCCCAGGTAACTCACCGTAGTTAATAAGATCAACCCCCCAAGTGAAACTGCTATCGGCAGCATGCCAAAATCTTTGACTAGAAAAGCAGTCACAGAACCCAATAACGCAATCAATGAAAATGTTCGTATACCTGCAAAGTCAGGAGCACCTTCTTTTTGCTGGAAAAATTCACGCTCCATTCCGAGCATTGCGCCAATCAGCAACGCTACACCAAAACGCCACCAGGGCTCAAAATCTAACAAGTTAATCATTGGTCCTCGGGTTTTTCAACATGAATTTATAGATGTTGCTGCGCACTATAAAGAAACCAACTACTACAGCGGCCGAGACAATTAATGCGCAGACTATTAAAAATATTTCGACCAGGTTTGTCATAACTCACTTTTGGTTTTTTTCAGTTAAATGGAATAATACTCTTTTGCTTTCCAGATGTCCTTATGCCAAACTAAAAACAACCTTAAGTTCACCTTAAGGTTGTTTTTTTATGCCTGTTTCCTGCTGCTATTTCAGTTTATATGCTTTCGTGGGTTATTGGCAGCCAGATTACAAAACTGCTTCCTTCTCCTGGAAGGCTTTCAAATTCTAGCCGCCCCTCATGGGCTGTCACCAGGTCATGCGCAATACTCAATCCTAAGCCCATCCCCTGAGGAAAGCGTGTTTCAGCGCGGCTTTGGAAAAATGGAGTAAACACAAATTCCTGATCTTCAACTGTAATTCCAGGTCCTGTATCCTGAACTCGTATCCAGATTTCGCTCCCTTGAAAACCAGCGCTAAAGGTAATTGTGCCTTTTGAAGGAGTAAATTTTATGGCGTTGTCTACCAGATTTCCGATAGCCTGCGCCAGACGGTCAGGATCAACATCGATCATTGGCAAATTGGAGTGAATATCGCTATCCCAATTTATTCCTTTTGCCTGAGCGGCTTCACGTTGACTGAGAACAAGGCCGGGCAGTAACTCATTCAGGTTTACCGCCTGCTTTTCTAATGCGAACGTACCCACAAATTGATCGTATAAACCCGTTAAATCATTAAGCAACCGCCGCAGGATGTTAATTTCGTCTTCCATTCCCGCTAATAAATCTTGCCTTAGATCTTCGTTTTGTGATGCTCCTGATTGCAAGGCCTGTACAGCTGGCAACAAAGCCCCTAGTGGGCGCCCTATTTCGTGTACCAGGTTAGAGAGCAATTTTCGCCGGGTTGTCTCCATAGTTTGTACCCGGGAGACAAATAAATTTACTGTTCGCATTAGTTCCCGGATTTCCTCTGGTCCTTCCTCGTCAACAACTTCAATTTCCTGCCCTGTTGCGAGCTTTTTAATTGAAATGTTAATTTGTAGTAAAGCCCGGTTCAAATTGGCTGATAATAGCAGAGCTATACCAGAGCCCAGTAAAACTCCTACCGTCAGAATAGCAATAATCCCCCGGCGAAGATCAAGTAGTTGATCATATACATTTTCCAGATGATAAGTCATCTGAATAACACCAATAATGTTTTTAGGCTCTTTACGGACAGGAACAAAGACATCCACGATGCTGGCTTCCTGTTTTACGCCATAAGTAGTTTGTATTATTGAGTCTTCTAACTGCGCTTTTTCAAGGTTAATGGCCGCTGGATTTCCTGAATTTTGGACATACGGGTCTGTTGAAGCCAGATATTTTCCTTGCGAGTCAAACACTGTTACAAAAGCTCCCAAGAGTGGCTTAAGCCTTGTGAGATAAGCTTGAGCATTCTCAGGATCATCCCATATATCAGATTGCATGGCAGCTAATTCTGCTAACAGCTTAGCTTCATTGGTTAATTCATCTGCCATATTAGGCAGTAAGATTTGAGTCTCCACCAAATAATCTAATGCAAATCCAGCTAGCAGGATAACAATAATAAGTGGAAGGCTATGGCTGATTAGCAAACGGGTTCGCAGTGATTGCATTTTTAGTTACCTTGCGAAATTAGCTTATATCCAACACCGCGAACTGTAATAACTCGCTGGGGTCTGTTTGCGTTTTCCTCAAGTTTTGTGCGTAAAGCCCTGATGTGAACATAAACTACCTGTGGTTGGCCTACATATTCTTCACCCCAGACCGTGGATAGAAGGTCATCAGTAGATAAAACATGCCCCACTTGCTGTGCAAGTGTGTTTAACAACTGAAACTCAATTGGCGTTAGATCAACTGGTTTACCACTAAGGTTGACGGTATGAGCCCGCGGGTTAATATCAATATCTCCAATAGAATAGGGGTCAGATGATGATGAAAAGGATTGGCGCTGAGACCGCCGCATCACGGCTTTGATGCGCGCAAGGAGAATATTTGTATCAAAGGGCTTGGTAATATAGTCATCAGCTCCTAATTCCAACCCTAATATCTCATCCAGTTCCCGGTGGCGGGCAGTAATAAAAATTACTGGAATTTCTGTGTTGTCTTTTATATAGTGCAAAGCATCCAACCCATCCATACCAGGCAAGCCGATATCCAATAAAACTAAATCAGGAAGGCTATCTTGAATAATTGACAATCCGTCTTCGGCACTTGCGGCCGTTTGCACCTGGTAGCCCGCTTGTCGCAAATGAAAACTAAGGCTCCGGCGAAACAATGCATCATCGTCAATTAGTAATATTTTTCTTGCCATATGCGTATTCTACCGTGCCTATCCAAGAAGTACCAATGTTATCTATTTTAATCCTCCAAAAACAAAAGAGAGACCCTGACAAACAATTTGAGTCAATCCATGAGCGCAGATAGCAAAAAACGTTTAAAAAATCAACACCATGAACCATTTAATTTCCAGCAGAATGGAAAAACAAAATATTTGTTGATAGTGATATCAGTGGGGAACTTGTACCAGCTGAAAGAGGGATACTGTAACCTTCCTCGTAAACGTATCAGCTGAAATTACCATTAATCAGCATTAATTGATTGAAATCTGGAAGACGATCACCTGGTCTATTTTTTTGCCGACCATAATCTTTCAGCCGCAGATCTTGTTCTCGATAGCAGGAATGCCCGATCAACATCTAAAACCTCATAATCCCGGACTCTTATCACCCCGTCAACCATCACCATGCTGACATCGTTTGCATTACGGTATAGGAGCATTTGCTCAAAAAGGTTATGCTCGCTCAATAAAGTGGGAAGATTTCCGTCTATCAGTTGGAGGTCTGCTTTCCAACCAGGCTCAAGTCTTCCAACTTTTTCCAGGTCAAGAGCGCGCGCTCCTCCCTCAGTTGCCAGGTGCCAGACCACATGAGCCGGCATCACGCCAGGATCCTGATGGTAAGCTTTATGAATCAGGAAAGCTCCTCTCATTACCTCAAAGAAATCATCAATGTATCCGTCGCTGCCTAACCCCATCGTAATATCTAATGCGGAAAGTTGAGGAATTGGAGCGATGCCGCCTCCCACTTCACAATTCGACAACGGCTGGTGGCTTACCCTGATCCCTTTTTCGGAAATAATTTGAATCTCGGCTTCATCCAGATGAACGCATTGCGAAGCCAGCAGACCCGGGCCTGCTACGCCAAGCGAATCATAAAATTGTATGGGCTTCAATCCATATTTGCTCGATGTGTATTCAGGTTCGTAAGTTCCCTCCGAGACATGGGCTTGAAGAAGCACGTTTCTATCACTTGCCATACCGAATGCTGTGCGAATAAAATCAGGCGAACAGGTGAAGGTCGTATGAATGCACATCAACCCGGATACCAATCCCCCTTCCTGATTACAGGTATCAATAAAATCAGCGTTTTCTTTCAGTCCCAGCTCTCCATTTTTTGTGCTTATACGTTCTGTCGCTTCAAATGATAATATACCCCTCATACCGCTTCCTAGAACACGTTCCCTTTGAGCGGCTAAACAGCCAGGTAAAGCAAATGGCGCTTCAGTACAATCAAAAAATGAGGTGACACCGCTTTTGAGCATATCTGCACATCTCAAATCGGTCGCAACGCAAATCATTTCTTGATCCAACTGGTTTTCAACCAGCGGCCACCAAAAATCTTCGAGAAAGGGCCAAAAACCAGAGGGAGCTTTATCCAGCGGGATGCCGTGTGCCAAAACCCCATAAATATGAGTGTGTGCATTTACGAAACCTGGCGACAGCACTTTACCGGGTGCTTCCAGCACTTCGTCATCCTTGAATTTTTCTCGCAATTGGTCATTGCTGTCTACATCAGTAATCATGTTCCCGGAGATACGGATGCCCCATTTTTTCTTTGGCTTCTGAAGAGCATCAATGATCAACCAATCTGGGAGAATTAACATTCCGTTCATGTATCACGCCTTTTCTTAATTAAAATACGTTCAGTATCACTTACCTACTATCTCAGGTTTACCGATTGGATATCCGAAATCGCGCTTTACGGGAGCGGCTGCAAATTTACCTGGGGTGGTCCGCATTTCAGATACTTTCCCTTCCCTTTGATATCGATTGCTTTCCCATTATTTATGATAACTTCGCCGCGCAGCAGTGTTTTTACAGGATATCCCTGAAGTTCATAACCTTCATAGGGGGTGTAGTCAACATTCTCGTGAAGCATGTTATGAGAAATTGTCTTTTTCAGCGTTGGATCGAAGATAACGATATCTGCGTCAGCTCCCGGGAGGAGTGACCCTTTTTGAGGATGAAGCCCAAATATGACAGCAGGATTGGTGCAGCACAGGGACACCCATTGATTCAGGCTGATTAAACCTTTGGCCACTCCAGAGGAATAAACAAGGGATAATCTGGATTCTATTCCGGGAAGGCCTCCAGGGATATCTGTAAAACGTTCGCTCCCTAAATCCTTCTGCCCTACAAAGTTGAATGGACAGTGATCTGTGCCAATTGTTAGAATGCTTCCGTCGCCCAGGGCTTTCCACAACGCCGCGCAGTCTCCGCTTTTTCGCAAAGGAGGTTGGCATACATATTTGGCGGCTTCGAACCCAGGTTGCTGGTATTCGGCTTCCGTTAGCAGCAAATATTGGACACAAGTCTCACCAAGTACATTCTTCCTCTGGATCTGTGCATTTGCCAGCTCCTTGGCTCCAATAGCTGATGAAATGTGAACAATGTAAATTGGCGCGTCTACAGCCTCTGCCAGGGAAAGTATTCGCCCTATCGCTTCTCCTTCAGCTATTGCTGGGCGGCTGAGCGGGTGAAAACGTGGAGCCATATTTCCGCTATCGATCAGTTCTTGCGTAAAATGTTTGATTATTGAGTCGTTTTCGGCGTGGACTATAACGAGGCCATTGTAATTAGAAACTGCTTTCAATATCCTCAGGAATTCACTGTCTGATAAACGAAAGCCTTCATAGGTTGTGTAGGTTTTAAATGAGGTCACTCCGGCATTTATCACTGCAGGAATCTCTTCCAGTGTATATTGTTTGGCATCCGCCAAAGTCATGTGAAAAGCATAATCAATGACTGCTCGGTTTTCTGCCAGTGATTTTCTGTCAATTAATGCCTCAACCAATGATTGCTGAGGCAAAGCTTCAACAAAATCAATGACTGTCGTAGTGCCGCCATAAGCGGCTGCCAGTGTTCCAGTGAACCAGTCATCACTTGACCTTGTTTTGCCAACAGGCATTTCGAGGTGAACGTGGGGGTCAACTGCACCGGGAAGAACATACAATCCACTGGCATCGATCGTTTTCTTTCCAGATAATTTCTGACCAATGGCAGCAATCTTTCCCGCATTAATCCCCAAATCAGCCTTGAATGTATCTGATGAGGTTACTAATAGACCATCGTGGATTACCAGGTCAAAGGACATCGGGGCTCCATGGAATAATTCGTTTTCGATCAAAAGACGGCAGGTTGCATCTCCTGGGTGAAATGTAAAACGGGCTGCGTTTATACCAGAGGCTTCACCTCTCGAGTTTCACCGTATTCTTACTAATACCAGAAACTTTTATACTACTGTATTATTTTACTCGTCAGTGACTTTGGTTTGCAGACAGATGAACACAACCCGCAGGACCTGCAAATTTCTTCTATGAGTGACATCTGAATATTCCTCTCGCGCGGCATAATCCCGGAAATTTCCCGGGCATTATAGGGACATACTTCCACGCATCTGCGGCAAAGAGTACAGAGAAGAGGATCAAAATTAAATTCTAATCCATTTGAGATTTGATTGGTGTATAGCTTGGGTAAAGCATATCCAATGATCTCTTCCAGGCTGGTGTACTCAAATTCCACAAGCCATCGATCTAATTTATGCAGAGTCTTCGAAAACCATTCATTTCCGTAAAGTATTGGGGCTGAACACACGCCTACAGCATCGGCCCCTACCATGGTCATTTCGATAATGTCTTCAGCGGAGAAGACTCCACCAGTACCAACGACTGGCTTGTTAAAACGTTTCTTAAGCTCCGCGACGACAGAAAGCGCCAATGGTTTGATTGCTGCCCCCCTGAAATCCATCCCTTGCCGCCTTCACTTGCCAACATTGGGCTGCCAGTTTCAATATCGATATAAAGAGCAGGGCCAATAGAATCAATAGCAGTGAACCCGTCGCACCCAGCATTCAAGGCTTCTCCGGCAATGGAAAATAATTCACTTCCCCAGTTGAAACTCAACTTGGCCAGAATTGGCAGGTCAGTCTTTGACCTGATAGCAGTGATCAGCGGAATGATTGAATCCCCTGAATAGGAGACGCATTCAATCATATCTACGGTTTTGCATGCTACCAGAGGCTCGATAAACTTTTCAATATCCTGGGCAGTGTGTCCAACACTGACAATCAAAGCACCAGGATGGCCTTCAAGCAGAGGAATTTCCTGGTAAACCCATTGCTCCCAGGAAATATCTGACCATTCTTCCGCATTAAAAAGTGTATTTTGTGAGCCTTTCGATGAAGGCTTTATAAGATGCGGTGTGGGATTATCAGGCAGCGTTGACCGAATAGTCTTGGTAACAACAGCACCAGCGCCTGCCTTGTATGCTTCTAATAGGCTCGCGGCGTTAAACGATCGTGGGCCCGAAGCCAATACTAGTGGACTTGGCAATTCGCAATCAAACAATTTAGCGCGCAACTTGGCAAAAGCAAACTCTTCATTCATAGTGGATCCACCACCTCACCATCGTATGGCCTGGCCCATCCCAGGCGAGAACGAAGTTCCTGGGGTTCTCCTGTCTCGATTGCATCTTTGAGTTGATTAAATACCTCGTCAATACCCAGATATTGCAGCTTTCTCTCATTGGGCAATCCGGTTTCGGTATTCCAATCTCTCAAGGTGTAATATTCTTCCAGCATCTCAGATAGATGGCAGACACTTCCTTTTGCATTACCTGATGGCGAAGGCACTTTGGTCATACGCCAGGGAAGAACATCATCAGATTTATCAATACCGTGAAGGGCATTGTAGCAGCGTTGTAAATTATAGATTCGCTCGCCAATCCGTTTCAACTCTTCCACGCTGAGAGACAAACCTGTAATCGCATTTAGGGCATCGCATTGTTCCTGCCAATATATTTCCAACATGACAAAAGTGCCGCCAGATTTGCAATTACCGCTAGAATCTACTATAGCCCCGTAATCTTCACCATCCTTTACCAGGAAGGCTTTATATTTTGTTTCCAGCGGGTCAACCAATTCGGGAAGCTTATCCTCTCCATATCTTGCCCCAGCCCCGCCGGGGTATCCAGTTTCATCAGCTACAGGAAAAGCTTTGAGATGATCTGCGCCTCTAGATGATGTGGCATGGGCAAGCCCCATAGATTGTTGAGCCCTACCATCTTGTGAAGGAATATCTTGCCCTTTGACATGCATGGCATATCGCTCAGCGCCCTTGCCCAACCGTTTCGCGGCCCTGGCAGCACCTTCTGCAAGGAGATCACCCAGGTAACCCTTTCGATATGCAATCCGTTCCAGCAATTGAAGCATTGTGTGATAGTTTCCCCAAACAAGTTCTAGCCCATCACAATCTTCAGTTGATAGAATTTTTTTCTCGGCAAGTTCCATCGCAAACGCAATAGCACTCCCAACCGATATTGTATCAATTCCTAAGTCGTCACAAATCTCATTGGCCTTGATTATCGACGGAAGATTAGCGTTGCAGACTCTTGCTCCCAGGGAATTCAAGGTTTCATATTCTACGCTCGTAGACAAACTGCCGGCGAATTCGCCTTCTTTCACCGCGTATACCTTATCGCATCCAACAGGACAGCTGTAGCATGAGATATCCCGGATGAAATGTTGTTCATGAAGTGTATCTGCTGAAATCTCATCAAAATTCTCAAAACTGCCGTAACGGTGATTTTGTGTTGGGAACCGTCCCATATAGTCCATTAAAGCAACAATACCTGGTGTGCCAAATTTACTTGCACCCGGGAAGAATTCATTCTCTCTTATTGCCAAATGGTGCTTTAAAGTAACTTCTAGAGTACGTTCAGGATCTGCAACCTGGAGGCTCTTCGTGCCGCGGATTGCAATGGCTTTCAGGTTCTTTGATCCCATCACGGCACCCAGTCCAGAACGAGCCGCACTTCTCCGGGATGTCACCTGGATCCCCGCATAACGGACCAGGTTTTCTCCAGCAGGGCCGATTATGGCCGTTTTTAGATCAGGCTGGTTGGTTTCATCACGCAATTGGTTTTCCGTTTCGAAAGTTCCAAGCCCCCAAATATGTTCTGCTGAACGTATTTCGATTTTCTCATCTATTAGATAAAGGTAAACGGGTTTTGGTGACCGTCCTTCGAATATTATCAGATCATACCCTGCGTGTTTCAATTCAGGTCCAAAATGCCCGCCAGCATTAGAGTCTCCGTATATATTTGTCAGCGGGGACTTGGCAATGAACTCAACCCGGCCTGAATTTGGAACCGGAGAACCACACAGCGGACCAGCAGAGACTATCAGCTTATTATCACTTTCGAGAGGATCAACAGCTGCCGGAACCTCATCCCAGAGAATTTTTACACCAATTCCATTACCACCCAGGTAATTTTCGACCCACTCAACTGGCAAAGGCAACGTTTTAATTTCGCCAGAGGATAAATCTACACGCAAGTATTTTCCGGCATAGCCCTGGTAGGGAAAATCTTCTTTAGTGCTTTCTGCTGTTTTAATTTTAGTAGAGCGGATCTGCCTTTCGGGAATTTTTCCGAGTTTCGTCAATAACTTGTCATGCGTCACCTGCCCGCCGTCGTCATCGCTAATCGTGATCGCTCCTGGCTGGCATACTTTCACACACCAGGGATCGCCATCGCACAGATCGCATTTCAACACCACTGCTTTACCCAATTTGCCTCTGCCAGGCAGGAGATGAAGTTGAATTGCTCCAATTTGACAGGCGTCCACACATTTGCTGCATCCCGTGCACAAGCTTTCGTCTATAACCACAGCTCCCAGGTTATTCACACTGATTGCACCTTGTTCCGGACAGACTTCTACACAGGGCTTGTCGTCGCAGATAGCGCAAGTAATTGGCAGAAAGCTGATTTCGGAATGATCTTCCCAGACATGTATACGAGCCAGTTCGGGATTTACTTCTCCTTCTTGTTTCAAAGAACAAAAAACAACACAAGCCTGGCATCCTGTACATTTTTCTGGTGAAATTTCAAGGCGCATATCAGTCACCTTGCCCGAGAGAAATATCTTGCAGACCCAATCTTACAAGTGTTTCAGATGAAGGATGTCCCTGTTCGTCCCAGCCGCGCAATTTGTAATAACGATCAAGCATGGCATTCCAATCGTGGATTTTGCCAGTTGCGATGGGAGATGCAGACCTGTGGACTTCATCTGAATCCGAATCAGTTTCGAAATCGTACACATCTAATGGTTCCTCGGTAAATCTCAGGGGCAGCATGTCATCTTCCCTTTTCAAGCCATGCAATTGATTAAACAACCTTTCCAGATTTACTATTCTTTCACCAATTTCAAGAAGGGATTCTTCTGTAAAATCATATCCAAGCGCTTGCAATCCCTTCGCGAGGTCTGCAGGCATTACTGTGTAAGTTTCTGAGGTACTGAATTTGCAGACACCGAGAGAATCTACTACAGCGCAAAAGTGTTCCCCATAGAACACAATATCCGCTTTATATTTTTCATTAGATAGTTCCATCAGTTCTTCGAGAATCTCCTCCGGGTAAAGTTTCCTGGCCACTTTCCAGTTGCCAGCCAAATCGAGGGCTGGCATTCCATAAAGATGGTCCGCGCCTCTATTGCTTGTAGCATGCCCTAAGCCGAAGGATTTTGCTATCCGCGGCTCCTGCCTGGGAAGCTCAAGCCCTTTAACATGCATGGCATATTTTTCGGCGCCTTTACCTATCTCACGCGCAGCTTGCTTCACTCCTTTTGAGAGCATCTCGCCTAATCCATTTCTAAAGGCAATATCCTTTATAAGCCCCAGGATGGTTTCAGAATCTCCCCATTCCAGAGAATGATCAGGGTGATCTAACAAGCCTTTTTCGTGACACTCTAGCGCAAAGGCAATTGTCACACCAATAGAGATGGTGTCCAGTCCATATTCATTGCACAGGTAGTTGGCTTCGATGACCACTTCTGGGTTCGCGTTCCAGCACATAGGGCCAAAAGCGTTCGCGGTTTCGTATTCCGGACCTTCAATTTGGATATCTTTGCCATTAGTTTTTAAAGTAGATTGCCTCGAGCAGCGCATCGGGCACATGGCACAGCCCAGTCTTTTCGTCCAGTAGCGGCTAAATGATTCAGCGTCAATATCACGGATAAAAGGAACTTGAGCGGTTTGATGATTCTTGGCTGGGAGATCGCCAATGATATTTTTGATTGACATGAGGAACAGGGTGGACTGTTCCCTCAGTAGCTGAGAGTTATCATCGTTGATCAAAGATTTCGAGTAGTCCTTTACCAATTTTGAGAACTCAGATGGAGAGGATTTTTTCTTTTGATCTGAGCGTACGTGCAGCGCTTTGAGATTTTTGCTGCCCATCACCGCCCCCGGGCCGCTGCGCGCAGCAGCCCTGCCGCCATCATTAATGATAGCGGCCATAGGAACCAGGTTCTCTCCAGCTTGACCAATTGAAGCCACGCGTCCGCCATATTTCTCCCGCAGCGACCTTTCTACGAACGAGGTGCTTTGTCCCCAATATTCCTTAGCAGGAAGTAAGGATATCTCCTGGTCGATTAGTTGGATTATCACAGGCTCAGGAGCCTTACCGGTGATAACAACTGCGTCATATCCTGCATAACGCAGTTCAGGCCCAAAATGACCACCTGCGTTGGCATAGCCGTAAGCACCAGTAGCTGGGGATTTGAAAGTCACATGATAGCGTGAGGAGGTCGGCCAGGGAGATCCGTTCAACGGCCCAGTGGTGAAGATTAAATAATTCTCCGGATCAAAGGGGTTGATCGAGATATCCACGCTGTCAAACAGAATCGATGCCCCTAATCCGCGTCCGCCTAACCACTTTTCAAGTTTAGCGTCCTCAGTTTCCCGGATTTTTATTTTCGATGAAGTCAAGTCAATTAATGCAGTGTACGGCATGATTTACAGTCTCCGAGAATTTATTTACTAAACAAGCACAGATATTTATCCAACACCAGAGAAATCATATCTTTCATGCTTCGCAGATAGTGCCTATGCGAAGCATGAAATTAATATGCACTTACTGATCTTGCAGGTTATCTAAAAGGACACCATCGACAACTTCCTTGGCGTGATCCAAAACTTCTTGAGGGCTGGATGTTCCAAGCTCGATAGCTTCTATAGCCACTCTTAATTGCGCGTCGCTTGATCCCAGGGCCGAGAACAATGGTATAGATTCTGCATATTCCAGCTGTAATATTGCCTCTTCAGAGCGATGATTATCTTCAAGGTAGCTTTGCATTTCAGGCCACTCCAAAGCTGCTTTATAAATTGGCAAATAGCCAGTATGTGTTGAAAGGTATAGAGAGCTTTCCTGATTGGCCATATATTTAATAAAGGTCCACGCTGCCTGTTTGATTAATTCATTGTCATGGTCCAGTATGATCAAGCTGGCGCCTCCAACTGGAACAACTCGTTCTTTCCCTGCAATAGTGGGGAACATGGCCACTCCAACGTCAAATGGCGCATCTTGAATGGTGCCAGGGACATTAGAACTGGACATCAATAACATACCAACCTTACCTGCCAGGAAGTCTCCCTTTGATTCATCGTGCTGATTGGGCGGCATAATTTTGTGCTTGTGTACAAAATCTCCCCACAAAGTTAACATCTCTACAGCTTCAGGACTGGTATACAAAACCTCGGTTTCATCGGAATTTACTATCTCCACTCCATTTTCCATAAACATGGTGCTCAAATACCAATGAGTATCGTCCTTGGTATTGAATCCCCATTGATCAATCTCGCCATTATCATCTGTATCGGTAGTTAAAAGCTGGCCATATTGAATGACCTCATCCCATGTTTCAGGTGGTTGATCGGGGTCAAGTCCTGCGCTGATAAAAAGATCGCGGTTATAGAAAAGCATCGGCACAGAATGATTGAACGGCATGCTCCAAATCTGCCCGCCAGCAGAGTTATAATCCCAAAATACTTCCCAGATATCATCGCGGTCGAAGTCGCCCGATTGATTTAAAAAATCGGTGATGGGGATTATGGCCCCTGTATTACCTACCAGAGGCGCACCGCCAATTTGAGCAACAGCAGGCGGGGTTTTAGCAGATAGCGCATTCCATAATTTTGCCATGCTCGATGCGTAACCGCCCTGATATGTGCCAATAACCGTTATTTCAGTTTGTGATTGATTGAACTGGTTGACAAGCTCCTCAACAACCTCCCCGCTATTTCCCCCCAAAGCATACCAAAACTCGATCGTGATATGACCATCTTTATCAATAGTCCCGGCTGAATTGCTATTAGCATCTCCTCCACAACCAACCAACATCACAGATGATAAAGCTGCGATCAACACTATTGCCTTTAATATTTTAGTCATTTTCTTGCTCCTTTTAGCTACTGCACTTCTTTTCGATCATCCCTTTAAACCAGTAGTAGCGATGCCTTCGACAAATGATTTCTGGACAGTGAAGTAAATCGCGACTACGGGGAGTATCACTATCATAGCTGCCGCCATATAGACACCCCATTGAGTGCCTCCTTCCTGGCTGACAAAATAACGCAGACCAATCTGGAGAGTTCTCATCTCCTCTCGGTTGGTTATGATTAGCGGCCACAAATAGGCATTCCAGTTGCCCATAAAGGCAAACAAAGCCTGGGCCGCCAGAGTAGGTTTGATCAGAGGAATGCAAATCTGCCATAAGAATCTAAGCCTGGAGCAGCCGTCCAATTTAGAAGCCTCTTCTAATTCAAGAGGGATTGTCATAAATGCTTGCCTGAGCATAAAAATGCCAAAAGCGTTGGCAATAAATGGCACAATCAATCCCTGATAAGTATCGATCCAGTGTAATTTTTGGATGATCAGGTATGACGGCACCAGAGTTACCTGGGTTGAGATCATTGTAGTGCTCAGGAAAAGACTGAACAAAAATCCTTTCCCTTTGAATTCCATTCTCGCAAACGCAAAGGCAGCCAATGAACAAGAGACCAGTTGTCCAACTGTTACACAAAGTGCAACTATCGTGCTGTTATAGAAATAGCGAGCAAATGGAGCAGCCTGGAATGCATCCACGTAGTTTTGAAAACGCCACTCTTGAGGCAACCACTTCGGCGGATATGCAAAGACTTCCCCGGGGCCTTTTAATGAAGTTGAGGCCATCCAAATAAACGGCAGAACAACAACAATGGCACTAATGGTCAATACTAGATACCATGACCCTTTCCCCACTGCCGATTTGAATTTTTTCGATTTGAAAAAACTATGCGGTTTAACCTTGGTGACAGATATATTATCCATAATGCACCCTCTTTTCTACAACTTTAAACTGGATAAGGGTCAATACTAATATAAATACGAATAATACGATCGCCACTGCCGAAGCTAAACCAATCTGGAAATATTGAAATGCGTATTGATACAGGTAATACGCCAGGGTTGTAGTGGCTCCTAAAGGACCACCCTGAGTCATTATGTCGATTTCGGCGAAGGCTTTAAGTGAGTTGATCACTCCGATAATCAAGATATAAAAAGTAGTTGGGCTTAGTAAAGGTAACGTAATCAGTCGGAATTGACCCCACCAATTTGCTCCATCAATTTCAGAGGCTTCGTATAAATCATGAGGGATCGATTGAAGTCCTGCCAAAAATATTACGATGTTATATCCCATCCCGCGCCATACACCCAATACAATCAGGCAAGGCATAGCTAACACCGGGTCGCGCAACCAGGACTGAATTGGCAGCCCGAATCTTATCAATAGAGTGTTAAACAAACCGTAATCTGCCGGGTGGTACAACCACATCCACACGACCGAAATAGCGGCCATTGATGTCAACGTGGGCAGGAAGAAAGCTGTTCTGAAAATTCCCACACCAGGCAACCTGCGATTCAGCATCACTGCAATCCAAAGCGAAACGCAGATATTGATTGGAATGCCCAGCATAAAATAGAGCGTATTCAACACGGACTTACCAAATTCAGCCGCTCCAATATCATCTACAAATAGAAATTCAAAGTTACTCAGCCCCGTGAATACAGGGTCGTAAGGCAGATTCCAGCGAAAGAAACCGGCTACCATAGAGAATATTGCCGGGAAAAAGGTAAACACGGCAAAAATCAATATACTTGGAGCCAGAAACGCGTAAGCTGCCAGGGATTCCTTTCTCTGGCGTTGTTTCCTTTGCAAACTAGGACTTAATGTATTTTTTGCAAGTGATTCAGTCTTGCTCATGTGATCACCTCGTTGATTGTCTTTATGCTCTGTGCAAGAGCATAATTTATTCTTTCCAACTCCCAATTAATCAGATTGCCGCCTTTGAGTTCGAGCGTAATCGTCCCTTCCATTCCAGCATCCATAAGGAGCTGGATCCAATGCTCGTTGGGAACTTTATTAAATACCAGAGGAAAATGGTCCTCGCCGTTATTATCAATATCATGAACGTGGACATGAACTACATGTTCCAACCATTCCTTGGAAGGGTCTTCAGTAACCCCGTGACGAATATCGTGACCCATATCCCAACAAATTCCAAGCCGGGGATGATCTATTTCAGTCACGAGTGAGAGGACATCCTCTCTTCTTTGCCCAAACTTTATAACTCCTGGCTTGGTAACATCGAGATTTTCAAGGGCAATGGTAAGATTTGGAAAAGTCTCCAGAGCCCAGGTAATAAAACCCTTTGTATCTTCACGCAGTTTTTCTTTGGTTACCTTCCCCTGAGATTCTTCCTGGCTCCTAAAAGTACTGGAATCTGGGTGAGATTGATGCAAAGTAGCGCCGTGAACGACGATTTCTGTGCGAAAATTATTCCTCACCCCCCAGGAATCTGCCAGAGACCACAAAGGTTTGTTGATATTGCAAATTTCGTCACGCCTTATACCGCAAAAATCGTACAGCGAATAATGGGGCCGGTAAGGAGCATGGAAGCAAATTTCCATACCGATGTCAGAGCAGGATTCCATCAAGGGTTCAAATTGCTCCCACCCGGGTAAATTTGAGTCGACCTCAAATTCCAGGGATCTCAAGCCGTTATCCCGCAGAGGGCTGAGGAATGATTCCAAGTCTGTGCCAGACAACCAGAGTGGGTGTATGTTAAAACCAATCAGTACATTTTTTTTCAAGTTATTCATTATGATTCTTGTTATAGCTGCATAGCGAATGGTTTAGCTCAAGATCACCAAACTGCAAAGATAGATAAGAGTTTTTCAATCTTTCAAAAAAATGGCAGGTGTATTGATTGCTTTTATCTCTCCACAACTTTTTAACTTTGCGTAACATGTCGCCGCCGGTTATTTGAAATTTAGATTACCAGGTTTATTTTTTTGTATTTCGAGCAATTTCTACAAGGTGCTGTGCTTCAAGTTCCAGGTCCATTTTGTTGACTTCCAAAACCACATCCAGTAACTGTTTGTCGATGTGACTTATCCCTTTCCAGGCTCCACAAATAGCGCCAGCAATAGCGGCAATGGTGTCAGAATCTCCGCCAATATTTGCTCCCAGAGCGCAGGCTTTCATCGGATCCCCACCTGCCAGGCGGACAATTCCAAAAGCCGTGGCTACCGACTCAGCTACCAGCATATCCACTCCAACGTAATTGTAGAGTAATTCCAGGGCAATTTTCTCATCATCAGCATCTTGCACTAAACGGTCTGCCAGCTCGATGCGTTTGTCAAGTCTGGTGCCCCAGGCCCAATTGCCATTCTTGCTTCCTTCCCTGGCGCCAAACTTTCCTGCTTCAATTATCGAGTCGATTGATGAGTCTGTTGTCATTGCGACTGCAATAGCGGCGGCCACAGCCCCCGCTCCAGCAGCGGCAACAGTTGTGTTGTGTGTGGGAACACATGAGGTGTATGCATCCGCCACAGCGTTGCGCTGGTCTCCATATCTTACGATTCCCACTGGAGCAACCCGCATTGACCCACCATTGGTTTTACCTGAAGAACCACTTTCCTTTGGACTGCAGCCATCTTTGATAGAACTCAGGGCCTTACTTGTGCTCGGTCCAATGAAAGTTGCTAACTCATCTTCGGGGATTCCATCTGCCCAGGCGATAAGCTCCCGGGCAACATCCTCGGGAGATAATGTGCCCTTATCAGTATAGGCATGAATAATTGCCAGGGCCTGTCCAGTATCGTCAGTTATCGAACCAGGCTTCATTCGTGAATGAGGGTGCCACTCCAGAGGCTTAACAAAATCTTGAACCCAGCCATAATTTTCTGAGATCAATTCCGGGGTCATAAATTCCGTTGGCATCCCCATGGCATCCCCAATTGCCAGGCCAGCCAGACACGCGAAGGCTTTTTCAAATATTTCCATTAGTTTTTTTACATGAGGGGCGCAAATTTATTCACGCCCCTCATGTCAATGATAGGATTTACCCTATTTGAACTTAAGTTCGGCTACCCACCACATCCAGCTGTCGTCGGGATATACTTCTTGTGCGTCGGCACCAAAAGCAATCTTCACCGGGCCGCCAAGGTCATCACCAAGGAGAGCGCCGCTCAGATAGTGAACCATCAAGATATCCATATTCTTGGCATCTTCGATGGCAACCTCTGCAGATTTTCCGTCAACCGCGATAACGCTGATTATGGTTGCATCTGATCCGGGTTTGACAATGTCAATTATTTCAGAGAGTAAAATACCAGCATATTCCTGGCCTTCACCCATCCAGACATCATCAATAACCAATTCCACTTTATGTTCTTCAAATCTGGCTTCGTCAAAGACATAATTGTCGCCAGAATTGGTGGTTTTGATATCACCGGTGATTGTCAAGATCGCATCGCCGACTTCGCCTTCTTGTGCGCAGCCAGCCAGCATTCCAGCTGTCAATAACACGATAATTAATACAAAAATACTCTTTCTCATTGTTGTGCTCCTCTTAAATAAGATAATTAATCTTCCGATACAGTGTTTATTGTAGTATCGAATGCTTTCTATTCGGGAAAGAACTACTCAAGCTCCAACCCGAGAATTTCTCATAGTATCACCTCCTTGCATTGCATTGCTAGCACCTCTCTAGCAGTGACTACATCAGTGACTAAGGTTTTGATATAACCTCCCCGTAATGCACCTACCAACGCCTGAGTTTTTTCTATTCCGCCAGCAGGAACAATAACCTCCGGTATTTTCCGAAGCTGCTCCAGGTTTACCCCCACTATACCGGGATCATCCATTACGGGTTTTCCCTGGATATCGAAAAAGTTGCCGCATATATCACCAACTCCACCTTCCGATTTCAACTTGGCCAGTGAAGCAGCTGTCATATGATCGGTAAAAAACATAGATGACTTTTTCTGGAACTCTACATGTCCAATTCCCACAACAGCTATATCCAACTTCGGCCAGAGCTTGGCAATTTGTCTTACCTCGTGTGTATCCATGATTGCTTTCCATTCATTAATATCTTGAGTGAAAGCTGGGGCATAAATCGGACGATAAGTCCCTCCAAATGCTTCTGCCAGAAGTCGAACCAACTCATTTACCTGGAAAGATGGAGCCATATCGCCCGCCCCCCCAATCATTGGGACCACATTAATCCGCATATCTTTGCTATTTTGAAGATTGCTCACTACTGAAAACAGGGTTCTTCCCCATCCAACTCCAACACAATCATCGTCTTTCACTATTTGCTGTAGATAAACAGAAGCCGCTACTCCAACGCTATGTCTTAAACCTTCCTGGTCTAAACCAACACCTTCAGTCAAGACAACTTTGTTTAGATGAAAGGTTTCTACCAATTCCGCCTCAAGGTCTGGCTCTGAAGGTGTCGGGTCATTGATGACTATATTAACGATCCCATCATCTCTCCCCTGGATAAGTAATCGCGATACTTTCTGTCGGGTTATGTTTAACCTTCCCGCAATTTGCTGCTGGGTTAGGTTATGTTCGTAATATAAGCGAGCGACTTGCACAATTAGTTGACTATTTATTGATCCCTCACTTCTTTAGTGGAAAACACTGGCTTCAAACCCGGGTAAATATCCAAGTATTTTTGGAACAAATCTTCATACACAGCCGCATTCAAAATATTTGGCTCGATCGTCTCTTTGAAACGCAGCATATGGGAGCAGGCTTCCTGTATTTTCGGGAATATCCCGACTCCCACACTGGCTAAAATCGCTGCTCCTAAACATGCCGATTCTTTGATTTCAACAGGTTTTACAGGCCGCTGGATAATATCTGCTTTAATTTGGTTCCAGAACCTGCTCTGCGAACCACCGCCGCAGATTGTTAGATACTCTGCTTCTTTCGCGTTAATCCGCTCGCATATTTCCAGAACGTTTCTGATTGCATAGCCCACCCCTTCGTATACTGCCCGGACACAATGCCGCAAGTCGTGCGCCCCTGCGAGACCGAGGAATCCTGCCCTGGCGTTTGGGTCCCAGATGGGTGCTCTTTCGCCATACAAATAGGGAAGGAAAATTACCCCATCACTTCCAGCTGAAACTTCCTCTGCCAGCGACTGCAGCTGGTTAAACCGGCTGTGCGTACTGCTCTGCTGAAGAAAACCATCCGAAAGCCACCTCAGGGTATCGCCACCAGCCTGAGTGGGACCGCAAAGAAACCGCAGGTCATCTCCAAGCCTTGCCAAAAATACTGGACCTCCCGGGTATTCTGCTTCCGAGTACATCGAGATCATTTCAGATGTTCCGGAAACATCTACAGCGCCTCCCGCCTGGGTAACTCCACCTGCCAGGTTTTCGCACCAGGCATCTATTGTTCCTACAATAACAGGTATCCCAAATGGCAACCCTGTTTTTTCTCCCGCGCTCTTTGAAACAACCCCTAATGGTTCAGTTAGCGAGAGAGCATCCGGCATCTGATTCGTTGACAGGCCCAGCAGATCAAAATAATCTTCTTCGTATTTCCCTGTATCCGGATTTACAAGACTATACGCACTGTGAATATCTGTCTTCGCTTCACCAGTCAATTTCAAACCGATATAATCTTTCGGCTGAAGAATAACCCGTGCTTTATCCCAATCGACTGGTAAATTGTCACGGATCCAGAGCAACCTGGCGGGTGGCATGGCTGGGTCTTCCCCTATCGAAGTGCCGATCCATTCGATTGCATGTGCTCCAGTTACGTTCTCTGCCAGCCATTTAGCCTCTTTCTTAGCGCGCCGGTCTCTCCAGATGATAGCGTTGCCAATAGCATTATCTGATTCGTCTATCAGCACATGACCGGGACATTGACCGCTCAAACCCACGCCTGCGATACTGGTGGGATCGATTCCTTCCATAATTTCGGTGAGAACTTTTTTGGCTCCCTCCCACCATTCATTCGGGTCCTGTTCCGTCCATTCAGGATGAGGAGAATAAATTCCGTAATTGGCGCGTGATATTGCAACTTCTCGACCTTTCAGATCGAACAGTCCAGCTTTTACAGACGAAGTGCCAATATCTAACCCGACAATCAACTTACTCAATCCGTTATCTCCTTTAAAGCCTGGGAAACATTGGCGCCGCCGTGAACCAAAGCGACTAAAGCCCTGCACACACTGGCAGGATTGGGGTGCTGCCAAACATTTCTTCCTATCGCCACCCCGTTGGCGCCGGCTTCTATTGCTTCTGCGATATTCTCCAACAACGCAGCTGGTTCATCCATTTTTGCCCCACCCAGCACGACAACTGGGCGATAGCAGCTCTGGATGGCTGTCGCAAAATCAGAAGCCGGACCAGCATAAGGAGCCTTGATAAGATCAGCTCCCAGCTCGACACCAATCCTCATTGCAAATTCGACATCTTCGACGGTCACCTTTCCATCGTTTGTGCCCTTGACAAGCATTTCTGCCAACAGAGGCATATTCCATTCAGCTGATTGCGAGGAAAGCGCGGCCAGATTGCGCAGCGAGGATGGCTCTTCATCAAAGCCGATCATTCCCATACAGGCAACGGCATCAGCTCCCAGGCGGAGGGCATCCTCAACAGAGAAACTCAACTCGATGTCCCCCATAATTGGACTGCGCATGGTTGCTCCACCATCTACACGGAGAATCAAACCTAGATGTCCAAATTTTTCACAAAACATACGGGCAATTCCCATTGTGGTCAATACCGAATCTATTCCGGTGTCGACAATATCATCGATGAGTTGTCCCGGGTTTTCTAATCCTCTAATTGGCCCCATGAAGGCTGCATGATCAAAAGCAACAATCACAATTCGTTTATCTTCAGCAAACAAGCGTCGTATGCGGTGTTCTTTCATTATATACCTCGTTAAAGTTCATCTACATATATTTGATGCCCACCAGTGCTGGGCTTTATATCGTCAAAACGACTCCCAAACTTTGAGGTTTACTACCCTGTAACGAGAGTCCTCCTCAAAATATTACCCTGCTAAAAATTGACCATTGCTTTAAGGCCTGCTCTGTCTCTGGCATACGCAATTGCATCAACGGCTTGAGCAAAAGGAAAATGAGCTGAGATGACAGGAGCTACATCAACCTTCCCGGAGGCAAACATATCTAACGCCTTAAACAAGTGCTCGGGGCCAACCCCAAATGACCCAGTCATATGGTACTGCTGGTAATGCAATTTTTTTAGATCAAGAGAGATTATTGTGCCATCCTCCACCCCGGCGAAGGCGTTAACCCGTCCACCTGGGCGCACACATTCGATTGCGCTGGTCAAAGCTTCTGCGCTGGAAACGGCAGATAGGACTATATCCGCTCCGCGACCATGGGTATATTCATTAACCTCGGCTTGAAGGTCGCTTTTAGTGACATCGATAACGACATCAGCGAAATACTGGTCTACCACTGCCAATCGATGAGGAGTCAGTCCGGCAACCATAACCATATTGGCTCCATAATAACTGCTTACAGCCGCGGCGATCGCACCCATCGGGCCATCACCGACAATCAAAACCGAATCTCCTGTTTTTAACCCCACGTCCTCGATGCCTTTGATCACACATCCAAATGGCTCTGCAAGAGCGGCTATGTCAACAGGCATATCATCCGGAATGATAAAAGTACCCCGGCTGGCAATCTCACGTGGAATTTTCACTAATTCAGCCAGTCCGCCTGGTTCAAGAAATACACTGAAAAGATTTTTGCACAGGGTTGGTTGAGAATGCTGGCAGTAGTAACACACACCGCAAGGTAAATAAGGCACAGCAACTACCTTTTGCCCCACTTCCCATCGTTTTTCGGTCTCTGAAACCTCAACGATTTCCGCGGCTACTTCATGACCAAGCGCATACTCGATATTGCCGCCTGACCCACGGTTTACCATCTTTACATCTGTCGAACAAATCCCACATGCCAATGGCTTTACCATCAAATCGCCATCGTTAATTTTCGGCTGTGGAAAATCAAATAACAGAGCTTCTCCAGGTTTACCTGCTGCTAAGCCTTTCATAATGAATTCCTCATTTCAATGAACTCCTCCAATTCCAATTTGTTCGGCAATCCGCCAGTTGCTCCAAAGTGGCTGATCTTAATGGCAGCCATTGCGCAACCCATTTCCACAGCATCAACCCCTGACAGTTCATCGAGATAAGCGTTAATAAGCCCGGCTGTAAAAGCGTCTCCAGCTCCAGTAGTATCCATTACGGACGTTTTAATCGCAGAAACTATCTCTGTGCCTTTTTCACTTGCAAAAATTGCTCCATCTGCTCCCATTGTTACCACAACGATCTCAGGCCCTGTCTCTCTCAGAGAAAGACCAGCCTCGCTTGGAGAGCAATCTCCCATTAAAATATTCGCTTCGTTCCTGCTCACCACCAGTACGTTGGTGTTTTTTAATATCGGATCCAAATCGTTCAATCCGTGAGTGACCATTAACCCTCCTGGAATGAAAAATACCGTTTTCCCATTGTTGCGGGCTGCTTCAGCTGCCGCAACAGCCACGGTGATATACGCATCACTGATACATATCACGCGGCCTCCAGTAATTAAGGGTAGCTCTAATTCGTCCACATTCTCCAGGAGCGCGGAACCGCCAAGTGCATAAATTACACGGTTCCCCTGATCGTCAAGAGCAATAAAACATGCTGCGGATTTACCTCCATCAACGGTGGTCATTGCACCCGTATCAATACCTCTATCATTCATTTCTTTCAGAAGCCATCCTCCAGCCTCGTCGTCACCTGTTTTTCCAAGAAAAGCTACTGATCGGCCAAGTTTGGCGAGACCTGCAGCAATATTGGCTCCACTGCCACCAGCATAACGAGTGTATTCTTTGGCAAAAACCATCTCATCTACACCTGGCAGCCTGGCGACTCTGGCTATATAGTCGATTGCGGCAGCTCCTAAAACTATTACGTCGAAATTTGATCCCACAATCTTCTCCGTAAAACTCTACTTCATCAGTAATGTCATGACAGCTTTTTGAACATGCAAACGGTTTTCTGCTTCATCAAATACTGCCGAAGTCCAACCTTTGCCTGAGGTTTTGTCAATAACATCGTTAGTCACTTCAAATCCGCGGTCGGCAGGCAGACAGTGTAAATATATCGCGTTCTTATCCGCCATATCCATAATTTCGCTAGTGCATTTCCAATCCTTATGCTGATCAAAAATTTCTTGAGATTTCTGAAGATCGTCCTCACCAACAGGCGGCTTGAAAAACGTTTCAGGACACCATGATTTAGGATAAAAAACATGCGCGTCCTTGGCGCTGGCCTCGAAATCATGGGAAATTTTAAATGAGCCCCCATCTGAAGTGCCTGCATATTCCTGGCATTGAGCAATGACCTCCGGATCCAATTCCATGCCCTTTGGATGGGCAAGGGTCACATTCATTCCCATCATCGAAGCATAGAGGATTGCAGATTGCGGCACTGCACGAGGTTTATGGACACTGGGAGAATAAGCCCAGGACATGGTAAAGTTAACATCTTTAAAACCGCCGAATTTTTCCTTGACTGTAAAGATGTCTGCCAGCCCCTGGAATGGATGGTAAATATCATCTTCCATGTTCAAAATGGGAATATCTGACCAGCGGGCAAATTCTTTCAACAGGGCATGTGCACCGCCATATTCCCACTCTACCGGATCGCCATAACATCGGATGGCAATGGCATTGCCCATGCGGGAAAGTACTCTAGCGACGTCTGAGACGCGCTCAGTCGTGTAAGCAATTTCCTTTCCTTCAAGGGCGGGAGTGTAAATCTTTGTGGGGTCCAGGAAATGGGCATGTCCACCCAGCTGCGTCATTCCGGCCTCAAAAGAGTTACGCGTGCGCAGAGACTGGTTATAGAAGATCATAAACAAGGTTTTGCTTCGCAAAAGGTTATCGTGATATTTTCCCATTACGTAGTCTTGCTTTAGCTCTTCCGCTACACCAAGGATAGTTTCGATCTCTTCCCTGGTGAAATCAGTTTCCTTCAAGAAGTCGCGGCCTTTTAATGATTGAGTTTTCAATTTTCATCCTCCCAAATTTCATCTTCTTCAATATCTTCTTCATCCAATATTGGTCCTACAGGCACAGAAATCTTTGGCAGCCCGATCAACAGCGGTGTTCCGATGGCTGCAGCAATCAATCCAAAACCAATTCTCTCTATTGGAGAAATGAAGAGAACGCTGAACCAGATCGGCGCAGGAAGCGCAAACATCACTAATGCCCACAAGTTTCCAATTGATTGAGCTATCAAAACTCCGATCAGTCCACAAACGAATATTCCTAAAAATAACGACGCTCTGTTTGTTGATGTCAGCCAGTTTTTTCCCCAGATCCAGCCGATTATACAAGCAATTACACCCAGCATGTATAAAATCGGTGTTGCCCAGGCTTCACGACCCAGCGGGAAGAGATACCATACTCCGCCTAAAAACAACAAGCCAATCATGGGATAAATCCATTTTCTCTGCATGGCCAATCCGCTGGCAATAGCAGCTGCAATACCAATTGTGAATTGAAGAGGGCCAAAAATATTACCGTGGGGAGCGATTAATTGACCAATAAAACCACCTACTCCAGCCGCGATTCCACCAGCCCAGGGGCCAAATAAAATGCCGCCCAGAACAACGATTGCATCACCAACACTTAGAGTTGCTCCTGTTCCTATTACCGGGAACGCAGGAAGCAAAGTAGATACTGCAATGATCGCAGCCCAAACTGCTATCAAGGCGGAATGCGTATTTACAAGTTTTTTCTTCATAATAAGTCTCCCTTTCGTAAGCTAATTTGTCGTTTCCTCAACGATAATTTGTTTATTAACCAGGTTGACCAAGTCCATCACCTGGAGCGGGTCTTTGGAACCCGTTCTCATTAATTGAAATTGTCCCAGACAAGCCGGGCAGGAAGTAAGCAGCAAGTTGGCTTCCGTTTCTACAGCCTCCGCCCACCTGTCCTTCCCTGCGGTTTCAGTCAATTCGGGGAAGTCGTAGCGCACAAACGCTCCGGCACCACAACAGAAAGAATCGCCTTGATTTCTCGGCATTTCGGCCAGGCGTGTGCCCGGGATTGCCTCGATGATTTTACGTGGCGCTTCATAAACACCCAATCCTCGACCTAGAGTACAAGGGTCGTGGTAGGTAATCACTACTCCCCCAGGCATTGGTTCGAAAGTTACTCTACCTTTTTCAATCTCTTCAGCGACCAATTCAACAAGATGCATCGTTTCAAAAGGCAGAGGTTTCCCTAGAACTTTCGGCATCTCTTTCTTGAAAGTTTCATAACATCCTGTACAGGTGAAAACAATGCGTTCAACACCAAGCGCCTGGTAGGTCTCAATATTATGAGCCATTAGCTCGGCGGCTTTTTGGCGCTCACCGGCGGCCATTAGCGGGTGGCCGCAGCACCATTCGTCCGAAGAAATCGTATAGTCTACTCCCAGCTTATTCAATAATTCGGCACCACCTCTTGCCATTGTTCGTTTGGAGAATGAGGGAGTACAGCCCACGAAGTAAGCAGTTTTTGCTTTCACGTCAACGCGCGATTTGTCTTTGAGCCAATCGAGACGAGTCCCAGCTTCCTTGTCAAACGGATTGTGCTCTGCCAATGTTAACTCGACGACATGCTTCAAGCCTTTTGGAGTCAGCCCTTTGGCTGCCAAATCCTCCCGCATCGCCTGATAAATATCCTGGATATCGAGCTGTTTGAGACAGTGCTCCGAACAAGCACCGCATAATGTACAGCTGAAGATACGGTCAGCCACATCCTCGTCATAGACCAATTCACCTTCGAGGATAGCTCGAGCAATTGAGATTCGTCCCCGAGCACTGTGAGATTCCAGTGAACCATATGCGTAGGATGGACATTTATGTCCCTCACCAACCCAACTGACATCAAAACAAAAAGCGCACCTCAAACATTGAAATATCAAATTTGCATCTGCATCAAGTGCCGGGTGATCCTTTCCATCGACCATTTTGAGAATTGCAGATTTTGCAGGTTCTCCACCCAGGCACAAGATTCCAGGGTTGAGAATATTATTTGGATCCAGGGATTCCTTTAATTTCTGCATCAATAGATAAGTATTCCCCAGTTTATCCATGATATAGGGAGCAATTCCGGCGACTATACCTCCGGGGGACATCCACTGAGAGAAAAGCAACTCAGCAATATCTGCCCGAACTTTCAAGCCATATTCATGCGCTTCAGGAACATTTTCAGGATAAAGTGTATCCACCCAAAGATAGGCTGCGTTTCGTGAAAAATACACATCCAAGCCCTTTGTCCTGATACCATGCTGGTCCCATTCCTTTTTGTGGGAGTCGATGTAATTATGCACCGCAGGTATAGCTTCTTTGAGAGCATTAGTTGGCAGGAAACCGGCTACCTCTGGACAGTAATACGGGCGGTTGCTGTAATATGCATCTGGCCCAACATTTCTCAACCAGGAGAACATGTGACCCGTCCAGTACAGTTCAGTTGCCTTGGAATCCTGGGCGCGCCCCTTGAAAGCCTCACTGGTAATCTTGCATACTTGATATCGCGCTTCCGCATTAATATACGAATCGCGGATAATCACGTGCATGAAATATTTTCCGACAATGTCTACCGGCATTGGTCCGCCGAAGATACCGATCACAAAGGTGGCAGCTTCCTGCTGCTGAATTGCTTCGACTGCATCGACGATTTGTTCTAATTCATCAAAGGCATAAAACAAGAATTTTTCAATTTCGGGGATGCGGCGCAATCGTAAAGTCGCTTTGGTGATAATGCCCATGGTGCCGCATGAGCCTATGAATAAACCTGCCAGGTCAGGGCCATTAGCTCCTCTTTCGATGGCGATGTTTCCAGCAGCGTCATTGGCAGCTGAACCAGTGTTGATTATTGTGCCGTCGGGCATGACTACTTCAAGCGCTATGACTTGATCCGCGGTAATTCCATATTCAGTAATAGCATGCGGGACAGCGTTATATGCTACGGTGCCGCCCACAGTTGCCGAGAACATTCCGCCGCCACCTGGGCAGGCCAATTCCCAGCCAAGTTTATTAATTTCAGAATCCAGCGCATGCCAGATCACACCTGCGTCAGCTGTGACAACCTGGTTTTGCAAATCGATTTCAAAGTTATTCAATAGATCAAGCGCTAAAACTATACATCCTTCTCCTATACCGAAATCAACAAAAGTAGTTGCCCGCCCCCACATGAAGAGAGGTGTTTTAAATTCGTTGGCGGTCTTCACCAACTCAACAACTTCCTCGACGTTTTCCGGACGTGTTATGTATCCCGGCAGCCCTCCAGGCGTAGGGCCGCAATCCCTCCGGTAGGTCATGCGGTCAACAAGGGCATCTGATACATGTTCCTCGCCGCATATCTCCTGCAGTCGGGTTAATAATTCTTGCATGTAAAGCCTCCAATAATTAATCGAAACGACTTAATATCGCATCGGACAATTGTTCTACCGTCAAAGGGGTCCTGGGCAGACCTAAACTCTCAGGCAGATTCTGACTTAGCTCGGTGATTTGAGGTGGAATTATGTGGGCTTTTCTGATTACCTCTGGCTGCCCAAAGACGTCTTCGGTCTTACTGTCTAGTAAAATTTTACCGTCACACATAATAATCACTCGTTGGGCATATTCTGCCACCAGTGCCATATGGTGCGTCACAAAGACAACAGTTCGATTCTCCTGATGCAGCTTGCGAGCTATCTGTAAAATTTGATGGCAGCCTTTGTAATCCTGGCCAGTGGTTGGTTCATCCAAAACCATGATCTCGGGGTTCAAAGCCAAGGCGCTGGCGATGACTACTTTAGCTCTATCGCCTTTAGACAAAGCAGGCGGGAATTCCATTTTGTCACATTCCAGGCCAACCATCTCAATAGCTTCGTCCACTCGCCTCTCTACTTCAGCCTCATCGACACCAAGATTTTGGGGACCAAAAGCAATTTCTTGCTCAACTGTTTCCGCAAAAAGCTGCTGATCTGGATTTTGCAAAACAAAGCCCACGTGCCTTGCCAAATCTGCAACTGCGACTTGGCTGGTATCGAGACCTGCAACAGTTATTTTTCCTTCAGTTGGATGCAGAAGTCCTAAAAGGTTTTTTAAGATGGTTGTTTTTCCCGATCCATTCTGTCCGATGATAGCAACAAATTCGCCTTCCTTGATCTCGAAATTTACATCATCAACAGCCAGCACTTCCCGTGGCTGGTAAACGTAGGTAAGGTGATCAACTGTGATGATTGGTTTCCTTCCAGAGGCTTCGTTGTCTTCTTTTGCGTTGGCAATTATCTCCTCTCTCCCGGATCCGTTACCCGTCTCCAGGCCGTCTTTTATCGAAACTGCAGAAGGTGATTTGCCGTCAAGCAGTTCAACAATACCATCGTGAGCTTCTTTGATAACAATAGGAAAGGTTGACAAAGGGTGTTCTTTTTCCTGGAGAGTAGTACCCAATTGCGAAACCTGGGGAGCACGAATCATAAACTTTTTAAAAAATCCAGTATCAGCAAAAATCTCTCTGGGGGTGCCGTAAGCAACTTCACGGCCCTCATCTAATACCAGGATATGATCAGCTATTCTGGCAACTTCTTCACTTTTATCAGTAGCCATTACAATGGTCATGTTTAATTCTTTGTTCAATTTCTGAATCAGCGACAAGACCTCTACCACACCGAGAGGATCGATTTGTGAAGTGGACTCGTCCAGGACAAGGATTGAGGGCTCCATTGCTAACCCGGCAGCGATGGCCAGTCTCTGTTTCTGCCCTCCAGAAAGGTCGGTCGGAGGGCGGTCTTCGAAGCCATCCAACCTCACCAACTTAAGCACGCGCCTGGCCCTTTCCAGAATTTCTTCCACAGGCATTAGCAAGTTTTCAGGACCAAACGAAACCTCATTGAGAACCGAAGTGGTGAATAACTGGGTCTCAGGATCTTCAAGCACTATCCCAACTATGGTTGATAACTTACCAATGGTTGACTCCTGGGTATTGATGCCTTCAATAAGAACCTGGCCTTTCAATTTCCCCCCAGCAGAGTGGGGAATAATTCCATTCAGAATCTGGCAAAGGGTGCTCTTTCCTGCCCCGTTCTCTCCCATAACAGCAAGCAATTCACCTTTCTCAACGCTCAGGTTCAATTTTTTAATTACAGTCCGCTTTGTTCTTGGGTATCTATACGAAACGTCAATTAGTTCTATGGCTTTATTTGTCATTTTTTCTTCTTGTGATCATACTTAAGATAAAAACATTGATTTGAAAATGAAAACAGCAATCGAATACAGTACTACACAAAACATGAATATCCAGTCTGTCGATACAAGCTGGACATCTTCGATATAAGTTCGGGTTTTGAAAGCGCCAAAAGCACGAGAATCCATTGCAACTGCCATCGCTTGAGCACGCCTCATGGCTCCAATAACGAGAGGCGTTACCAACGCAGGATAAGAGCGCAGCTTTTCCCTCAATTTACCTTTCTCGAATGTCTGCATTGCCCTCAATTTTTGAGCGTCTACAATCGAGGATATTTCACTTTGTAAGATCGGCACCATATTCAAGGCAGATGTGAGCGTATAAGAAATTTGATATGGAAACCCGATTTTAACCAACCCTAATGCCAAAATTTGCACTGGCGTGGTCATGCTTACGAGAGGCAGCAAAACAATCATCGAAATCAGCCTGAACATCAATAATATTGCAAACAAAATACCCTCGAGGGTTATGTTCCCAGCTCCCCCGATCCCAGGAATAAAGTTAGGAATGAGAGGCTCGATCAGTATTTTTTCGCCCGGGTAGAGAATAGCTTGAACCACAACCAGGAAAATAAATACGGGAAGCAGTCCTCGCACGAAACTCAATATAATCGAAACAGGCAGCTTGGCGATGATCCACAATACACACAGCGATAAAAATACAAAAATCGCCAAGGTCAAATCCTGTATCGAAAAAATAACTACGCTGAGCACAAGCAAAAAAAGGAGCTTTGCCCTGGGATCAAGCCTGTGGATTAAGGTGGTTCCCGGATAATATGAAACCAGCGATTTGCTCACTACGTTTCCTCCTTAGCAGTAGTACTCATGACAAACTATGACATCCTGCATCTATAAGCAGTTATTAAGAAAAATTACCGCGCCGGTCATACAGCAGGGATTCAATTTTTTCAGCTTCCTGCAATATCTCGGTCTCGTTGATCGTTTTTATTTCCCTGTCACGCATAACAATTTCGCCATTGATAATCGTATCCCTCACATCCCCCGCGCGCGTGCAAAAAACCAACATATCCAGCAATCTATCTGCGTGGAATGGGCGCAGGTGAGCTCCGCTCAATTCGACAATTGCCAGGTCAGCTAAACGCCCGGGGAGAATCTCTCCCGCATCGATCCGGCATACTCTAGCCGCCTCAATGGTTGCCATGCGAAATGCATCCCGCGCGGATAAAGCTTCCGCGTTATTTGACCCAACCCTGGCTAATAATACTGCCCCTCTCATTTCTTCCCACATATCGAGAAGATCATTGGAAGCGCAGCCGTCCGTCCCTATGCTAAGATTGACACCGGCTTCTTTCATCTCGTAAATCGGGGCAATTCCGTCAGCCAATTTCATGTTGCTCTTTGGGCAATGGACCACGTTTCCCCCGGAATTTGCCAGTCGTTCGATATCTGATCCGCTTACATGCACACAATGCACAGCGCTTAGTCGCGGCGATAATATTCCCAAATTATCCAGAAGCTCAACCGGTGTCATCCCGCGATCGCTCAGAGTGTCCTGTACTTCACTGGCAATCTCCGAAACATGAATTTGAATACCCAGATCGTATTTTTCAGCTTGTTCCCCTGTCCAGATCAATAATTTGTCGTCACAAATAAAGACAGTCGAAGGCGTCAGACAAACCTGCACCAGACCGTCTGGCTGATGCCATTTCTCAATGAACTGCACAGTTTTTGCCCTGAGTACTTCCTCATCAATAATTAAGTTTTCCGGAATCCATTGATTGAAAAGAGTGAAACCTGCTACGCCGCGAAAGCCTATGTCCTGCCAGGCAATGAAGCTTTCTTCGTTTACATGAGCCATATCCAAGCAGCAGGTTATTCCACCTTTGATCATCTCAACAGCAGCGCATGCCGACCATAAATACGCAGGACGATTATTTCCCCCTTGAAATTGTTCATTCAAGGCATTTACAGTTGGGAAAAGCACCTCGTTGCACCAGGGAACCAGAGGAAGACCGGGAGAAACTCCCTTTAGAAAATTTTGATATAGGTGGGTGTGAGGATTGATCAATCCGGGGATTACTGCACAGCCGCTAGCGTCAATGACCTCAGACCCTTTTGGCGCTGCGAGATCCTTCCCGACAGAAACAATTCGTCCTTTTTCTATCAGCAGATCATAATCACGGTGAATGTGATCCACGTCTGAGACCAGATAAGATGAATTCCTAATGATCAGTGGCATTTTTGCGCTCTTATGGATAAAACTTATCAAACAGGAATGTGCATTTGCTTATAACATTTGCTCACATATTTTCGATTGTAACATATAAATCGCAAATATATTTCTATTTTTCTTAAAATTTTCTCCTTTCTTTTTATCGATTAGAATTTTCCCTTGATTGCGGATATCGATATCTTTATTGTTCCAGGTGATTAAATGGAAATGCCGACACCACCAGGAACCGCCTCATAACTGCCCTAGCCCGCCTGTTGAATTAACTGTATTAGGGTTTAAATCACTACTCGTGTTACTAGAGAATATAAAGACAATTTTTCAATAATTCCCCCTGCGTCAAAATTAATTAATCTCCCACCCATATCTCAATGGATAGAGCCCTTCGATACTTCTTCGTTTTCTCCCTCCTTTTCATAATCACTCGGATTCGGTTTCCGCTCAGAGTACCCAAGACAGGTATTTCGATGGGATAGCACAGGCTTTGTCCATCGGTAGCACTAAATCCACACTTTCCATCCCAATTGCACCGGCGTTGCACCAGAAAACAAAACCACCAACCCAACTGGATTGGCGGCTCGATATTCACTGCATTCCTGGTTCAAGCCAACACCATCCACCTAGTTGTGCCTGTCCCGAAGCAGATACAGAGGAAGTTTAGGCTCATTATTGATTTATTAATTATTTGCATAAAAACAGCTATTGAAAGAACTCGGATGGCATATCTGCTCAATACAGGTTATCCATCTACGGTCTGGGGTCAATTAGACATCAAAGTAGAGGCTCATCTCGTAAGGGTGCGGTCGGTTATGCACCGGGTAACACTCCACTTCCCGCTTGTAATCAATCCAATTTCCGATAAGTTCTTCGCTAAACACATCACCAGCCAATAAAAATTCATGGTCTTCTATCAGGGCTTGTAAAGCGCCATCCAGTGAAGTTGGCAAGGGTTTAATGGCAGCGCGCTGCTCATCCGTCCAGGAGAAGACATCCTCGTCAAACGGGCCGAATCCCAATTCGGAGGGATCCATCTTTCGCTGAATGCCATCAATTCCGGCCATTAATTGCGCCGCCAGCGCCAGGTAGGGATTGCTGGTGGCGTCAGGAGGACGGAACTCGAAGCGAGCGGTTTCTGGCTGGCTAGAATATTTAGGAATACGGATAGCCGCGCTGCGGTTTCCCAGCGAGTAGAAAGCATTTACTGGCGCTTCGTAGCCAGGCACCAAACGCCGGTATGAATTCGTGCTGGGGTTAGTCAGAGCCAGGACTGCCGCACCATGGTACAACAACCCGCCTATATAATATCGAGCCGTTTGGCTAAGATGACCGTATCCATCCGCGTCATAGAAAAGATTCTTATCCTGATCGAAAACTTGCTGGTGGAAATGCATGCCGTTTCCCGCCTCGCCGTAGATTGGCTTGGGCATAAACGTGGCTGCTTTTTCATGCTGTGAAGCTACCATTTTAGTGGTGTATTTGACCAACATGATTGCATCCCCGGCGGGAACCAATCCCATCATTGGAATTTCGATCTCCAGCTGGCCCGGGCTTCCCACTTCGTGATGATGATATTTAACCGGGATTCCTATTGCTTCTAGATGAAGGGTGATCTCGTTACGCAGATTAAAGAAACGGTCTTTCGGCGGAGCAGCATGATAACCACCATGCACAGGAATATATGATCCGCTGCTGCCTTCCGCACTGCTCCATTCAGCTGATTTGGAATTAAAGCTGTACCCAACTCGATGCATCTCGTTTTCGTAGGCAGCGCTGTCAAAAACGTAAAATTCGAATTCCGGCCCCCACTGACTTTGTGTCGCGATTCCAGTGCTTTTTAAGTATGACTCTGCGCGCTGGGCCAGGTTGCGGGGATCATTTGCAAATATTTCCTTGGTATCAGCGCTCAAAATGGTACAGATAAAACTTAGTATGGGTACATCATAGAATGGATCCTGAAACCCGGTTGTTATATCTGGCACCATCACCATATCACCAGCTTTTACATTCTTCAGCCCAACGGACGAACCATCGAACCCGATGCCGCGCTCCATTAATTTCGGGGTGAATTGGTTTGCTGAGATTGTCAGGTGATGCCACCTTCCCCACAGATCGCAATATTTCAGATCAATTAACTGGATGTCGTGTTCATTGATAAATTGGCGGGCTTGTTTAAAATCTTGAAACATATCACTCCTGATCTTCAGCTGAGTTTTTGTTACCTCTTCCACTAACGGCAGGCTTTGAGATAGAGCATGAAATAGTTGTTCGCGTCTCAATTGTAAATCATCGTCCAGGGGTAACCAGGCCTGTAACAAGTAATTTCAGGCTATTAGCGATAACCAAAACAAGATACGCGATATGAAAATTCTCCTATGCCATAAGATTCTGGGCGGCTTCAACTGCCGCACCAGCATCGGAGGCAAAGCTGTCTGCACCGATATCCTGGGCATATTTTGCTGTTACGGGAGCACCGCCAATAAGCACTTTTACTTTATCGCGCAGCCCTTCTTTAATTAGCGCATCGATGGTGACTTTCATTGACGGCATTGTAGTAGTCAATAACGCAGACATGCCTATCAGGTTAGCATTTTCAGCGCGCACAGCCTCGATAAACTTCTCTGGTGATACATCTACGCCCAGGTCAATTACTTCAAAACCCGCTCCTTGAAACATCATACTCACTAAATTTTTACCAATATCATGCAGGTCCCCGGCCACAGTGCCAATAACCAACTTGCCCCGGGCTGGCACACCAGACTCTTCTAATAAAGGCCGCAGGACTTCCATCCCGGCGTGCATTGCCCTGGCGCACAGCAGCACTTCAGGGATATACAAATCACCAGCCTTGAAATCGCGTCCCACCGCTTCCATGCCCAAAATCAGGCCGTTATCTAGAATTTCTTTCGGTGACATTCCTTCATCAATGGCTTTACGAGTGGCTGCTTCCACCGCATCCATATCGCCATCGTAAAGATCTGTTTGCATTATTTTTAGTATGTTCGGCATAATTTTGGCTCCTCTTAGCTTTTATTATTTGAGCAAATAATGAGTAGGAAAAGTTTTATGGTCAGGCTGCTCGCTCCGCTAATATCTCTGCGATTACAACCTCGGCCGCTTCTGATAATGGAGTAACTTGATGTTCAGCCAGTATTTCCCGGGCACGTTCGTTGGCGCGTGTATACATATCTTTGGATCCAGCAGCGTTCCAACTATCGTAACGGCTTCGGTCAATCATCTTCGGAACCCACTGGCTGGTGCGGAAATTATTCAGGGTGTGATCATCAGCCAGGAAACCCCCGCCTGGCCTGACGCGGGCGATGGCATCTAGAGCCAAAGTAGTAGGATTAATCTCCAGGCCTCCGGTTATAAAACTAGCCTCACGGATAATTTCGTCGGCGATTACCAATGTTTCCATTGAGGAAGTGGAACCGTACTCGAGATAACCCACATCATGAATCAAGGTGGCTCGCGCCAGAAAGTTGCTCAAGATAGAAAAGGTCATCTCAATGCCTGCTTGGGTGTCCACTACTTTGCTATCACTGGCGCCGCCTGCCGACCAGGCAGGGATGTTGTAATAGCGAGCCAGGTCCATTTGTGCCATCATGCCTAGCGGCCATTCCGGGCTGCCATAACTGACGATGGCGCTCTTCATATCCATCGCTGCTGTGTTCATCCCGTAGAGGAACGGCGTACCGGGGCGGATCAATTGGGTGATGATTAACCCAACCAGACATTCCGCGTTGCCCAGTGCCAGCGCTCCTGCCAGTGTTATCGGCCCGCCGCCGCCGGTATTTGTTGATGGAGGATATGCAGCAGGGACACCTTTTTCGGCACAGAAAATCAGTTTTTGGAGCGACTCCTCAGGAAAGAGCAGCGGCGAAATAGGTTCGGCATAAAGCAAGAAGAATGGCTTCTCCCGCAATGCCTGCTCACCGCCAGCTACAGCCGCAGCAATGCGGTAGATATCCTCCATATCTGCTCGGTTCTTCGCAGTGTAGACGTTTGGCTTGATCGAGCCGCGAATCATGCTGATGAACTCATGAATGTAAAGATCATCAGGTGGCACATCGGAGGGATTACCCATAGACATGACAAAATCAATATTATCCAGTGCGTCGCACAAGCGGGCAATGTTCTCGACATCCTTAGAGGTTGAACGGCGACGTTCGCCAGTTTCCACGTCCAATGTAAAAGTCGTATCAGACCCAGAACCGAAGAACACCTTTCCCAATTCCAACGGCATGGTCAAGTTGCCCAATCTGTCATGCATTGGAATACGCGAGGGGGCAGCAGCAATGGCGTCCGTGACCATATTTTCCGGTATTTTGATCCGGTCATTAGACTCCCAGGCACCAGCTTCGAGTAACAGTTCCCGCCCCTGGGGGTCTTGCATCTCAACTCCGGTTTGGCTCAGAATCTCTAGCGTTGCATAATGGATTGCTCGCACCTGTTCATCTGAAAGCATTTTGACCATAGGTTGCAGGGTTGAAACAGGCATTTGTTTAGACATAAGGTATTATCTCCAATAAATAAAAGGGTGATTCTTTAGTAGTTGTAAATTTTGTATGTTCATTTCACTATAAAGCCGTTTGATACTATTACTCGTTGGTACGATCGTGTTCCAAATGTGTTGCGCGGGTCTAAAAAGCCGCGTTTTCCATCCAATTTGAATCATTACCTGAAGAACAATTAAGAAGAAATCAATAGGTTCGTAAAGATTTCTACATCAGGTAACGAATCGCAGTTCCAAATTTTATCGTCAAGCGCTATGACGCGTTCTGCGGGCAATCTGCCCAATGCCAACCAGTGGAATTTCTCCCGGAGTTCCTGATCTGGTGGTTGATGGGGTTGTGAAATAATTGATATATCCCAGGGAGATTCTACGTAGCCGGTTTCGAAAGTTCTGCCATTCAGTGTGGTTATGCTTACCCGGGCCATCTGCACATTCGGAAATTGAGCATTACAATAATCATCTTCGCTTATTTTGATACGGCTGGCTAATTTGAGCACTCGTTGATCTTTCAAACCTTTATTGCTCAGTTCATCGGGACCAAGTTGGTCATGAATTACGGCTGCTGCCACTGGGAACGGCAGACTGTATTGAGCCTGATCTGTAGTATTTGGCTGCCAACAATCTAAACGGGTGGCTTCATGGAAACTAAAAACTTGAATCTGTTCAATTTCTTCCGGCGAGATATGATGTTTGTGTAGTAAATCCAGCGTCCCTGCAATAGGTGGTTGCGCCCAATGACATACCGCATGACGCTTGAAATCTTGCTCCAAAAGGTACCAGCGAGTACCAATATCCTCCCAATACTTAGAACTATCAATGGATTCAACTGTCAACGCTGGAGCTCCCGTAAATCCTCTCTGGGCCAACAATCCAGCGCTTACACCTGCCATAGCGCCCCATCCAGAGCCATCTTTGAGCATGGTTGGGTGATCGATGACGCGCATCATTTGCGACCGCGGACCGTGATACTCTGCGATACCGAGGGCATGTCGTGTGGTTTCGGTATCTAATGACAATCTGCGGGCGACAATTGCCGCGCACCCCAGCGCATTCCAGGCCCCCGATGAATGGTAGTCGCAGGCTGTGGCATGCAGGACTATTCCTGCCCGCAGTGCTATCTCGTAGCCTACGGCTAAAGTCGTTAGTAGTTCTTGTCCTGAAATTATGGTGCCGGTTTTTAGCCCCAGCGTTGCCAAGGTTGCTGGAACTACAGCAACCCCCGCGTGACCTTTGGCGGAGTTGAAATTATCGTGAATATCCAGGGCGTCGATTGTCATCCCGTGAGCTAGCACTGCTCCAACAGGCGAAACCTCCCGACCGTCTATCCACAAAAAAGCTCCTTTTCCACCAAAAGTGTCACTGGAAAAATCATAGATAATCTGCGAGAGTTCTGTTTTTCTTCCGCCAATTGCAGCCCCAATGGTATCAAGCAAGCAGCGCTTCACTTGGTGCTGAACAGGTGATGGAATTTGATCCCAATGTAAATTATGGATAAATTCGATAGGGTTCATAATCGGAATTGCTGAAGTCAGCTTGTCGGTCCTCCCGACAAAATTAAAGTTGATGCGAAATGTTTTTGGATCCAATCATCAACGTCCGCATTAATGGGCATTGGTTGATGTTTTTCCAAAATATCACGAGCAATTTCTTGCGCCCGGGTTCGAGCATCTTTACTGCCATCGTTTTCCCATTCATCGCGACCTTGGCGATTGATCACTTTAGAGGGGAAAAGATGCTCAGTACGTAAATATTTCATCGTGTGCTCGTCCATCAAGTAATGATTTCCAGGTCCTACGCGATCAATGGCGTCGAGGGCCAGGGTCTCGTCATTAACTTCAATGCCACGTACAGCCCGCATAGCCATGCCAAGCATATCATTGTCGATCACAAATTGCTCATACGCAATCGTTGACATATCTTCGAGCATGCCTGCGGCGTGGTGAATGAAGTTGCCTCCAGCCAGCGCAACCTGAATGATCGATTGGGTCTTCTCAATTCCTGCCTGGATATCTGGCAGCTTCGATTCAGTCATACCGGCGCTGTTGTAAATTGGAACTTTGTAAAAATGAGCCATTTGGGTAATGGCAGCATTGCATAAACCTAACTCCACCGAGCCTCCTAGATAACTTCCAGTGCGCATGTCAGCTGTGGCGGGGATGGGGCCAATAAGAACGGGAGTGCCCGGATTGACCATTTGGGTCAGGGTCAGCCCGGCTAATTGTTCTGCGTTCAACTGCGCCAGGGTTCCTGCTAAAGTAACCGGGGAAGTTGACCCTGCCATGGGAGCAGAGGAAAGAACCACCGTCATGCCTTGACGGCATACTTCGATCATCAATGTGGTCACATCTGTAGCAAACATAAGCGGACTGACCATCCAACTGGTGATGAAAGAGACGATAGGACGTTCTCGCAGCGCCGCGGCGCTACCCATGATACGTTCGCTCATTTCAATAACGTCACGAATTCCTTGAATAGTGTACGCCCCGGCCTGAACGTGTTTTGTGGTGTTAGCCAGCGCGGCATAGTATTTGCTGATTTCTACCGACTCTTCAGGGATGTCAGTGGGGTAGATGGGAAGCAAGTAAAAGTGGATATTGTCCAGCGCGTCTACAATACGGGCCATATCGGCCGCATCTTTGAGAGTAGCTTGGCGAATTTTTTCCGTTTCCAGGTCTATGACTTGCAGAGCGGCACCGCCAGTGCCGATGTGGACGCGTGAGCCTTCCAAGATCAAATCATTTTTAGGATCTCGACCTGCCAGCACCACTCGGGAAAGAGCTTTATCCAGAGTTTCTTCTATCAGAGCGGAGGGGATTCGCACCCGGTTGCCATCTACATTGGCCCCGGACGATTCGAAAAGTTCCAGGGCTTGAGGTTCTTCGACTTTAACCCCGGTCCGATTTAATATCGTTAAAGATGCTTGATGAATTTGCAGCACCTGGGTGTCGGTTAGTGGTTTGTATTGCCCTCCAGAGAGGCCTTTTTGTGGTTGGGGTATTTTATTGGACATACAAAAGCTTTCCTTGATAAAACCAGGTGAAAAATATCATCCTTGTATTTGAGGGTCGGCCTGACGGCCGACCCTCATTTTTCTAACTTTGTGGTTTTGGATCAATTAGGGGCAGCTATCTACTAAACCCTCTGTCATCAAGAAGTCGCAGGCCACATCAATGGGGTCTTCCTCATCAATGTCGACGCGCTTGTTCAAATCCATCATCGCTTCGGTCGTCAGAGCTTGAGCGACAGGACCCAGGACAGTAGCAATGCCGGGATAGGCGTCAAGCACTTCCTGGCTAACCACTGGCGCCGGGTTATAGACGGGGAAATACTGCAAATCGTCTTCCAGGTTAAAGAAGCCAAAGGCAGCAATGCGCCCGTCAGTAGCGAAGCCCATAGCTGTGGTGCATTCGCCGTCCTGCAGAGCTTTGTAGGTCAGACCAGAATCCATCATGATTACCTGGGCTTCATCAAACTGGAAGCCATACAACTCCTCCACACCTCTGAAGCCGTCAGGCCGGGCGTAGAACTCCTGGTTGATGCACATGCTGGCGTCGCCACCACCATTGATGTACTCGGCCAGGTCAGAGATGGAAACAATGCCCAACTCATCTCCCGTTGCCTGCTGCATCATCAGGGTGTAGGTGTTGTTGAAGGGTGCCATTTCCAACCAGGCCAGGCCATTACCTGCGTCTTCAGCCTTGACCTCGTCGAAGCACTCCTGAGGATCAGTGATCGGTTCTTCGTGTGCCAGGTGGGCCATCCAGCCGGTGCCGGTGTACTCCCAGTACATGTCAATCTCACCAGCAAGCAATGCTTCGCGATTGACAGCAGTGCCGCCCAGTCCTACCTGATCATCTACCTCAAATCCAGCATTTTCTAGCGCGATAACAGCAATGTATCCCAGGATGAATTGCTCGCTGAAGTCCTTGGAACCAACTATTACCAAACCTGTCGCCATTTCTTCTTCAACAACAGCGCTTGGCTCATAGCCAGCCAAATAAGTATCCAGGAAGCTGCGGGCAACATCAACGGCATCTTCCTCGTCAATGTCGACGCGCTTGTTCAAATCCATCATCACCTCAGTCGTCAGAGCTTGAGCAATGGGGGCTAGAACATCGACGACGCCAGGATTGTCATCAAGCACTTCCTGGCGAATCACTGGAGCCGGGTTGTAGACGGGGAAATACTGCAAATCGTCTTCCAGGTTAAAGAAGCCAAAGGCAGCAATGCGCCCGTCAGTAGCGAAGCCCATAGCTGTGGTGCATTCGCCGTCCTGCAGAGCTTTGTAGGTCAGACCAGAATCCATCATGATTACCTGGGCTTCATCAAACTGGAAGCCATACAACTCCTCCACACCTCTGAAGCCGTCAGGCCGGGCGTAGAACTCCTGGTTGATGCACATGCTGGCGTCGCCACCACCATTGATGTACTCGGCCAGGTCAGAGATGGAAACAATGCCCAACTCATCTCCCGTTGCCTGCTGCATCATCAGGGTGTAGGTGTTGTTGAAGGGTGCCATTTCCAACCAGGCCAGGCCATTACCTGCGTCTTCAGCCTTGACCTCGTCGAAGCACTCCTGAGGATCAGTGATCGGTTCTTCGTG
>Ga0255364_10012_pt1 | contig 55008 bp, 60 predicted proteins | sample ANMaggSSYBR01G12_FD_182087 | JGI IMG/M metagenome (GOLD analysis project Ga0255364, IMG submission 182087) | Sediment cell enrichment communities from methane seep in Santa Monica Basin, California, United Staets - ANME aggregate JGI... | ecosystem: Environmental > Aquatic > Marine > Cold seeps >...
TACGTCAAACAACAAAAGGTGTTGAAATGGCCGAAGGTGGCGAAATAGCATTTAGCGGTTGGAGCCACCTTAATTTAATCAGGGTATTATTTTCAACTGGCGACCTGAAAAGTGCCGAAAATATCATTCATAAGCTGGAAAATGTTGCTCGAGGATCAAATATACCCCCCTGGATCACACAATTAGCAGCTGCCTGGCAAGCCCGGATATGGCTAGCACAAAACAAGGTCGCTGATGCATCCCTATGGGTTACTGAGCGTGAGTTGGATGAAGATGGAGTTCCCACATATCCACATGATATGGAATATATCATCCTTGTTCGAACACTATATGCCCAAGGTCATCTGAATGAGGCAGCCAAGTTGTCTCAGCGTTTATTTGACAGAGCAAGTAAAAGAGAACATACTTCTATGGTTATCGAGATTAGCATGCTCCAGGCTTTGATCTTTCAAGCCCTAGGTGACACAACCCAAGCGATAACCACACTTGAGTATGCTCTGAAACTTGCTGAGCCAGGAGGTTTCATCCGCACCTTTGTGGATGAGGGCCCCCCTATGGCTCATTTGCTCTACGAAGCCCTTTCGCGTGGGATCGCAGCAGATTATGTAAGTCGGCTATTAGCAGCATTCCCCATTACCGAACCTGACCAAGAAACAGCACCGAAAACTCCAGGAGGTCAACCTGGTTTGGTCGAACCGCTGAGTGAACGCGAAATCGAAGTTCTTCAACTTATTGCTCTTGGTATAACCAATCAGAAAATCGCTTCCAGATTATTCATATCGCACAATACGGTCAAAGTCCATACTCGAAATATCTACGGAAAACTTGCGGTTAATACCCGCATGGAAGCGGTGTCAAGAGCAAGATCTTTGGGTATCATTTCTTCCAGTTAATTACCTGAATGCCTGAAATTGAGGGCATACATAAATTCTATTATGGCGGGCTTGCATAAAGCGGCCCGTTTTTTCAACTCCTGCATGAATCCCAGATAACCCCTTGAATACTACTAACGGGGTATGACACTAATACCAACTTGCGGTTATGCTTCAGATTAAGCCATATTTAATGATGATCGGGGGCTTAAGGGATTTGTTATAGTTGAAAAGGAATACAGGAAAATGAAGAAAACTTTTCTCATCATTTTAATTCTTATTTTATTTGCCAGTTGTGAAAACCCACCCTCTACTGATTTCACATATCAACAACCTCAGAATATGGGTGATGGATTTGAAGTTGGTGCTTTAAATGAAGTTGATATTGATTAAATATTGATCGAAAAAGCGGTCGACAAGATAAATCAGGGAAAATTTGGTGCCGTGCATTCCATGCTGATTTTTAAGGACGGTAAACTTGTATTTGAGGAATATTTTGCCGGTTATCAATATAAATGGGATGGCCCCAATTACAACGGAACCTGGGTGAATTGGACCAGCTCTACAAAGCACGTCATGCAGTCTGTGACCAAAAGTATTACTTCAACCTGTATTGGGATCGCAATAGATCGAGGTTTTATTGAAAGTGTTGACCAATCAATCTTTGAATATTTACCAGCTTACCAGCATCTCAACTCTGACGGGAAGAACAATATCACTATAGAACACCTGCTGACAATGACCTCTGGACTTGAGTGGGATGAGTGGGGAGCGCCAAATACCAGCGTAGAAAATGATGCTATTGGATTGTGGTTTAACGAGAATGGTCCGCTCGAGTATGTTTTAGAAAGACCGCTTGTAAAAGAGCCAGGGACCAGCTTTACATACAATGGTGGCGGCATGGATATTCTGGGGGAGATTCTAAAGAATGCTTCCGGAATGGACGTAGAAGAATTTTCTGAGGAGTATTTGTTTAAGCCTTTAGGAATTGAATCTTTTCTTTGGTACGGTAAATTTGAAAATGGCATGATAGACACAGCCAGCGGTTTAAAGCTCACTCCAAGGGATATGGTAAAGATTGGTGTGATGTTTCAAAATAATGGTGTCTGGAATGGGGAACGGATCCTATCGGAGCAGTGGGTCAATAATAGTTCTCTGCCATTCCCCGGTAACCAGAGGATCAATATGCCTGGAGACGATTCCGGGAGAGTAGGTTATTCCTATTCCTGGTGGACAAAGAAATACTCAAAATCTGATCCGGATGTCAATATTTATTGGGCCGGAGGATGGGGCGGACAAAAGATTATGATCTTCCCCGAACTAAATACGGTAATTGTTTTTACTGGTGGTAATTACACGGCAAGGGAAACTACCTTTAATCTCCTGACGAAATATGTTTTACCTGCTATTGAATAGGAACAAGAAATATTAGTTTAGACATCCAGATTGTGATGGATCTTCTGCAAGAAAGCAGTGACACATAGTGAAGATCAATCTGCGTTGTTGCCAATAAGGCAAAAAAGTGATCCGACTGAACCCCCACTTTGATGGACATGGGCAACAACACTTCTGATATTGGAGGTAAGACTTAGATCATGATTAAACATATCCTTTGGGATCTTGATGGCACTCTATTCGAGACTTATCCTGCCCTGATCAATGCGTTTCTAGCGGCACTTGCCGCTCACGGTCATTACCCAGAACCAGAGGTCGTTCGGGGTTTAGCAAGCATAAGCATTTCTCATTGTGTTTCTTCATTAGCCGCAACCTATCAGCTAACGGAACAGGAGGTTATCCAGAATTTTCGTCAATATTATGCCGTAATCCCATACTTCGAACAACCTTTGAAACCCGGGGCATTGGATTTGTGTTCATATATTCAATCCATACACGGTACAAACCTTATCGTCACTCATCGTTACCGCCGCTCCACAACCGATTTATTAGAATACCACGGTCTGACTTCTGTGATCACAGACATTATCGCAGGAGATGACGGATTTCCTAAAAAACCTGCTCCTGCAAGCATGATCGCTATCTTAGCCAGAAACAATGTAGAGGCGTCCGAAGCCATATCAATTGGCGATCGGGAGATTGATATTTTAGCGGGGGCGGCTGCTGGAATGCAGACCTGTTTATTGGGGCAACGGGTCCCTCAAGTCCCTCCAGGTTTCCAGGTAAATGACTTATATGAATTGAAGGAATTCATTCAACAGGAGAATTCCAACAGCATATAGAAATCTATTCCGTGGCACAGCAGGACATAGTTGCTCGATTAAAGGAGCAGGAAACATGAAAATCAAACATTATCTATTCAATTCCTTTATTGTAGAAAGCGGTAACCAAGGCAACCTCATTGGGTGTTATTCCCTCCAACTAATCACCTAAATGCCTGAAATTGACGGCATACAATAATTCGACAATGGCGGGCTGCAAAAAGCAGCCCGTTTTCTCATTCCCTACCCGATTCCTGAATAACCCTCTGAATACTACCAAGGGGGTATGACACTAATACCACCTTTCGGCTATTCTAGAAGTGAAACAAGCGGGAATCCCAAATAAGCGAGAATGATTCTTTCTTAAATGGGAGTCACGCAGTAGCCGAAAAGGAGTAATACCATGTTGACCTGGAAGGATTTTTATGTAGAACTTGAACGAAGGCGAGAGCAAATAGCCGAAGCTGAGCATTATAGATTGGTTAAGCTTTGCTCAAATGACAGAGGAACCTCCCTGAGGACTTGGCTGGATAGAGTTACACCCATGTATTATGTAGTCGCAAAGGAAACGAAATGAATGAGTATCTCAATTATTTCCTTTTTCATTGGTTTTTTGGCTATTTTGAAGAGAAAATAATGACAATTAATAAAAAGAATAACAAAAATACAAATAAATATCTCACAATATGTTTTTTGTTGAGTTTGATGCTTGTCCAGTCATGCCGTTCACTGAGTGTGGCGTCGCCGACCCCGGATCTACCAGGACCAACCCAAGAACCTTCGCTTGAGCAGCCTAGTCCCATTCCAGCTTCTCCAACTGCTGATATATTAGAACCCACTCCTTTACCACCTTTCGAGCCACCTCTTGGTTTCCAAGAGTATCAAGATCCGTCGGCAGGTATTTCTATCTTTATCCCTGGAAGCTGGACAGTAACCGGCGTTATTGAAGGGCAGTATGCAATATTTTCTTCCTATCCCGAAGATAAGTATGTTGGTGGTGGAATGCGCGAATCGGGCGACACAAAATGCGACCTGAACATCCGTCCTCAAGGGGAAAGTGCAGATGGTTTGATCCAGCAGTGGAAATCCAACGACATGACCACCATTCTCTCTGAGCAGGAAATCATTCTCAGCTCCGGTCAACCGGGATTTCGGTTTGAGTTGAACAACATGGGCCCTTCAAGTGCCCTCATTACAGAGATCAACGGAAGAGCCGTTGTCCTGATTTGTTTTGGGGATTTTACTCTTTTTGATGAGATCGCGGTAACCCTAAAAACTATTGAGTAAAGAAAAGGTACGTTAATTCATTGTCATAAATAGGAATAATTAATTGAAAACCAACATGAAAAAACTAACCACGGATCAACCAGCAATCTATCAAATCAGAGTTCCCGGCGTACTTAGCAAAGGTTGGTCTGATTGGAGCATGAAGATGGAGGTAAATGTTGAAATAACAGACAAAAGTTCACCGGTCACCACCCTGACAGGCAAGCTGGATCAGGCTGCACTGCAGGGGCTGTTGCGACATTTGTATTCCCGGGGAATACCTTTGATATCTGTTGTCTGGGTTGACTGATCAGGAGATTAAAAATAACAATGACCAAGAATTTAACGAATATGGGCGAATTAATTTACAGGGCAGAAATCCGATTCACCGGCATGGTGGAATATGGAGTCAGCATGGAAGCTCTCACATCGGGTCAGCTTGAAATTCCACAAGCAGGAGCACGTTTTGACCAAACATTCCAGGGAGTTCTCCAAGGACCAAAAGTGAAGGGAATAATCGAGGGCACTGATTATCTGTATGTCCGGCCTGATTGGAGTTTTCAGCTTCATCTGCATGGAAGAATTATTACGAAAGACGGGATCAATATCACTCTCTCGTCGGAAGGAATTTCACATCAAATCGAAGGCAAGACTGAGACACAAATTAGGTCAGCGGTCAGGCTTTTTACAGCCTCAGAACCTTACTTGTGGCTCAACAAACTGCAATTGTGGGCGGTAGGCAGTTTGGATACAGTCAAGGGAGAAGCTGTAATTAGGGCATATTCTGTATGAGTAGATAGTATTGATATTTGACTTGATGTCAATAGTTGATTCAGCCACCTGACCTCCTGTCAGACGCCATAATAATTTACCTGATTTGATGTCAGGCGCCCCCTGGAAAAGACCTTAGGTTTCCCCCCTTTAGAGGTTGAATCTAAGCGATTTTTAGCTATATTGGTATCAATTCCCTATTATCTGATCTATTCTTGCTTTGGCTGCACCGAGATTGCACCAGTAAGGGCTAGAAACATCCCAAAATACACCTCGCCAGTTGCTTTTCTTTACTTTTCCCCTCTAAAAAGATACAATCTTCCCACCGCTCACCTGTAGCTCAATGGATAGAGCGTCTGACTTCTAATTGGACGGGAGAACTGAAAATCCTTTCCATGAGGGTAAAATCCGCCCATCCTCTCAATGGGATGAACCAAAAATGGTCCATCAAGAGCACAAAATCTATCCCTTCCACCCTAATTGCACCAAAACTGCACCGGGAATTATCTACATAATCAATGGATTGGTGGCTCGATTTCGAATAAATCTATAGTATCCCCCTAACATGCATATAGCCTCGTTTCACAACTGCCATATCATCGACGATGATAAAGCTTTGGGGATCAACCTTGTTGACCAATTGAAATACAGTTTTGATATCTTTACGAGATACAATCGTAGCGATCTTGTTTACAGCGCCAGTCTGGCCACTTCCGGAAAACTCTGTTACGCCGTAATCGGCCTGGCGCAATTTCTTAACAATCTCTGAGTCGTGGGCCATCGAGATTACATTAATCTCAACATACCCCATAGCTAACTTGTTTTCGATCCACATTCCTACTAGAGTCCCAGCCGCAAAACCACCGCTGTAACCCAGAATGTTGAATATATTGTCCAGGTTGGTAATTACTTGACTAATTGCGACTACCCAAATCGTGCTTTCTATAAAACCGAGTAGAGGTGCAATTTTGCGCTGACCACGTCCTATCAAAATCATACGCACAGTACCCAGGGCAACGCCAATCATTCGTAAACAGAAAATCAGTAATGCATTACCTATCACAATCCAAACCATTTTTTCTCCTTTTGATTATTCCAAGTTTGGTGGAATCTTACGTCTTCAGCATACCGGAAAGGTGGTATTAGCGTCATACCACTAACGGGTTAATTAAGGGGTTAATTTCGACGTAGAGGGTGGGGAACAAAATAACGGGCTTCTACCTGGTCGACCATCAAGAATATTTGACTATCCTGTGCCTTATATTTTCTCTACTCCGCCCGATACTTGGCTCCTTTGACAGGCAAAGGATGTTTCCCAAAGCTCTTCCTATAGGGTTTCGCTGTGTAACAAACCCTTTCCGTTCAATTTGCCCTGGTGTTGCACCAAAAACTTTCCGGAAAAAATTAGATCGACGGTTCGATATATAAAAAGACCCCCTTTTGGACAATATCAGGCGGGGTCTTTGAAATTAAAATGATGATTTGTGGTGGCCGAAGAACTAACTGAAACCCTTATGTTTCCAATGATATATCCACCGGATTCTTTATTACAGATGCTCCCTTCCCAGGTATATGCACAAACCATAATTCAGTAAATAACCCTCTGAATACTACTTTTGGAGTATGACACTAATGCCGCCTTGCGAGTATGCTTCAGGTTAAGCCATACTCAATGATGATTTGGGGCTTATTGGGTTTGTCATAGTTGAAAAGTAATCCTGATCTGGGGAATGAAACGCTGTGTAATAGTGCTGACTAAATATGTTTTACCTGCTATTGAATAGGAACAAGAAATATTAGTTAACACACACCTAACCCCCGCTCCACCTGACAGCTGGATAAGGACGGAAGTCCGTAAATAACAAACCAAGCTGCAGGTGAGCTCATCCCCTAGACCGGAAGAGCAATACCTATGTGCCGTTGCAAAATGTCTCACCGATTTGCGAAGTAAATGGAGAAAGATCTTAAGTCAATGTTCACAATTTGCACAGGAGATAAAAATGATTGAAACAATCGAGGCTCACTCTAATTATGGTAAAGACCTCCTATCGCTGCAACGAGATGCAAATTTCCCGTTGGAAATAAAACTAAGGATGATGATGGCAGGACTGCGGATGGTAAACAACATCCGCAAAGAAATTGGGTTGATAAGCACGATAGCACTCTTTTCGAGTGTAAAAAAAAGAGTAACTGAAGTTCTTGAGATCTGTGACCTATCTGAAGTGCAAAAGACGGATATATCTGAATCGGACTTGAAAGAGATGATTGAGAGAATAGCCCTGGGTGAGGAGATGGTCAGAAGAATGGATAAGGAAAAAGCTATCAAGATCAGGAAAAGGTTGTCAGAAGAACTTGCTCCTGATTTTTTCCCAATTATGTTTCCAACATATGAAGAACTTGAGCAGATTGAAGGAGCCTATCTGTCAAATTTAAAGAAGTTCTTGATGGCCTACGCCCATCAGAATTGCCAAAAGAACCTTCAATATGGAACAATTATCGAAAAAAGCGAAGAAGCATTTTCGTTAATTGTCACAGGATGCAATTTTGCGAAGGTTGCTGAACTTATGGGTGACATTGAAATCTGTTATTGGACGACCTGTGTGACGGATGACTTTTTTTTTCCAGTCCAGGCGGAACAAGCGGGGGTTATTTATGAGAGGAAAGGAACAATAGCAACAGGTCAACCAATTTGTGATTTCTGTTGGAAAAGAATAGATTGAGTGGGCATTAAAGCCACAAAGGACAGAAGATGAAAAAGAAACTATCCTCCGTACTCGTAATCCTTGGTTTGCTGTTCATCCTGAACGCAATCTTTGGGCGCTACCTGGTCCTGCCAGGCTACCTGGCAAGTTTGGAACAAGGGCAATCCACTGTAGAGAGTGTGAGTCAGACAGTATCGGTCTGGAAAATAATTCGCTATTTGCTCTGGGCCTACTCATATAAATTTGGGATCTACTTCATTATTCTTGGATCGATCACAAAGACAAAAATGCCATCCTCACGCAAGTGGGTGTTTGGGATCATAGGTTTGTTTTATATAGCTTTTGCATACATCCCTTTGCCAGTTCCCGGCTCTCTTGTCTTTGGCATAACGGGTGGGATCATGACCCTGTTTATGGTCTTGATCTTTTTGCGCTGGGCTGAGCAGCCGGAAAACTTTGAGTCTGATCAAAGAAATGCGAGTTTTTACCGATTGACTGGATACTTCTTCTTTGCGATGGCAACTTACACATTATGCCCCTTATTAGGCGTAAAGGCTTTTGCCCTCTCACCAGAAAAGATGATCGAATATGGATTAAAGGGGGAAGCTTCCTCGTTAGCTTTTCACTTATTGACCGAATTGGCCCTGGGATGGATATTCACTTTCCTTGGCTATATTAAGAAGAAGATATGACTCCCCCAAAATATCATCTCAAGGAAGATCTGACGATTCCTCTTTTATTATTGATCAGTTTGCCTTTGACATTTTCTTTCCTGACAGGTTGTGACGATTCTGCCGACGATCTTGAGACTGGAGAAAACTCTTTTATTGAAAAGGCGACCAGCGGAATTGAATGTGTTTCGCCTGACAGCCGTATAAGGACGGAGATCCGGAAATAACAAACCAAGCTACAGGTGAGCTCATCCCTTAGGTCGCTTGAGTAATACCTATGTGCCGTTGCAAAATATCTCACCGCTTTGCGAAGTAAATGGAGAAAGACCTCATGTCAATGTTCACTATTTGTACGGATTTTGTGGCTGAAGAAGAATTTGATGAAACCCTAGAGCAGATGATCCTTTCAGAAAAGAATTTCACATCTGAAATCGGGGTACTTTTTCGCAGGTTTTTTCTGTGTACTAGTCAATCCCGTGTTATTTGGTCCCTCACCGAATGGGAGTCAGAGATCCACTACAACAACGCAGTCCAATCAATAATGAAGAACCGCCGTGATAATCGGATTGGCTATAAAATTTTCTGCAACGAGGATAAAAAGTTTGGGGTTGGCGAGTTTTCTGATGATCTCAGTCATATAGTTATTACCCACGGTCTTATGAACACTCAAGCGAAAGAAAGTTTCCTGAAGGATCAAGAGAATCGGGTAGCAAAGCAAATAGAGAAACTCAGTTGGTTGAGGGTCTATCACAATTCATACAACCCCGACGAATATATTGCGTTTTTAGGGTTTGTCGATAAGTATATATTAAATCTAGTTCATCGTGTCGGGGATTTCCAACTGGAAGAATATCTTTTAATTGGATTAAGAAAACCATCAGGGGAGGCCTTCCTTGCTGGTTATGATCAGTTTATCTGTACTCCTCTCTTGCTGACCGGGAGCTAATACCACAATCGGCAATAGAGAAGGCTCACTTTTTAGGTTGAGAAAGGATTTGATCACCATGGAAACTAAGATTGTCACATTTGATAATGATCGTCATCGAGATCAGGTTGTGCTCCTCTGGGAACAAATATTTGAGTACAAAGCCGCGCACAATGCACCGTCACTCGTGATCGATAAGAAACTAGCGGTGGCAGACGATCTCTTTTTCGTCGCCGTCAGTGCGGACGTTGTTGTTGGTACTGTCATGGCCGGATACGACGGTCACAGGGGATGGATCTACTCGATTACCGCACACCCAGATCTCCGGAATCAAGGGATGGGTTCACAACTACTATCCTCTGCAGAGAGGCACCTGATCTCGCGTGGCTGCATGAAAATCAACCTGCAGATCATGGATGGCAACGAGCAGGTGCAGGCATTCTACGGATCGAATGGTTACTCTGTGGAGAAGAGGATCAGTATGGGCAAAAGGATCCCTGTGAACATTGGAAGTGTCTAATCACGCTTTGCAGCCAACGGCTGAGACGTCACGGCGGAAGGCAGATATTAGCTTTTTATAAATCATCAGGTACTTATTTAATAGGAGCAGAGTATTATGGCATCAATTAAATTGATTACTGAAGAAGAAGCCTCAGAAAAAGTCAAGCTAATTTATGAGGATATTAAATCCGCATTGGGAATAGATTTTGTTCCTAATCTTTACAAATCAATGGCTATCAAACCTAACTATCTTGAAGCAAATTGGAATAAGGTTAAGGCTGTAATGATTGAACCTGGAAAATTAGACAGATTAACCAAAGAAACAATCGCAGTTGCAGTTTCAGCAGTTATGGGTAGTAGCTATTGACTTAGCGTCCATACTTCTGCGGTCCAGCAGATTAAACCTGGGGACGAAGCTTTTCTTGAGATTATGGCCGTAGTTGATTTGTTCAGTGGTTTCAACAAGCTTATGATTGGATTACAGGTGGAGCAGGATGACAAAGAATGGTTTGGGTGAAGTTAAGTACCTGATTGTCGTGAACAATCATAAATATAATTAATGTCATATAACGATATAAAACTGACGAACAGTTTTTCCGGAAATTTTCCGGCGCAAGTTTCTTCAAAATTCGGTTATCACAGCGCAATGTGGCAAATCCCTGAGGAGATATATAGATGACTGTTATTAAGGTCAAGAAGATGCACCTTGCTGACATAGAGGAAGCAGCTAAAGTTCTCAGCCGTGCAATGCTTAGTAATCCGATCCATTTGGCAGTGTATCATGGCGAAAGCGAAATTGAGCGTCAACAAATCGAAGATGGATTCTTAGCTATGCTCCAAACTCGTCCTGAAGAATTGATCATGGCAACCCAAGAGAGTCAGATCATTGGTGTCTGTAGGTTTTTTATCTGCCGTGGCGATCGGCTTGTATCACAAGATGTCCAGGAATTAATTGACACTAGTGATCCAGAGTTATCATCACTTAAGAATCGCAACGATTTCTGGCATGGAATATGGGCGAGACGCGATCCATCATTAACACATTGTCATCTGGGTCCGATTGGTGTCCTGCCGGAATATCAAAATCTTGGTGTCGGATCATTATTAATGGAACGATACTGCAAGTTTGTTGACGAGCTCAAATTACCAGCATACTTAGAAACAGATAAGTCGACCAATGTGTCTTTCTATGGAAAGTTTGGTTTCAAAGTAATTGACAAGATTAAAATACTCGAGGTTATGAATTACTTCATGTGGCGTGAAATTCAAACGTAATAGTGATGTGCCAAATCACCATTATCTGCAGCGGACAAAGGATACATAGCGAATTATCATCAAGTAATTTAATCCCTGGTCGTTGCGCTCAAAACCGTTAAGCGTCTTCATGTTTTAGCAATAGAAGTAAAACGAAAGAATTAAATATGCCAATAAGCCTACAAGAGAAAATGTTCCATGAAATGGAGCAAAAAGAAATATTTAGACAGGCCCAAAGGTATGCATTCGATTATGCAGATAATGTTCTTGAACGTAACGTTTTTCCGACAGTTGATGCAATTGCCAATTTAGATAAATATATCGAGAAACTTCCTGGGCCACTACAGAAGATGATATTACCCGCTCTGTTAGTGCTTTCGTTACAGCAAGAAATAAAGCTATTTCTACTTTATTGGCTTAGATTTCACAAATATTAAAAACTGACTCCGGCGCCGAGCGAACTCAGTCGATATAACCCATGGAGGTTCCAATGAAGTTTGCAGCTATTTCAGATATTCACAGTAATGTGTATGCGTTGTCAGCCGTTATAAATGATATAGAGCGGCGAGGCGTAAACACAGTTGTCAATTTAGGCGACATTTTTTATGGACCCATTGCGCCGAAAGCCACATTTGAGCTTCTTCGAGAGCATGATTTTGTCACAGTTTGCGGTAATCATGATCGCCAAATATATGAGCCAGAACCAGAAAATAATGAAGCAAATCCAACGATGCAGATTGTTATTGAGGAACTTGGTCAAGCGGCTATAGATTGGATGAAATCACTCCCTAAAGAGCATTACCTTAACGAGCAAGTATATCTCTGTCACGGGACTCCAAATGACGACCTTAAGTATCTTCTTGAAAATGTAGATACAGGAGCGCCAATTTTACGATCCGATAATGAAATAATCAATCTACTTGAAGAAATTAAGGCTGAATTGGTGCTTTGTGGGCATTCTCATATGCCACGAGCTGTAAGGTTGAGTTCTGGACAATACGTGGTAAATCCTGGCAGCGTAGGTTCGCCTGCCTATACCGATGATGAACCAGTTCCACACAAAATGGAAAATCGCAATCCGGATGCAAGTTATGCAATTATCGAAAATATTGAAAGTGGTTGGTTGGTTCAACATATATTGGTCCCATATGATTTCAGGAGGGCTGCTGCCGATGCGAAACGAAATGGTAGGCAAGATTGGGAGCATTTCCTAACGACAGGAAATGGGCATTATTAATGAAATGGCTCTCGGTCAAAAGAAAGATGCAATTTGAGGGACTTTGTTTTCATCCCAGGTGCCAAAGCTCAAAGTCGTTATGGTGCTTCCAAAAGTAGATAAGTAGTACCAATTAAAAATCCTGCCCTTGAGGTTGATTATGCAATTTCCAATATTTCAAGTTGATGCTTTCACAGATAAAGTATTCGGTGGCAATCCTGCTGTTGTTTGTCCTCTTGAATACTGGATATCTGCTACTGTTATGCAAAGTGTCGCAATGGAGAATTCCGTCGCCGAAACTGCATTTTTTGTCCCACTGGACGACGGTTATGAAATTCGTTGGTTTACCCCAGAAATTGAGATGGATTTATGTGGGCACGCTACTTTAGCAACAGCGCACGTAATAGCAAGACATCTCAACTCCTCACAATCATCTCTAAAGTTTCACTCGAAAAGCGGAGTTCTGACGGTAACAGTTGAGAAAAAATTATTAACTCTTAACTTTCCATCCCGCAAACCTGAACCAAGTAATGCCCCAAAAATAATTTTAGACGCATTTCGAGTAGGGCCTGTGGAGGTGTTGAAATCTCGAGATTATTTACTAGTATTTGAAAATGAAGAAATTATACGACAACTGAACCCCAAACAAGGCATTCTTAATCAAATTAATCTCGATCCTGGAGGTATTATCGTAACAGCTCAAGGAAACGAAGTCGATTTTGTTTCGCGTTTCTTTACGCCACAAGCAAGCATTTTTGAAGACCCTGTGACTGGTTCTGCTCATTGCTCGCTGATTCCTTATTGGAGCAAGAGACTTGGGAAAGAGTCTATGCTTGCATTGCAGCTATCGCCAAGAGTTGGAAAACTTAATTGTAGAGACTTAGGCGAAAGAGTTTTAATCTCAGGAGAGGCAGTAACATATCTTGAGGGAAATATCACTATCTGAATTTGTAATGGATACTATTGGAGAAAAGCAGCGGCATACCAACATCGGACTCCCCCACCCTCGACTGGATGGTAGTCGTTCTTCTCCTCTCAATGAGCATAGCAGTAATATCCTCATCAATTGTAGTGTCAAGTCAGTAAGGTTTATTTTCGAATCGACTTTGCGTCTTTTTTACAAAGGAGTAAATGATGCACCATAGTGAAGTTTATAATAGCACGACATTAAACGATAATCTGACGCAGCATATTCGCCGGATGCCAAAGATTGAACTTCATGTCCATTTAGAGGGTTCGACTAATGCAGAAGCTGTATACGCGATGGCAAAGCGTAACGGTGTGGCCCTGCCAGCATCCTCACTTGAAGCATGGAAGACGTATTATAATTTCCGTGATTTCGATCACTTCATCGATGTATATCTTCTCGTCGCACAATGTATTAAAACACCGAAAGACTACGCCTTAATGGTGGAAAGTTATATGCAGCTCCAATTTGAGCATAATATCCAATACAGTGAAGTGTATTTCAGTCCTTCCTTACACAGAGATAAGCTTCCTGCGGCAGAAATATTGGAAGCTTTGAGCAAAGGTATTCAGCGAGGTTCTGAAAAATATGGCACCCAGGTGAAATTCATTCCTGATATTTCCCGCGAAATAGCTGCAAACGACAAAGTATTGCAACGATATGTCCTCGAATTTGCCTTAACCGCAAAAGTCATGGGCATTGGCATTGGCATGGGGATTGGGGGAAAGGAAATTGGATACCCGCCGGAAATTTTCAGGGACATATTCGCCGAAGCAAGACAACAAGGATTGCATGTTGTAGCCCATGGCGGGGAAACAGGGGGTGCCGAAAGTATCCATGGAGCATTACAGACTTTGAAAGCAGAACGAATTGGCCATGGTGTTCGTGCGATTGAAGACTCGACCCTAATGGCAACCCTTAAAGAAAAACAAGTTCCATTAGAAATTTCCCCACAAAGCAACTACTGTATAGGTATTGTTGAGCGGGATCAGCCTCATCCCATTCGGAAGCTTGTCGACGCTGGCTTATACTGCACTGTGAACTCCGATGACCCCCCATTTTTCTCAACTGATCTGTCAAACGAGTATTTGACTCTAGCGGCACAGGGATTTAGTTTTGATGAGCTTTGGCAGTTAAATCTTAACGCATTGAATGCTTCTTTTCTTTCTGATGATGAAAAAGCGACGTATTTCAGCAAATGGGAGCAATTTGTTTATACAGAATAGTGTCTTCCTTATGAAGTGCGTTTACATCGACAAGATTATCCTTGAGATATTTCTGAAAAGATTGATGTAATTCCACTCGTTGTTGAAAGGTTAACGAATCAGGAAGTCAGCTCTAGCCTTTGACTCTTGCCGAATACACTCAATGTACATAATCGTAATATTATTGGCAAACTTAGCGCCAATACTGAGCCAACCTGCTTCAGTAGAGAGTGGTTTTTGTTAACTAACAAACCAGTTCAGAATAACCCCTCAACAACCATTCTTTGATAAAAATGAGCGGTTGTTCTTTCTTCTATCGCTCCTTCTTGATTAACCCGCAAAATACTACTTTCGTAGTATGACACTAATACCGCTCGATTGTTATATTGACAGTGTACAATTTCATAATCGTGTATAGGCATTAAGGAGAAAGATGCCGGAGACGAGCTAACCAGTCTTTCCATTCAACCGGTGTTTCGCTTGCGCTCCACGACGGCTGGTGAACTCTAAGTTAAGAAAATGAACTATCAGGGTTCTCGTAATAGATTGTTTTTAATTGCCGGAGACAATAATTATTTTCTGTATTTATAAACCCAAACAAATTCATAACAACCATTTTTCAAATATCGATTATTAAATACTATACTTACCAATTCTAAGAATACAACAAATGCTGGGTTGATGCTCGAGATCCGAGTCCAGTTATAGAGTCCACTTCACTATCAATAGAGGAAAAAGGAGTGTAATCATATGGATACAAAAATCAAAAATCGCACCAAACGGAATCTTCTTATCTTCACTGTGCTGGTTCTAGGATTCGCCGTTCTGGCGAGTGTCATTGAACCGTTCACCCTTCCTCCCGGCGCTGAGCCCGGTACATCAGGATTGGGACAACTGTTGTGGATAATTACACCGCTAGCTGTTATGCTTCTGCTGCGCATCTTTGGCGGCGACGGTTGGGCTGACTTTGGTTTACGCCCGATGTTTAAGGGTAACGGCTTCTGGTGGCTGGTCAGCGTTTTGGTCTTCCCGGTTGTCATCACCATTTCTGTGCTTTTTGGCTCATTGGTGGGCGGCCTGTCATTGAACATGAATAAGCTTTCCGGTGTTGTCGGGGCGCTGTTGACCGGTTTGATAGCGGCGTTGATTAAGAATATCTTTGAGGAGTTTGCATGGCGCGGCTATTTGGCTCCGAAGCTGTACTCGCTCAATATGAACATCTGGCTCTCACATGCCATAGTTGGATTGATCTGGGGTGCCTGGCACTTACCGTTTGTCTATGTCTTCTGGACCTACCTCACTCCTGAAATGTTATGGTACTTTATTCCGATGTTTTCAGTGGGCATCATCAGCCAGAGTGTTGTTTACGGCGAAATCCGACTGGCAACTGGCTCAGTGCTTCCGGCATGGGTGATGCACACTATCGGTAGTGCAATTGCCAACGCGCTTCTTCTGAGCAGTTTTATACAGTTTGATCAAGGGTGGGAGTTACTGATCTCTCCAGGCGCGGAAGGCGCTGTCAGCATTGTTCTGATGTTCGCAATCGGATTTTGGTTACACCGGCGACGGATGAATGCACAGCAACGATGATAGCAGAATGACTGATTGTAGGTTGTTTCCTTAAGTTCTATTGGGTTATACATCAATCATCAAATAGATCGTACTGGTAACCATTGCTCTGCCAATGGTTACCGCCAGCCTCATTCTGGAATTATTACCAGGGAAAACAACAATTGAAGCTCATATTTTGACTCCAAAAGTTAATATAGATCTTCTCTCAGTTGAATCATTATTAGTTTGTAATCAAATTCAATGAAAGTCAATATACTTCTGGATAATAATTAATAAAGGGAATTGGATCTTATGAAAAAATCATCAATTATTATTGGGGCCGGGATAGCCGGACTATCCACAGGATGCTATGGCCAGATGAACGGGTACCGCACCCAAATCTTTGAAATGCACAATTTACCTGGTGGAGTTTGCACTACCTGGAAACGCAAGGGTTACAAGATTGACGGATGTATCCATTGGTTAACTGGTTCCAGCCCGGGTACTAGTTTCTATCCCCTATGGGAAGAACTGGGCGTGGTCCAGGGACGGACTATGTATGATTTCGAAGAATATGCCCGGATTGAAGGCAAGGAAGGTAAGGTCTTTATTGTTTATTCTGACATTGACCGACTGGAGGGACATATGAAAGAGCTTGCTCCAGAGGACAAGGATATTATCGAAGAGTTTGTCAACGGGATTCGTAAGATGATCCACTTTCCAATACCTTGGGAAAAAGCACCCGAGCTTTTCGGTCCAATCGACGGACTTAAGATGATGCGCAAAATGCTTCCCTATTTACTGTTTATGAGAAAATGGCAAAAGATTACAATCCAGGATGTTGCCCTGCGCTTTAAAAATCCATTCATGCGCCAGGTTTTCCCTTTTATCTTTAATCTCCAAAATCCTCCTACCTTTCCTATTCTGGCAGTAATGATGACTTTTGCCTGGATGCACCAAAAAACAGCCGGGTATCCCGTTGGTGGTTCTTTGGAGTTCGCTCGAGCTATTGAGCAGCGTTACATTAACTTAGGAGGCGATATTCACTATGGGTCGCGGGTTGTTAAAATCTTGGTGGAAAATGACCACGCAGTGGGTGTACGGTTGGCGGATGGAAGTGAGCACTATTCCGATTATGTAATTTCCGCCGCCGATGGTCACACAACCATTTTTGAAATGCTGGATGGGGAATATATCAACAAAAAAATCCAGGGCTACTATGATAAACTTCCTCTCTACTCACCCTTAATCTACGTAGGCCTAGGCGTCGCCCGCTCGTTTGATGAAATACCACCTACTGTGACGGGTATTGACTTCCTCCTCGATGAGCCGATATCCATTGGCGAGCAAGAACGGAAGCGGCTTAGTGTACAAGTATACAATTTTGATCCCACCCTAACTCCTGAAGGTAAAACATTCATGAGAGTAATGTTTGCTTCTGATTATGCGTATTGGGAAAAGTTAATACAGAACCCTGCTCGCTATAAAGCAGAGAAAGTGCTGATAGCCAACCAAGTAATTACATCGCTAGCTCGTCGTTTCCCAGGATTGGCCGACCAGGTGGAGATGTTCGATGTAGCGACACCCATGACATTCGAACGATACACTGGCAACTGGCAGGGTAGCTTTCAGGGTTGGCTAGAAACTTCAAAGACTTTAAGGATGCGCATGAGCAAAACCCTACCGGAACTCAAGAACTTCTTTATGGCGGGGCAATGGGTTGAGCCGGGCGGTAGCGTGCCTACCGCAGCTATGTCGGGGCGGAATGTAACCCAAATAATCTGCAAAAACGACAAGAAACCATTTGTAACAGGAATTCCTTAATGTTAGTTCTAGAAAGATTAAATTCTTATAAAATCTCGCCTAAAACAGGAGCTTCGAAAGAAGTTGACAATCTCCATCGCCCTGAGAAAAATTGTTGTCTTCTGGAGAGTTTGCGATTTCATAGGGAGAATTGGTTTGAGGAACGCGAGCGATTTCGGCGGATTGGAGAGAAGTTTGACAAGGATTTTGATGTAGTATGGATGCAATTGGAAATATGAGACACCCGATAGTGTGTGGAAAGGTCTGAAGTGCGCCCTACCCCCCACTCCATCGGACGCTGAATTCCAGTCACTGAGCTCGTACGATAGGTTACCAGGAGGATATAATGAGAAAGTTATCTATAATCACACTGGGGGTTTCTAATCTCGAACGCTCAATCCGATTCTACGAGGTTGCGCTCAAATTGAAACGAGTACATTACGAGTCGGATTCTATTGCCTTTTTTGATTTAGACGGGCCACGGCTTGCTTTGTTCTCGAAAGTTGCACTTGCTGAAGATGCCGGTGTGTCGCCAGAAGGGTATGGCTTTTCTGGAATTACCCTGGCGCAGAATGTTGGCTCTTCGGCAGCAGTTACTGAATTACTTCAACGAGCCGTTAAATCCGGAGGAACGCTGGTAAAGCCTGGCCAACTCGTGTTCTGGGGTGGTTTCTCGGGTTATTTCGCTGATCCCGATGGCCACCTTTGGGAAATCGCTTGCGACTCGGATACATATTCGAAGGAACAAGCAGGCAGCTAACAAAGCGTGCGCCCGACTGGCGGGATTCTCGATGTAAAAAAATGAACGATACAGAACCTGAGTATTTTTCTGCGCGTTGAGTCTTGTCCAAGCCCGTCCATCAACAGGCAGCGCAATCATAAGGTCGAATAAAGGAATAGTGAAATGAAGTCCCGCTTAGTTGCAACCATTCAAGCTCTTTTTGTAGTATTTCTGTGGGCAACTTCTTGGGTGTTTATCAAAATCGGTTTGCAGGATATCCCACCACTTACTTTTGCTGGATTGAGATATATACTTGCTTTTGTATGCCTGTTGGTAGTATTGCTGTTGAATGAAGCCAAAACAGAAGTAAGAGCACTTTCAAAACGAAAATGGGGGCATTTATTATTTCTTGGCTTCCTTTTTTATGCGGCTACCCAGGGGGCATCATTTGTCGCACTCGCATATTTGCCTGCAGTAACTGTTAATTTACTTTGGAGTTTTAGCAGTGTTATAGTGGCACTCCTGGGGATCTTCTGCTTATCAGAGAACCCAACTTTGTTCCAGTGGAGCGGGATACTATTGGCGATCATTGGCGCAGTGATTTTTTTCTATCCGGCAGCCATACCAGAAGCTCAAGCAATAGGGGTAATCGTTGCCAGCATTGGTATCCTGGCTAATGCAATATCTTCGATTATGGGCAGGAGTGTTAATCGGTCAAGGGAACATCACCCGCTAGTTGTAACTGTAGTGAGCATGGGTGCTGGTTCAACCTTATTACTCGCGATTGGTTTGTTTGTAGAAGGTATTCCGGTTATTGATTTGAAAGGCTGGGCGATCATTCTCTGGCTAGCTGTTGTGAATACTGCATTTGCTTTCACATTGTGGAATCATACCCTTCGTACATTAACAGCGGTGGAATCGAGCATTATCAATAGCACCATGCTCATTTGGATCCCAATATTTGCTGTTATATTCTTGGGGGAGATGATTACCTGGAAAGAGGTCATTGGATTAGTTGTCGTAGGTATCGGGACACTGGTAGTCCAACTACGTCATTTCCCTAACGGTAATTCCGCTTCAACCTGATGCCGCAATCAAATTAGTCTGCATTTAACAAGGAAAGGATTTGCGAAATGAAATGGTATATCATTCGTCATGCTGAAAAAGAACGGGGGGATTTCTTTAACCAGCTATTACGACATCAAGATCAGCCGATTAGCGCAAAAGGACGTGCTGATGCAAAGAATTTATATTCATACTTCTCTGATAAACCGATTGCCAAAATTTATATCAGTGAATATGTTCGGACTGGGCAAACAATCGAGTATGTCGCTCAAAAATTTAATATGTCTCCGCTTGTGGACGGCCGACTGAATGAAATTGACAATGGTGTTATTGATGGATTGACTGAGCTAGAGATAGAACAAAAATATCCGGATACTTGGAACGCATTTAGGGAGAGAGATCACGATTTTCAGTTTCCGGAAGGCGAAAGCGGGGAAGATGCTCAAAATCGGATCAAGTCGTTTGTTGAAGATATACAAACGAACCAAGAAGATATTATCGTTGTAAGCCATGACGGATTGATACGACTGTTAATGTGTTACATATTTGGGATTGCCGTCTACCGGAGATGGGATTTTCGTGTTGACACGTGTGGGATTATGGAAATTGAATATCAGCCAAATTACAAGAGCTGGAAATTGCTTCGATTTAATCATATATGCAAGTGAAAGTAAACCCAGAAAAGAGTAGGGAAAACTGTAGATTCCTGAAAGAGAAGCGCCTGTAGTTTGGAAAAACAGCCTCGCCCCCGCTACAACTAGTCACTGGGTGAAATTCCAAAGGGCCATATTGAGGAGGCACAGATGAAAAACACTAGTACCACTTCTATTCGTTCATGGGTGACCCTCGCAATTGTCGCCCTTGTGATCGTCACGATGCTCGCCGCCTGTGGCGGAAAGCAAACCCCGATGACTGTGCCCGAAGGCGCGCAGACAGGTGAGCTTGTGGGCAGGGAACCGTGCATGTACGAACGTGGCGACGTGGAGTACGCCGCCGACTGCGGTACGCTTGTCGTGCTAGAGAACCGGAGTAAACCGGACTCGCGGTTGATTGCGCTGCCTGTTATTCGCGTGCACGCGCTGGGAGACAGCCCCACCGAGCCGATTTTCTGGTTAACTGGCGGTCCGGGCGAATCGAATATGGATTCACCCGACCTAAAAGGGTTGATTGAGGATCACGACCTCGTGATGGTGGGATACCGGGGCATGGACGGTTCGGTTGTGATGGAGTGTCCGGAAATGGCCAGGGCAGCTACTGGCGTAGGTGACGACCTGTTGAGCGAAGCCTCTTTGTCCAATTTTGGCGAAGCTATGACTCAGTGCGCCGAACGCCTACAGACGGAGGGAGTCGATTTGTATGGTTACTCCATTCCCGAAGTGGTCGAAGACATGGAAACTGCTCGCGCTGTACTGGGTTATGAGCGTGTGAACCTGCTCAGTGCCAGCTACGGCACCCGAGTGGCAATGATTTACTCGTGGATGTATCCCGATAGCTTAAATCGCTCGGTCATGATTGCTGTCAATCCGCCCGGCCACTTCGTTTGGGAACCAGACGTTGTCGACGCACAAATAGCATACGATGCCGAGCTGTGTGCGGAAGATTCTGAATGCAGCGCCCGAACCGAAGACCTGTCTGAGACTGTGCGTAACGTATCTCACAATATACCCGAACGCTGGCTGCTGATCCCGATTGACCCCGGCAAGGTGAGATTCATCACACCTTTTATGCTATTTCACCGAGGAACCGCCGCGATAGTCTTTGATGCTTATCTGGCCGCCGAAAAGGGCGATCCCAGCGGGCTGGCACTGATGTCCCTCGCGTCCGATTTCATGATTCCTTCGGTCACTACCTGGGGCGACTGGGCCGCCAAAGGCAGCATCGACTATGACCCTGCACGTGATTGGATCACGGATATGAACCCGCCAAATTCGATTCTGGGTTCGCCCACATCGCTGATGATTGGCGGTGCGGCACAACTTCGTGGCGGGTGGCCTGTTGCGCCAATGCCCGACGAGTTTCATGAGGTGCAGCCTACCGATGTGGAGACACTGCTGGTGAGCGGGAGCATTGACTATTCGACTCCATCACAGTTTGCCGCTGAGGAATTGCTGCCTGCTTTGAGCAATGGCCAGCAGGTCGTCCTGTCGGAGTTTGGGCATTTTAGCGATGTGTGGGGCTTCCAACCTGAAGCGACAAGGCATTTATTGGCGACTTTTTACGAAACCGGCGAGGTGGACGACTCGCTCTTCACCTACCAGCCGATGGACTTCCACGTAGATCTTGGCTTTCCAGAGTTGGCCAAGATCGCCTTGGCGTTTGTGGTTCTCGTCATTGTTGGGCTGGTCTTGTTGGTGCGGTTCGTCGTGCGACGGTTGCGACGGCGCAAAATAGCGCAAGCCGCATAACAAATCGCTGGAGCGGGCCGGGGATTTTGCGCCGGTACAAGGAGATGATCTTTTTGCGGGAACCTGATAAGGTATGGGAAGAAGCGACCCCCGGCTGCTCAGATCAAAGTCGTTAGGTCCTTCTGACTGGCGGCCAGGTGCCCCGTCCTGAGCCTGTCGAAGGGAAGCGGTGGTTAGGCAGTATTGTTGATTTCAAAGTCCTTTGGAATAAGGGAATGCATATATGCGTCACAAGGAGAACCTTGAACCTGCAAACGATTACGGAGCAGGCCTTCCCTGACTGCCCCTAGTTTCTCTGCAATCCTAAGACTGGCTGCATTCTCTTTGCTAACAACAATTTCAATACGGTGTAAGCCTAACTTTTCAAAACTATATCGCGCAACAAGGTTTGCCGCTATTGTTGCTATTCCTTCTCCTGCACGACTGGCTCTCACCCAATAAGCCATGTTTGCCATCTGGTAGGACCTATCTACATGGCTTATCGCTACTACTCCAACAAATTGATTTGTGGACGCATCAAGCACATGGAATGTTTAGAGCTTATCTTTTTCCCAAAGTTCAAGGATTTCCTTCGTCCAATTTTCGTGTTCATCAATTGAAATTTCGGGCCTAGAGATCATTCCCGTTGCGAATAATTCCTCACTAGTTTCGACGATGGCCTCATGAACTAGCCTAAATCGCTCTGGATTTATTTTTTCGATAACAATATTAGGTGCTTTTTGCTCAGCCATAGTATTTCCCTCTGATTTCTACTCCTCTCGATGGATCTATCAAATAGCCGTGACCTTTTAACCCGTTGGTTATCATCCTAACTTGTCATTAGGATCTCAATACTTCCCCAGGCTGTAGAAGACCCATCCAAATTAACCCTCCCAATACTACTTCTGGGGTATGACAAGAATACTACCGTGCTGTTATCCTGCAGGTAGATAAATGAGGTGTAATAGCATATTTACCAGGAAGACTATGATTTAGAAACCCCATCAGCGACAGGATGATATCGCTCGGGCCGAGGATCCTTTGATGTAGACATTGAGTTTGTTTCTATTTACGAAGAAGAGGAGCAAAATGAAATCAATTAACTATCTGTATTTAGTAATTCCGCTAGCATTATTATTAGTTGGATTTATTCCACTTTATTATTTCCAAAAGAAGAAATATTCTACCTGGAAGCAAATGCTTTTTGGGGGGCTGGTTTGGATTATTTCTGTGGCACTAAAATCAATTTTCGCGTCTCTATTTAATGAGCCAGTAAACATATTTTTAGTATCAATCTGGATACCACTTTATTACGTTTATATCGGACTTCTAACAGGTATTTTTGAAATATTTATACCATTATATTTAATTTCAAAATTCAAATCTAAATTCGAAGATCTGAATAGCAAATTGGGCTTTGGAATTGGATTTGGCTCTATTGAAGCAATATTTCTTGGTTTGATTACCATAATTAGTTTCTTCATCGTAACGAATTTTTCATCATCTTTTCCTGTTGAAACATTACAGTCTTTTAGTGGCAGCAATCTTGATATTGTTTCAAGAGGAATTTATGGTGGACTAGAAAGAATATCTGCGACGATGATCCATGTTTTTAGTATTTTTATGGTTTTCTTGTTTACATCAACGAAAAAAGCAAAATACTTATTAGCCCCAATACTACTAAAAACTTTGACAGACGGATTATCTTTATATTTTGTTGTAGCCGAAACCCCACAAATATTTTATGAGTCTTTTTATTTATTTCTAGGAATATCTGCAACACTTATAATGACAAAGATCATAAAATCTAATAACATGCGGCTAACACCCTTAAATTCTCTTTCAAGGATTTCAAACGATACTAATAAATCAAAAAAACTTTTAAGAATATTAGCATCTAGATTATTTATAGTGCTTATTGTATTCGGTGTTGTTGGCTTTATCTTATTATTTGGGAAAAATTTACCTTCTAGTGCTACGCCCATTGTCTATATAATTATTGGTGTTTCTATTCTTGTCTCCCTCTATATTTATTGGAAAAAGCCAGAATTATTGAAGAATAAAATAGTGATACTTTTTTTAATAATATTCATTTTAGTTGGCTCGATAGGTTGGATAAATTCAATTTCAGAAATCACGGATTGTAGGCCTTACAAATGTAACAATAATTTTATTTGTGCCAAACCAACAGATTTGGGGCTAAAAATAACAACTGGAGAATGCTCTTCTGACATTTCCGAAGAAATTGATTTTTCTTGTTTGAATTACAATAGTTCCTGTAAAATGAAACTAGATGATTAAAGATATAAGCTTATCGGATATACTTGAAATTGATTCATATGAAATTATTTAGAGTTCTAACCCTTTCTCCACCTAAATGCTTTAGATTAGAGTAGTTTTCAAATTCCATGCAGGATAAGTTGACGTGCCCCCATTGCGGTAAAGAACTATAGTTTATATTTAAATCTAGAACAAAATCGCTGATTCATTCTGCAAATGGTAAAACATTAATCTGTAGCCGGGCAGGATATTTACCTTTATCCGCCAGGTCACAGTTCCTGTTCCAATAGAACCAAAAACATCTTTTCGGGTGCAATTCGGGTGCATATGGGGTAGAAACAATATACACTATATACACTATTTTCCCTCTACTTTCCCCTTGTTTTCCAGTTCTCTCGATGGATCGATCAAATAGCAGTGGCCTTTTAAGCCATTGGTTTAGTTTACTAGTTCGAGCCCCTCCACGCTCACTCGAAAAACCCCTCTAAAATGAGGGGTTTTTGCCATTTTATTTCTTTAAGGTTTATTCTTCCCGTGCATATTCCGTGCATATAGATTCATAATAGCAGTCAGAATCTCCATTAATAATACAATTTTCCCCCTAAAACTTGCTCTTCGATTAGAAAAATCATTCAGCAGTGGCTGGACTAGCCATTGGTCATCCTATTACTTTCATCAAATATACTTATACATTTTCAATCCAAACTGCTATTGATTGAGATAAGAATAGTTGTCATAAGCTTATTAATATCCCAGGAGACAAAATCAGATTGATAGTATACAAGGAGCGCGTCAAGTTCAAATTATTTTTTCCTGGCAGATATTATTAAACATACCATTCCCAATAATAAGCATAGAAACATATTCTCAATGTGGATATAATTAGCAAATGTCTTCCTCAATCCTAGCCACCAAACTCTTTATCCCATCCACTAGACCGAAATTTGTCCCCCGCCCTCGCCTGATCGATCGGCTGAACGAAGGTCTCCACCGCAAACTAACCTTCATCTCTGCCCCGGCTGGATTTGGTAAGACCACCCTGGTAAGCGAATGGGTCGCAGGGATTGAGTCCCAAATTGCCTGGATATCACTCGATGAAGGCGACAACGATCCAACGCGTTTTCTAACATACATTATCGCTTCCATTAATCAGATCGAGAGCGTGGACTCTACCTTTGGAAACGGGTCGCTTAGCATGCTCCAATCCCCTCAGCCGCCATCAATCGAGGAAATACTGACTTCATTGATTAACGAGATCGCTGCAATCCCCGGGAAGATCCTTCTTATTCTCGATGATTACCACTTGATAAAAACTCAACTCGTCCAGAATCTCCTAAGTTTTTTGCTCGAAAATATGCCGCCACAACTACACCTGGTTATTGCCACTCGTGAAGATCCCCATCTCTCTCTGGTCCTTCTACGTGCCAGAGGCGAATTGACCGAATTACGTGCGGCGGATTTGCGTTTTACTTCCAACGAAGCTGTCGAATTTCTCAATCAGGTGATGGAATTGGAACTTTCAGACGAAGATGTCGCCGCTCTCGAATCTCGTACTGAAGGTTGGATTTCCGGGATGCAATTAGCTGCCTTATCAATGCAAGGTAGTAACGATGCTCCCGGTTTCATAAAATCGTTTACTGGCAGCCACCGCCATGTGTTGGATTACTTGATTGAAGAAATCCTTGAACAACAACCTAAGAATATTCAGACTTTCTTGCTGCAGACAGCTATCCTTGATCGGTTTTCAAGCTCCTTATGCGATGCTGTCACGGGTGGAAAAAATAGTCAGTTAACTCTGGAGATGTTAGATCGCAGGAACCTATTCATCGTCCCCTTAGACAATGAGCGGTGTTGGTACCGCTATCACCATCTTTTCGCAGATATGCTACGTCAACGTCTACACCAGACACAAGCGGAGTCTGGACAAATGCTACATCTCCGAGCCAGCCAATGGTATGAGCAAAACCGGTTCACCGATGAATCGATTGAACATGCTCTACGAGGTGAGGACATCGAACGGGCGGCACGCTTGATTGAGGAGCATGCTAATGTTGTTTGGGAGCGTGGAGAACACACAAAATTATGGCGTTGGATGTCTGGGTTGCCTGTTGAGGAGGTTCTCTCCAAACCTCAGCTTTGCATTTTTCAGGCCTGGAAACTATATGTCAATGGTAAGCAGGACGCATCTGAAGGAAGTCTTCACGCGGCAGAAGAAGCTCTTATTACCAAGATCGAGCTGATATCTGAAACCACGCGAACAGAACGAGGTCGATTACCAGACTCAACTAGAATGAAGATCCAAGGCAGGGCGGCAACAATCCGAGCCCATTTAGCCTTTCATCGTGGGGATGTAGAAAAGATGAAGAAGTACTCACTCAAGGCACTTGAATATTTACCTAAGCAGGACAAAAGCTGGCGCAACACCGCTACGGTTTCTCTAGGGGATGCATACAGCATAAGCGGTGATTTGGAGTCCGCGTACCGGATCCGTTCAGGTGCGTTGGAATCTTGTAATGCAGCAGGCAGTATCTACCCAATCCTGGCGGCGAGTATGAGACTGGCTCTGACCATGAGAATGCAAGGGAAATTGCATCAAGTCTTGGATATTTGCCAGGGCCAATCAATTGCATTGAAGGACTCTGGGCTTTCACAGATTAATGAATTCGGCTTCATGTTGGCAATATGGGGAGAGGTCCGTGCTGAATTGAATGATCTAAATGAGGCCATACATTTAGTGAGAAAAGGGAAAGTTCTCACAGAGCGCGACAAGAATGTGGGAACTATCGGTTGGAGCTACCTGAGTCTGATGAGAGTCTTATTCTCTATGGGCGATTATAACGGTGTCACAAATTACGTCCAGAAAACGAAAGAATTTTATCGAGAATTCCATGTACCTGAATGGATCTTGTACCGTATGTCAGCATGGCAAGTGAGGTCCTGGCTGGCACAGGGCATGTTGGATGCTGCCTCACAATGGGTAGAAGAACGTGATCTGGATGTTTATGGGGACCTTACTTACCTCAACGAAAGGGAATATATCGCACTGGCTCGCATCCTAATCGAACATGAAAGACTGGATGAATCAATCGCACTTTTGAAGCGGCTTCTCGAAGCTCAAGAAAAGAGTGGACATATTACGAAAACGATCGAGATAATGATGCTACAGGCTTTAACTTTACAATCTCAAGGGAAGCCAGATCAAGCTACCGCTACGCTGGAAAAAGCTCTTATCCTGGCCAAGCCGGGTGGTTTCATTCGTATCTTTATAGATGAAGGTTCACCGATGGAAACATTGTTAAAGAAGAAAGTAGAAGACAGTACAATGAAGGAATATGTCCGCAAGTTGTTGGTTGCTTTTACTGACAATGAAACTCGTCCCTCGTCCCTAAGTTTGCAGTCAATGATCGAACCTTTAAGTGAACGTGAACTTGAAGTACTTCAGCTTATTGCCAAAGGGTTAACCAATCCAGAAATCGCCTCAAGGCTTTACCTATCGACAAATACAGTCAAGGTCCACTCCCGCAATATATACGCAAAACTTGGAGTCAACAACCGAGTATTAGCGACTGCCAAAGGAAAAGAATTGGGAATTTTATCATCTGCCTCTGATATCTGAAAATCGAAATTTATAGTATTCAACTTTAGCTGCACAAAGGAGATAATTATTGGACTCGAATAAAAAGCTATCCGGGATAGGTAAAAAGCAATTTTTAGCATTATTTGTGATCAGTTTGATACCTTGGGCAATAGGTAATGGACTTATCCCATTGCTTCCAATCTATGTGATAGGGTTGGGAGGGGATGCTTCGATAGCTGGGTATTTTATGGCGATTTCCTATCTTGCCCTGGCCATAGGAACTTTAGCTGCGGGTTGGCTATCAGATAAGTTTAAGCGTCGAAAGTTATTTCTTGTTCTCTCGGGAGTAGCAGCTATTCCAACACTATGGTTGATGGGCCAGGTAACAAATATCCGGCAATTAACATTGTTAACAGTTCTGATGTGGTTCTATGGCGGGCTTGGGTTATCGTCTATCAATATCCTGACGGGGCTACATGCCGGCGAGCACGAACGCGGGAAAATATATGGAGCGTTATCTTTGACAGCTGGGCTAGGAGCACTGGTTGGGGGGTTGTCAACTGGTTTTATGGTTGATGAATGGGGCTATGAGACAATGTTTACAGTTCTGGCTTTATTTTCGTTGTTATGGCCGAGTTTTGGGTTACTTCTGGATGATACCAGATCTGCTCCGGCCCATAAGCCTGAGCAGTTAGCTGAGGATGTGAGATCGAGGCCACAACAGGGCTTCTATCTATTATTATTTGCCAGCCTGCTAATTTCGGTTGCTGGATTTTTTGTTGTTTTAGGCCGGTCGCTGGGTATGAGTGACCTGGGTTTTGACGCGACGGCGATTGCTAGTACTGAAGCAGTGGGTGGCCTAGTCACGCTGCCATTGCCTTTTCTATTTGGTTGGCTTTCGGACCGCTCAGGACGCAAAAAATTCCTGTTTATATGTTACATGAGTGGCCTACTGAGCCTGGTTGGGTTAATCGTGTCGACCACTCTTTGGCATTTCTGGGTTGTGATGGCTTTACACACGATCTATATTACTGTCAACGGAACAGTGGGGTCTGCTTTGGTAGTTGATTTGGTTCCAGAGGGAATGTTAGGCAGGGGTTTGGCGATATTTAATTCAACTACTTGGATTGGGGGAGTGGTTGGTTTTACGATTGCTGGCACTGCGATTCAAAACCTGGGACTCAATCAAACTTCAATGCTGGGAGCTCTTTTTCCATTGGCAGCACTGCTTTTATTGATACCAATTCCGGAGAAGAAAACTCAGATTAGATCGTGAACATTGACCCAAGGTGTATTAGCCGTGAATACTCCAAGGATATTCCTCCTGTTTTTCCAGAGTAGGTAATGCTGAAATTTTCAGCGATCGTGAAATTGATGTCCTCTAATTGATTAGCGAAGAATTGACCATTCCAAGAATCGTATCTTGATTATATCTCTCGATAAATACCTTGAAAATTCACACCCCATGCGTCAATACCAAAATAAATATAATTAACCGCACCTAGACCGTATCCAAAGCCAGGGAATTTAGACTTCTATCCTCTCATTAATCAATCATCTGCACCAGACCTCATAAATATAGCGTGGGCCAGGAATATCTGGTCCATTTTTTTAATTCTGGATTAACCCCCATTAATAACCCGTTTGGAGTATGACACTAATACCTTCTGTTTGCTATCCTGTACATGTCATATTTCACCAACCGCTGAATAGTCATAAAGGAGAATAAAAATGAAGAATCCCAATAATATTATCAATCTTGTCTTTATGGTGATTACAGACAGCCGTAATTTGACTAAGTAATGCCATGTTTACCTGGATGGATTTATATGTGAAACTGGAACGAAGACGGTTGCTAGGTTTCGAAGCTGAGCATTATCGATTGGTCAAGCTTTGCTCAAATGCGAGAAAAACCACCAAGAGGACATGGAAGGATAGAGTTTCACCTATGAATTTTATGTCCGTAAAGAAAACGAGATGAATGAGTATCCCAAATATTTAGAGCTGGAAAATTAATAATGATAACTGCCAAAGAAAATATTATAAACACCAATAAATATCTCGGAATGTGTTTTTTGCTAGGTTTGATGCTCGTCCAGTCATGCCGGTTAACGAGTGGAGCTTCACCAACCCCGGAACTACCCGGACCGACCCAAGAACCCCCTCTTGCGCAACCAAGTCCAACTCTTACAATCCAACCACCAACAGAAACACCTGTTGTTGAACCTCCCGTTGGTTTTATTGAGTACCAGGATTCAGAGGTTGGCGTATCCATATATATCCCGGGAAGCTGGACAGTAACCGGCGTTATTGAAGGGCAGTATGCAATATTTTCTTCCTATCCCGAAGATAAGTATGTTGGTGGTGGAAAGCGCGAATTGGGCGACACAAAATGCGACTTGAACATCCGTCCTCAATGGAAAAGTGCAGATGATTTGATCCAGCAGTGGAAATCCAACGACATGACCACCATTCTCTCTGAGCAGGAAATCATTCTCAGCTCCGGACAACCGGGATTTCAGTTTGAATTGAACAACATGGGCCGGGCAAATTCCCTCATTACAGAGATCAACGGAAGAGTCGTTGTCCTGACTTGTTTTGGTGATTTTACTCTTTTTGATGAGATCGCGGTAACCCTAAAAACTGATGAGTAAAGAATAGGGACGTTAATACAAGGACATATATAGGAAAAATTAATTGATAAACAGTATGAAGAAACTAACCATGGATCAACCAGTAATCTATCAAATCAGAGTTCCCGGCGTACTTAACAAAGGTTGGTCTGATTGGAGCATGAAGATGAAGATAAATGTTGAAATATCAGACAAAAGGGCACCGATTACTACGCTGACAGGTACTCTTGACCAGGCAGCTCTCTTAGGGTTGCTGCGACATATGTATTCCCGGGCTATACCTCTAATATCTGTTGTCTGGGTTGACTATTCAGGAAGCTAAAAAAACTATCTCATTAATAATGTACAGTATTCAGACATAGGGAGAAGAAAATGAAAAACAAAATTGTAGCTGAATCTCGAAATGAGGTTGTCATAACAGGTCTGAAGAAGAATTTTGGTGATGTTTTAGCAGTAAATGGGTTGGATCTTGAAATCAAAAAAGGAGAACTCTTCGGTTTCCTTGGGTATCAAAAGGAGAAGATATGATTCCCAAAAAAAATCATATTAAGCAAGATCTGAGATATTATCTATTTTTAATCCCTATTCTCTTGATTTTTTCTTTCCTGACCAGTTGTGACAATTCTGCCGACGATCTTGAGACTGAAAATAACTCTATTTCTGAAAAGGCGGCCAGCGGGATTGAATATGCTCCCTCACCAGGAGAGGACTGGAAGGTTTCTACACCTGAAGAGCAAGGCTTGGACCCGAAACTCGTGGCAGAACTCTATCGGAATGCGGCAGAATTGGAGACTCTCTATGGGCTGCTGGTAATTAAAAATGGCCATCTAATTGCAGAAGGCTATTTTAATGGAGGATCGATTGATCAGCACCATTTTATGGCGTCTGCGACGAAGAGTGTTACATCTGCACTTGTTGGTATCGCATTAGATCAAGGTTGTCTTTCAAGCTTGGACCAGAAAATGATCGATTTCTTCCCGGAATTCGCAGATAAAATAAATGATCCGAGGAAAGAGCGGATCACGATCCGGGACTTATTAATGATGCGATCTGGATATGTATGGGAGGAACGCACGCCATATATGGAAGCCTTCTTTTCTTCAGGCGGTTATTGGCTTCCTTTCCTAGTTGATTTTCCCCTGACAAGCGACCCCCGAACCGAATTTGGCTACAGCAACCTCTCATCGCATATACTGGGTGTTATTGTGTCACGAGGGTGCGATACAGATCTGAAGACATTCGCTCAGGAATTTCTCTTCTCACCAATTGATGCGGAGATAGGTGATTGGAGCCTGGATTCAGACAGCTACAACTATGGATCCCATGGGATCTCCCTAACAGCGCGGGATATGGCCAAAATCGGCTTGTTATATCTCAACGATGGCAAATTTGATGAGAATCAAGTTATATCTATCAACTGGGTCAAGGACTCACTGCAAAGATATTCGAATAATATTGATATCTCTGGGTGGTTACCCGGCATAACTAGCAGATACGGTTACTACCGCGACATCGGTTATGGGTATCAGTGGTGGTCTGCAAAAGCAGGAAAACATCAATTCAACTATGCATCTGGTCATGGTGGAAATCAGATCATAGTACTCGAAGAACTAAACATGGTCATTGTTACTTCGGCGGATCGATTATACGGAAATTTCGGGGCGGATGCCTGGGAGAAAGAAAAGGCGATCATAGACGTGGTTGGTAAGTTCATCAATTCCTTACCAAGTGATTGACTTTTCGACATGATAACTCCTCGTGGAACCGATCACCTATGTTGAATAGTACTAACGAGATTCTGTCAGTTTGGTTGCGCTCTTCCGTTATATTATTGAGGAAATTAAATATGGGAATCACCGAATTGATAAGCAGTCTTCCGAATGTTTCACGAAACACATTATATAAATACTTCCAAAGAATTAATCATAGCGAATACCCTAAATTGAATGGTTACACATGGGAAGAATGTCATTTGGGTTCATTGGGTGCGGGAGATCTATATCTAGTTTCAGAATTGGCAGATAAATTGGATCTTAAGCCAGGGATGAAAGTTCTTGAATTGGGAGCTGGTAACTGTCAAAGTTCGATCTATTTTGCCAAGGAACACAGAGTAACTGTTTTTGCTTTGGATTTATTGAGTTCTCCCAATGATAACTATAAACGAGCAAAAGATAATGAAGTAGATACCCTTGTAATACCCATGCAAATAGATGCAAAGGCCCTGCCATTTCCTGAAAAATATTTTGATTGTATATTTTCAATGAATTCATTCTTCTACTTTGGCACAGATGATTTGTATCCATCATATTTGAGTTCATTTCTTAAGTTAAATGGTAAGCTTTGCATTGCAAGTCCATGTTACAAAAACGAAATTGATATTGACTCTCCGAAATATTTATTATTTGACCCACCAGAATTTAAGGAATCACTTGCCTGTCATTCACCCAGCTGGTGGCATAACCATATCAACAAGACCGGTAAATTTGAAATAGTTGAATGTGGGGAACATCCCAAAGGAAGAATATTTTGGATGGACAGTATTCGTTGGCAACTGGAATCAGGCAGAGATATTAAGGATGTTTCTAATGATATAAGAATGTTGTTACTAGATGGAGAAGAATTAATTACATACTTTACTCTTGTCGCAATCAAGAAAGATATCATGTAACAATCAAATGCACAGGTCACGTAAACGCCCCGGTGATTTGAAATGTTAGCCAGCCGGAAAAGTAATGAGCTCTCCCCATCCAATCCGAGATGTGGGACTCCAAGTGAAAGGATATATATTATGTGCAATTCTAAGCAACGCCAGCATTCTTTCCTTTTATTCACCACTGCGATCCTCATCCTATCCATGCTGGTCGGATGCAACCCTAGCACTGAGGATCTCGAAGCGGTTGAATACATACCGCTACCCGGATATGACTTGAAGGTGTCGACACCCGCAGAGCAGGGGCTAGATCCGATGCTTGTGGCGAGGCTGTACTACGATGCGACTGAACTATCGAGCATCTATGGGGTGCTGGTTATCAAGAACGGCTACCTGATCGCTGAAGGTTATTTCAATGAAGGTTCGGTTGAGCAAGTGTCCAATCGGCAATCGGTGACGAAAAGCTATACCTCAGCACTGGTTGGAGTAGCACTGGATCAAGGTTGCCTATCAAGCCTGGATCAAAAAATGATGGATTTCTTTCCTGAATTCGCCGGTCAAATAACTGATTCAAGGAAGGAACAGATCACTATCCGGGACATGCTACAAATGCGCGCTGGATATCCTTGGGAGGACTCTACTCCTCCCTATCTTGATATTCTCTTTTTTACAGACAACTGGCACTGGCTGCCCCACCTGTTAGACTTTCCCCTGGTATACGATCCAGGAACTAAGTTCGGGTACAGTAATCTGACATCCCATCTATTGGGGGTTATTGTTGCACGTGCGTGTGATACAAATCTCAAATCATTTGCTCAGGAGCATCTTTTCTCTCCGATTGGCGCAGAGATAGTTGAATGGGAAGAAGCTTATGGCTACAATTGGGGTTGGGGAGAAATCCACGTTACGGCTCGTGATATGGCCAAGTTCGGATTATTATATCTCAACGAAGGTGAATACGAGGGAAATCAGGTCCTTTCGGCCGATTGGGTTAGGGATTCACTGCAAATACATTCGGAGGATTTCAAGTATTATGGGGGTAGTAAAAAGGGTCGATACTTCGGTGACCTCGGGTATGGCTATCAGTGGTGGTCATCCACGGTAGGTGACCATCATTTCGACTACGCGGCTGGTCATGGCGGGAGCTACATTGTCCTACTGCATGAGCTCGACATGATTGTTGTCACTACCGCGGATCCGCAGGAGTGGATACCTGCAGATGAATCATGGAAGCACGAAAAGGCGATCACCAACCTGGTGGGCAAGTTCATTAAATCCTTACCGAGTGAGTGAAGGGAAAATAAGTATGATGGACCGACTGACTAATGTCTCTACTTTTGAATAACACAAATAACAGTTTGAAAGTGTTGAAAAAGTATTTGCTTTGTAATGTATTATGAGATTTGAAAGTTTCCTTATTGAACATCGTTAGAAAATCCACAATTTCCTTCCCGTTAAAGCCTCCCATAATGACTGGACTTTCAATGGGATTACCTTGAGTTTGTAATACTAGGACAGACATTGGAGTAACTAAGTTAAAATCATCCCCAATCAAGACCAACGTTATAATTTTTAGTATCTAGAAAACTTTGGGTTAGCTTGATTGTTGTGATAGTTATCTAAACTGACAAGATTTATGTAAGTGAGGGAAAGCTTATGAAAGCAGCTGTATACACAAAATATGGACCTCCTAATGTTCTTCAGCTCAAAGAAGTAGATAAGCCTATACCCAAAGATAATGAAGTATTGATAAGAATATATGCGACAACAGTATCCGCAGATGACCCAGGAATGCGAAATGGTGATAGCAGAATTCTTCTTGGTCTCACAAGACCAAGAAATTCCATACTTGGAACCGAGTTTTCTGGAGAGATCGAAATCGTTGGGAAAGACGTTAAGTTATATAAAGGAGGTGACCATGTTTTTGGAAATACTGGTACCGGCTTAGGATGTTATGCTGAATACAGATGTGTGCCTGAAGATGGGTTATTATCATTAAAGCCGGGTATTTTGACCTTTGAGGAAGCCGCTGCAGCAACCTGTGAGGGACCTTTACCTTCCTGGAATTTTCTTAAAGATAAAGCAAATATCCAAAGAGGGCAGAGGGTTCTTATCATCGGTGCTTCTGGCTCTATCGGTACTGCTGCAGTTCAAATTGCCAAGTACTTTGGAGCAAAAGTCACTGGGGTATGCAATACCCCAAACATTGAGCTGGTGAAAACCTTGGGGGCTGCTGCAGTAATTGATGATACTAAAGAAGATTTTACAAAGAACGATCAGACCTTTGATATCATATTCGACACAGAAGGTCGCAGCTCATTTTCAAAATGCAAAGGTTTGTTATCAATAAATGGTGTTTATCTATCCTTTTTCATTAGTCTATCAATTCTTCTTCAAACAATGTGGACCTCAAAATTTGGCAGTAAAAAAGCTGTGTTTTCAGCAACAGGTCTTCTCCCCATTACAACACGTTTAAACTTTCTCAAGGAGCTTACTGAGCTTTTTGAAGAGGGTAATATAAGACCGGTTATAGATAGATGTTATCCGCTGGACCAGATTTCTGAAGCCCACCGCTATATTGAACAAGGAGCAAAAAAAGGAAGCGTTGTCATAACCTTAGAGCATACGAATTAATCAAAAACAGCCTCAATATATGTGGATGTGCTATATTATTTCTTGAATAGTCAACAGGGAGAAAATATGTTATTCAGCTGGGATGATATAAATCCAACCAAAAAGGTTGCACAAACTACTGGCCTGTTGTATCTTATATCCATAATATTGGCTTTCTTCCCGGGATTTGTTTATTCTACTCTTATCGTGCCAGGAGATGTTATAGAAACGGCGCAAAAAATTATGGCAAATGAGGGGCTGCTTCGGATTGGTTTTATGAGTGATCTAATTCATCAGACACTTTATATTATAGTGGCCTGGTTTTTATATTTGATGTTGAAACCCAATGGTAAGAATCTTGCCTTGCTTTTCATGTTTTTAGTTTCTATTGGAGTCGCAATTCAATGCCTTAATTTGTTGCTGAATTTTACATCTCTGTATGTTTTTATGGTGACTGACTACAAAGCAGTATTCGAATCTGATCAATTGCAAGCCCAAGTGATGTTATTCCGAAATTTGTATGAAAATGGTATTCTCGTCGCCCAGATCTTCTTTGGCCTCTGGTTATTTCCCCTTGGTTATTTAGTCAAGAAGTCACGCCACTTTCCCAATGTTCTGGGGATATTGTTAATTATTGGAAGTTTTGGTTTAGTACTAGAATCTTTCCAATATTTTCTTCTTCCAGGTTATGAAGTAATAACCTACCCGGGTCTTATTGTGAGCGGTTTAGCAGAAATTTCATTTTGCTTATGGCTGTTGATCATTGGTGTGAAGGTTGATGATCCGGCCGCAATTGCATCTTTATAATGACAATCTTTGAGGATTTATTGCATATGAATAAACCGACATCAGAAAATGACTACCAAATCAGGTATAAGTATGCGTCAGGGAGAAAACAGTTTTAATATGATAGAGAAGATAGGGAAGAGCTTTCATAAAACGGTAGAGGAAGAGACCAAGACAGAAATCCCTTCTGACGAGCGTGTCACTTCCATTGCGATAGTTGTGATTTGTGTATTGTTTCTTTTTTATTCTTTTGCCCATTATAGATTGTCAACCGGTTTCTTCACTGCATCCTATGGAACATTGGAGATGGTCCTGCTTTATGGTTCAATTATTTATTGGATAATTACCTCCACCGTTATGATTCTTGGTCGTAAAGACCTTTCTCGCGACATAGATTCCTTTGGTGGTCTCATATTTGCTACAGTCGGTTTTGCTTGGGTCCTTATAGTCTTTCCCTTTGAATTCTCCTACTTTTCAAATGTGTTGCCAGATTTCTTCAGATTTCTATTGCGGTGGATTTCTAATGACATCGCTCGAGTGCTAATGCTGCTGGCAGTCATCGTACACTTGGTAGCGGCAGTCTATTCAGCGATACTCCGCGTGTTCGTTTACAAAAGCCGCGCTCGCAATAATAGGTTGTATAGATCATCCAGAGAGACGTGAGAGGACAAATGATCAGAACCCACATGGATCACGAAATAATCATTTAATGGTAAGTTTGGGCATTAATTGTGGATTATATTTAGCAAATCCCAACAACTCACTGCTTATGGCCGGACACGCGACGCGTTTTTATGTCCTGCACTCCAATCCCAGTAAATACGCTCGAGGTAGTTAGTTTGATACAGAAATAAGCATACACTAGAGTTATAATCCAGATAAATATTTTATAGAACTTGTTCTAGATCTGTCCAATACAACCCACTTTAGACACTATATTCCCCTTGATTTCCCTCTAAAATCCATTTCTTTCGATGGAGATACCAATTAACAATGGGCTTTTAATGTTATGGTTTAGATAAGAATGCCTATCAGAAGCTATGGGCGATAAGAACTTATCCTTTTATCCTTCACGTATACTAATAACTGATTATCCAGTTATTCTGCAATTGAAAGATAATCAACATTATGCGTCAGTTCAATAACTAAAACATACTAAGATAATGATGGTCATATTTCATTTTCGACCACCAACCTTAACATAGAGGAAGTAAAACAATGAATGTAAAAAAAGTTTGTATTATTGGGGCATCAGGAAAGCTTGGGCAATATATGGTGCAGCACGCACTGGATCGAGGGTACGAAGTTATTGGCGTTTGTCGGGAGCGCAGTGTAGTTAAACTCGATGCTTTCAAAGAGCGGATCACGATAATGCCCGGAGCGACGAACGATCGTGATGTCATCAAGCAAGCGGTTGAAGATTGTGATGGAGTACTCACGGTATTGGTTCCTTGGGGCATGAAGCAATACTCATCGGGAACGGCTCAAGCGGTACTTGACTACGCTTCTCCAGGAGCGCGCCTAATTTTCTCCTGTGGCTGGCATATAACAATGGATGGTCAGGATGCATACTCGCAATCGTTCAAAAGATTTGAGAAGATCGCTGGCTGGTTTGGGCGACTAATTCGTGTCGTGGATATTGACGACCAAGTGGAAGCATGTCGACGAGTGTTTGCTAGTGACACCAAATGGACAGTTGTACGTGGGAGTGATCTCGAAGAAGGCAGAAGTCATGGTTTACCCGTATGGAGTAGGCACGTGGGAGACCCTATTCTTGAGAGCAATATTACACGGCGCGTCGATTATGCCCTGTTCATGGTAGTTGCTCTAGAAAATGATGAGTTAATCCACGAAGCTCCAGCAATTGTTGGCTGTCAAACACCATCGGCTCTCGCTCATAAAACAGTCAGCTAGATATTGAGAAAGTTTTTTTTAGAGCCGAGTTGGCACCTAACCCCGCATCAAGCAGACCTCTTTTCATTCGGAGGGGACGCGATGTGAAAAGCTGAGTTTGGTTATAGTTTCAGTGACACCTAGAGCAAAAACATTCGGCTGCTAATGCCCACGTTAATTGTCAATCATTAATATGTATCCCGGGTGCAATTCGGGTGCATATAGGATATAAACAATATACAGGATATACACTATATACACTATTAACCCCTTTATTTCCTCCTAATTTATCTTTCTCTCGATGGAATGATCATATAGCAGTGGCCTTTTAAGCCATTGGTTGGTGGAGTTGGAACGGTCAGAATGACCAGAAGGTGGGCAGCCAGAGCGATTATCCCCCGAATTGACTTTCCAGTTTGTTTTAATGGAAGCGCTAAACATTCATTTAACCGAAGAGTGGGCTTTTCGTTTTTCTATGTATTTGAGTCACTCCAGGATATCCAAATCACCTAATTTTCAGTTATGCTATTGTAATGAAGGCCCAATATTTCATGGGCATAATCGTGAGACCAGGAATTGGGACTAATCGCGGACATCAGGAAATTTCCTTCGATAAATGAAATAAGAAACTGAGCTGTATGCCTGGCATTGGTATCTTTTCTTAATTCTCCAGTTTCCATTTGTCGAGTGATGAAATCAATGTATATCTCCAACAATTCTGCATACAACTTATCCATCGTGTCGGCCGCTAACGGTATGTTTTTCAACACTTCCAACATAAAGTAGTATTCGCTCAGGAGATTATTTGATTCAGTAATTTCTATTGAGTGAGCCTCCAGCGAAGCACAAAGATGATCGATGTATTCGCTATATGAACTACACCTCTTCAGAAAATGAACCGATTGATTGATTTGATCCAGGTAGTATTTTTCCATCACTTCTAAAAGCAAGTCTTCTTTGGTATTGAAGTGATGGTAAAATCCGCCTCTGGAAACCTTTGCAATTTGAAGAATGTCTTTAATCGTTGTGTTCAAATATCCATTCTTTAAGAATTCCTGGTAGGCAGTCTCAATGATACTTTCTCGTTTCATTATTCACGGTTCCCAAATTTAGCCAAAGCGACAAGTGATAGATTTGTTTTGACAAGGATTTCCATCGTAAACGGTCATGAATTTTTCTCTGGGATTTGCGATGAAGGCGGCGCAAGTTTTGATACCCTTTGTATTTTCCGGGTGTACACAGATGCTTTGATCAACAGTATTGTCTTCAGATGAACCATGATCACTGATTAGTCCGTATAAGATCTGTTCAGTGATTTTTCCATCATATTGCTGAAACAGGTTTCCCAATCTTCTGTGTCTGTGGACAGCATTATAATTTTGAATATCATCTAATTTATCCAGTTTGGTGTATTCCGCCAATTCGTCAGCTAGCGGTAAATTTCCATTATAGTGATATCCGTTGTCGTATACCTTAATCTTTTTTATTATACTGTTTTCTTCCGAGACAAGCATTTGATTTGCATCAGCAATGTACGTTGATGTCCCGATTCCCGATGGTGGAATTCCTTCTAATAATTCCCTGGCTTCCTGGACTGTGCTGCAACGGTGCAAGACTGAAAATTTCAATAACGTCGGCATGCGAAGGTTCTTTATCGCCGAGTTATCAAGAAACAGGACCTCGCTCGCCATTGCGAGGCCGGTTTCGTTCATGCCGAAATTCGGCAAGAGCATCCCAGTCATATAAACGGCGGTGAAATGGTATCCGTTTTTGGGTTTTATATCCAGAATCACTTCATAGTTTTCAGTAAACTTGGTTTCGTCTGCATTCATTGCCAGCAGGGGGCTTCCCTGATTGGTAGATTTTCCCGCAGCGCCCATGACAGAGCATTTTAGACTATATTCAACCATGCAATTCATAAAAAGAATATCTCTGTAGTCAAGTTCTGTGCTTTTAGACATGCCCTTCATGATTTCAAGAACTTCTGGATAGTATCTTTTTATATTTTCTTCAAATTCTGCAGCAATTCCTCGATAAGGCTCACGAAATCTCTTCATTTGTATTAGCGCACCTACAACGTGATGTATTTTGGGTCGAAAAAAATCCCTGCCTTCGCCTTCTGCTGCGATTGCCATCAGTCTCGTCATAAACACAAAGGTTTTGATCTGCTTTTTGAACAGGCTACCATATTGTTCGCCGATCTCAAAAAAAGTTCCTTCTAATGTTTCTCTTCTCATTCTAGGTCTCCTTTATATTATTACAAACCGCCATGTCGGTCTGTAGAATAGCACACTATCTCTATGGTGTCAAGTAAGAATTGGAAAGACGCGCTTGTATTTCCCCGCATCTGCCCTGTTTGTCGAAAGTGGAACCCATCGTATTGAACAAAATGGGAAAGATTCAAATTCTCTTGCAAGGTACTACTACTCCACCCTAAAGGATTCATTAGCTGTAACTTACTGGATTTATTTGCCGCGTTTTACCGGATGTGTTTTTTGTACAATACGAGCTAGATCTCGACAACCCTGCCGGTCATCAAATATTAGGTTGAGAAATAAAGAAGTTGATATTGCCATCTATAAACTTACCAACATTGATATGGTTTTCAGAGATGGAAAAGTGGTTGGTTCATTTACAAGAAAACTCATCTATCAATCCGATCACCAATTGCTCATCAGCGAGCTGATAAATAATGCCATTTACGTCTGCTCTGGAATCGCGGGGACGGGAGTGGATTTTCCCCCTCCCGTTGAAGTCAAATACTGCTCAAAGTCAAATAAAACCGCTCTTCGTGAAAAAGAGCGGTTTATGCTATTAATTCAAAAGTGCCCAATTAACCCCCTGAATACCCCTTTTGGAGTATGACACTAATACCATCTGGTTGCTATATTGTAAGCGTAAGATTTTATCAATCTCGAAAATAATCAAAAAGGAGAAATGAATATGTATCCTGATCAATATATGATGTTCGGATGGCGAATGATATTCCCGATCTTTGGGATCATCATGATGAGTTTTTTTATATTTATGATGATACGTAGAGCAGGTTTTTGGTCTGATCGGCGTGAATCGTGGAGGGTAGGAAACGACCGACTGGATTCGCAATCAGCTTTGGATGTCCTTAAAAAACGCTATGCTAAAGGAGAGATCTCCAAAGAGGAATTCGATCAGATTAAACTAGATCTCTAATTGACACGTGAAGTCTCGCCCAAAAAGCCAGAAGGTCGATAAGAGATCTTCAAAGAGAGGCAGGCATGTGATGTTGCCTGCCTCATTCCATCGGCCAGGTTCAAAAATCAACGATTATGAAAATAATCCTCTGAATACTACTAACGGGGTATGACACTAATACCACTTGGGCGCTACATTCTAAGCATAAGATTTATTCAATCTCTATACAAACAAAGAGGAGAATCTAAAATGAGGACACACAGAAAGACCGCAGTTATTGTAGGGGTATTGTTTATACTGGCGCTTGTTATATTTATGATAGGACAAGCTATTTATGAACCAATTCTAAGTTCCCCAGATTACCTGGATAATGTTTATCCAAATAGAGTCATTGTGATAATTGGAATACTGCTTGAGTTTATATCTGCTCTTGCGGTTGTTTTCATTCCAGTACTCTTATTTCCCATCTTAAAGAAACACAGTGAGGTCTTAGCCCTGGGATATGTAGGTTTCAGATTGTTTGAGGCTGTGCTCTTAAGTCTTGCCCAAATCTTTAAGCTATCACTGGTTAGTTTAAGTCAGCAATATCTTAACAAAGGCGGAGTGGATGCTTCGTATTTTCAAAACATAGGCAGCTCAATTCAATCCGTAATTTATTGGGTCGATCATGCCGGATTAATTTATCTTGCTGTTTTTGCCATAGGTGGATTGATGATTTACTCTGCATTTTACAAATCAAAACTCATTCCACGGTGGTTGTCAATCTGGGGTCTCGTTGGCGCTGTAACTATTTTAGCTGCTTCTGTAATAGCTACATTTGAGATCTTTCCAGAATTAATAGCTGTTTTATTGATGATGATAATTGCCTTGCAGGAACAGGCTATGGCTATTTGGCTCATTGTCAAAGGATTTAATCAATCTGCAATCGCATACGAGCCTGTAAAATAAAACAACCGGAGTGTAACTGCTCGGCCCCAGAGATTTTACACTCCAGTCTAATGTCCCCCTGCTTGAAATGATGGGACCTTAACTAAGAAAGGACAACAAAATGAAAGCCATTGTATATGAAAAATACGGACCACCTGATGTTCTTCATCTCGCAGATGTAGAAAAACCTACTCCTAAGGACAATGAAGTTCTCATCAAAGTGTTTGCATCATCAGTAACGAAATACGACTGTTGGGCACGAAGCAGCACCGCCCCACCCGGTTTTGGGTTGTTAAGTAGACTTACGTCCGGTATCCGAAAGCCAAAGCAACCTATCCTGGGGACTGAGCTAGCCGGGGAAATTGAATCGGCAGGCAAAACTGTAAAACGATTCAAGAAAGGTGACCAGGTTTTTGCTTTCTTGATGAATTTAGGTGCTTATGCTGAGTATGTATGCATGCCTGAAGATGGGTTTATAGCACCTAAACCAACCAATATGACATTTGAAGAAGCCGCTGCTGTTCCTCAAGGAGCATTGACAGCATTGTATTTCCTAAGGAAAGCAAATATCCAGGGCGGACAAAAAGTCCTTATCTTTGGCGCTTCTGGAGGGATTGGAATTTATGCAGTACAGCTTGCCAAGTACTTTGGGGCAGAGGTTACCGGGGTATGCAGTACCCCAAAATTAGAAATGGTGAAATCTCTGGGAGCTGATAAGGTGCTTGATTACACTAAAGAGGATTTCACAAATAACGCCCAGGCTTATGACATTATTTTTGACACGGTAGGTAAAACTTCAGTTTCTCGCAGTATTAGCTCGCTAAAGGAAAAAGGCCTCTATGTATTTGCTACCTTTGGGCTGTTAATGCTTGTTCAAGTACTATGGCTTCTTAGGAAAAGCGATAAGAAAGTAATAATTGGTGTTTTAGAAGAGAGATCTGAAGATCTAATTTTCCTCAAAGAGCTTATTGAAGCGGGAGAGATAAAACCGGTCATTGATAGACACTTTCAGTTGGAGCAGACTGCTGAGGCTCACCGTTATGTCGAAACAGGGAACAAAAAGGGGAGTGTAATTATAGCGGTGGGTCATAAAAACAAACCCTAACCTCTGCTCCACCGATCACTTCAAATACGGACAACTCATTATCTCACGCTCCGCTCCGGAGGGGTAAGCTCAGCCAATAAGTGTGTAACTTAAAAAATCATTGAGGAGGAATCATCCGTGAAATGTATTTCCAGGAAGATCAATCAGGTGCAGTGGTGGTGCTTGAATGTGAAAATGTCGAGGTAGCGAACCAAGAGTTGTCTTCTCTGCCGTTGGTTAAAGAGAGATTGACTACATTTGAACTATTTCCACTTGTTCCATATCCAGGACTTGAAAGGTTATTCAAAGGTTATTAGTCTGATTTAATTGAGACAAAATAGCTAGAAAACCTGAAAATTCGTTTTACTAGAGAGGAGATTTCAAGAGAAGAATTCGATCATATCACTTTCATTTCATTTAATCCGGATCTTTCATGGATTAAACCGTATATGCCAGACACCAGGGGAACCGCGCATTGGAGAAAATGATTATGCAAACATCTTTGGAACCTGTTATCCGAGTTGAGAACATCAGCAAGTCGTTTGGAAGCCTTATGGCAGTTGGATCGATCACCTTCGATGTGTATCGAGGCGAGATATTTGGTCTATTGGGACCCAATGGCGCTGGAAAAACAACCGCGCTCACAATAATCGAGGGTTTGAGATGTGCTGATAATGGTAGTGTCGAGGTCCTGGGTATGGATGTATCAACCAACGCTGCGTCCATTAAAGCCAGGATCGGTGTTCAGTTGCAGACAACCAGCTTGTTGCCGGATCTGGAGGCGATTGAACAGGTGATGCTCTTCAGTCGGCTGTATGGTATACCGTATGATCGTTCCGCAGCACAATCTTTGTTGGAAGATTTTGATCTAGGTGACAAGGCACGGTCTCGGCCAGGTAAGTTGAGCGGCGGCCAGAAGCAGCGTCTAGCCATTGCTCTTGCGCTGGTCAACGAGCCAGAAATCGTTCTTCTTGACGAACCCACCAGCGGCCTCGACCCCCAATCGCGGCGCAAATTGTGGCGATTTATAAACGATTTACAAGCTCATGGTCGCACGATCGTGCTAACGACGCATTACATGGAAGAAGCAGAGACACTTTGCGACCGGGTAGGCATTATTGATCATGGAAGGCTGTTGGCTCTCGACACACCGGTGAATTTGATCAATCAAATGGATGGTCGCACCACAATCAGTACGCCGGCGCTTTTACCCCCCATACCTCTCCAAGAAATCCCGGGCGTGATTGATGTGTTTTCAGATGGCGAGGAGGTGCATATTCAAACCAAGGATGTCGTTCTTGTGCTTGAAGGGCTCATTAATCATGCAAAAAAATCGGCGGTTTCGTTGGGGAATCTGCATATCAGGCAGCCCAATCTTGAGGATGTCTTTCTAAATTTCACTGGGCACAAGATTCGGAATTAACAGAGGAGAAGAAGAATGACCGCCAGGATATCGAATTCAAAATTGAAATCTTTCTCTACGTCTATGTTGGCTGCTATTCAGTTCAGCTTAACTCTATTGAAGGCAAATCTGAGAAATGGCAAATTGCTTGCTCTCTCATTAGGTTTCCCGGCCTTCATGCTATTTACTTTTTGGATTACTACGCGAGGACCCCAGGACGACGATTTCGACCTCATGTTGGTGATGTTTCCAGCCACCGTGGCGTTGGCGGTAATGCTGGCCGGTCTAACACAGGCCACAAGGATCGCACAGTGGCGAGAGCAGGAGATATTCCATCGTTTTGCGCTAACCCCGGTACCTCTTCCGGCACTGGTGCTCGGCGCGGGTGCTGCTCAGATTGTCACCGGGCTTCTGCAGGGGATTACGATCCTATTGCTTGGGGCCTTGCTGGGTGTTATCAGGCCTTCGCCCAGTGCATTACTCATTGCTTTGGGCTTTATGCTGCTTTCCGCGGTAACGTTCGTCAGCTTTGGATCGGTGATCGCCACATTCGTCAATCGGTCCGATGCGTCAGGGTATATCTTTTTTTTCACATTCATGCCGCTCTTTTTCCTGGGCAGCTTCCCGTCAGAAATGCTGCCCGCGTTGATGCAGAAGATCATTGTCTATTTGCCGACGACGATGGCGATCGAGTTGATCGGACATCAATTGGTGGCCGGATTCCTACCGGAGAAAGGCATCCTCTTCCTCGGTGGCTTAATCATGTATGCCGTCGTTTTTGGGGTAATAAATGCGATTTTCTTCAAGTGGGAGGTCCAGTAGAAATTCCTTTCAGGTTGTTAATCTGTTCACCTGACACTTCGACTGCGCGCGACACATTGTTTCACCTTCCGCGCAGTATAGGTGAGCTCATTCCTTAGGGCAAATTAGTTTTATTTGCTGTTTTGAAATTATAAAGTATTTTCAAATAATTTGGAGACTGTAATGGCAAAATTAAATTGGAAAAAACATCTTCAAACTCGACTAAAGATTGTGGGGTTTTTATTCGCTCTCGTGGGGTGGTTCCTAATCATCACTGTTGTCCTCGAAGATCTGTTTCACCAAGATCTCTCTGGGTTAGAAAGCTTTATGAAAACATCTCAGGTTAAGTGGGGAATAAATCTTTTTGCGATTGGATTATTAGTTATTCTAATTAAAGGGCAAGGATGGATTGATGAGAAATTAAAGGAAAATAAACTGCTCAAAGTAATATATAGGATTATTTTAGTTGGCGGTTTAATCGGTTGGATTGTAGGATTAGGAAGTCTAGTTATTTGATAATACATGATTGAATTTATCGAAATACTTATAAACATTCGAATTGCACTTAAGTTGCCTTAACTCACGTTCCACCGGACACTTCAGCTGCGCGCGACAGATTGTTTCACGCTCCGCTCTGGATGGGAGAGCTCGTCCAATAGGTTTATGGAAAGACTCCATGAAAGCTATAGTCATTGAACCATACGAACGACCCTACGGGAATCCAATAGCCGTATCGATGGGTGAGCAGGTCTTGCCCGATTTCGATAAGTCCACGGACATTAAAGGCTGGGTCTGGTGCACAGCAAAAGACGGCCGATCTGGATGGACACCGGAACAATGGTTAATACCATCAAACGGTAAATGGCACTTAACCCGTGAATTCAACGCGATTGAGTTGACAATTGTTCTTGGAGAAGTTTTGGATATTGTACGTGAGGAAAGTGGGTTTTTTTTGGCAAGGAGAGAAGATGGCGAATCTGGTTGGGTTCCATGCGCAAACGTTTCAGTTGATAATCAAACCTAACGTCCGCTGCAGCGGACGCTGGGTGTCACTCCGATGAGCTCATCAGTTATCCACATCAAACAAAAATAAGGAGATTTCCAAGATGATACAAAATGTTCTGATTAGAGACGAAAAACGCACTGATTTTACGGTCATCTCAGAAGTGACTATTGCAGCATTTGAAACGATGGAGATTAGTAATCATACTGAGCAGTTCATCATTGAGGCACTACGATCAGCGAAAGCCTTAACCATATCATTGGTCGCGGAGGCAGATGGCATTGTTGCGGGACATATTGCATTCTCTCCTGTAATCATGTCGGATGGTACCAAGGCTTGGTACGGACTCGGTCCAGTTTCAGTACATCCAGACTTTCAGCGCAAGGGTATTGGAAAGGCACTTATACAAGAAGGGTTGTCACGTTTGAAAAGCCTCAAAGCGAAAGGTTGTTGCCTGGTCGGGCACCCACAATACTATCGACAATTTGGGTTTAAGAATGTTGAAGGATTAGTCCACGAAGGCGTTCCCCAGGAAGTGTTCTTCGCTCTTTCATTTGACGGGAATATTCCGCAAGGCAATGTCTTGTTTCATGAAGGATTCAAAGCAAATGGCTAACAATCACATGCACTCGGATAGCAAAAAGCGCCGCTCCTCGTTCCTCGTTGCTCTGCTTTTTTTGCCGGTTATGTGAGGCGTTAGCTATCAAATAAAAATTCTGCAATAATTATAGGAATAAACTTCAATGATTAAATATAAAACTGGAACAGATGTAATAAACTGGGAATCACTGACTCAACTCTATTTTGAAACTGATTTGGTTGTAGGCCTGGGAAAAGATAAAAATCTAATTAAAATAAAAGAAGCTTTTCTCAATAGCTATAAAGTTATTACTGCATGGGATGGGGATAAAGTAATTGGCGCAGGCAGATTAATATCTGATGGTGTATGTTACGGATGGATCCATGATATGGGAGTTCTTCCAGATTTACAAAAAAAGGGTATAGGAAGAAATATAATGAAGGAACTTATGACTGGAAATGAAAGTCTTTTAATCGGTCTAACTTCATCATTTGAAGCTGTAGAATTTTATTATAAACTTGGATTTAAAAAACATAAAACAGCACTAGCAAAATACCCCGGTAATTCAATTTATTTAGAAGATTAAAGCTAACAAGTGCATACAGACCGACCACACTCAGAGTGAGGAACGAACGGCGGGTGTGGCGGCTGATGCTGGCGTTAGGTGTATCATCCATGTCAATTCAACATTGGACCTTCTTGGTCGAAAGGGAAGAAAATGCATCAATTTGATTTAGATCTTGCGATTAAAATTTTGGAAAGAACCCCAAACATTGTGAGGGGATGGTTGATTAATCTACCAGAAGAATGGTCACAAAATAAGCGTAGTTCCGAATGCTGGAGTGTATATGACATTGTTGGTCATTTCATTCATGGGGAAAAAACGGATTGGATTCCAAGAGCAAAAATTATTCTTCAGAAAGAAGAGGCCAATGAATTTGAACCTTTTGATAGGTTTGCACAATTTTCTGAGAGTAAAGGAAAAAAGACAAACCAACTTGTTGATGAATTTTGTCAATTGCGTGAAAAGAATCTTGATTTTCTCAGGGAATTTGACATACAGCCAGAGGATTATAATCTTCAAGGAAAACATCCCGAGTTAGGGATCGTAAACTTGAAACAATTATTATCGACATGGGTAGTACATGATTTGGAGCATCTTTCCCAAATGGCTAAAGAGATTGCACTTCTCTATAAGGAAGACGTAGGTCCATGGCTGGAATATTTAAATGTGCTGAAGCAATGATGGTATGAAATTCCAAGATCTATACACCTAACCCCGCTCCACTCGACAGCCTGTGACGTGCGGTCTTTGATCTCTTCTCCCCTTATTCGTTTCTCATCCATAATCATTAAAAGCCCGTCCGGCTGCGGGTGAGCTCATCCGTTATGTGGCTTCCTTTGTGTTTGTAATAATTGAAGGAGAAAATATGAGCAAATTTATAGAGATAAAACAAAATGGAAAAATCATAGAAGTAGTTTTATGTCGTCCAGAAACATATAATGCGTTCAATCTTGAAATGATTACTGAATTGGCAAATCATCTCACACACTTGGCTACAGATAATTCTGTGAGCGGTATTGCAATTACTGGTAAGGGAAAAGCATTCTGTGCTGGGGGAGATCTCAAATGGGCTGTTGAATTTTCCAAAAAGACCAGTTCCTCTTTTCACACACTCGTTTCACAATTACATCTGGCGATTGTGGAAATCAGACGGATGAAGAAACCGGTTGTAGCTGCAATAAACGGAGTGGCAGCTGGTGCAGGTTTTTCATTAGCTTTAGCCTGTGATTTCCGTATAATGGAAAAATCAGCAATTTTAAGACAGGCTTACACTTCAAACGGATTATGTATTGATGGTGGCGGTACATTCACTTTACCAAGAATTGTAGGACTTGCCCGTTCTTTGGAAATTGCTGCCTTCGATAATCCGATTTCTTCTGAGCAGGCAACACAGTGGGGATTGGTAACCAAAGTTGTTGATGACGGAACGGCCTTGGAAGAAGCGATAAACTTGCTGAACAGACTTGTAAAAAACTCAATACATTCTTTTGGTTGGTCAAAAAGACTAATAACTGACTCTTTCAATAATTCTTTTGAATCGCATTTAGAATTGGAAAGAGAGGGCCTTTCTGACTGCGCAAATCACTCGGACGGACAAGAAGGTCTTAAAGCATTTATTGAAAAGCGCAAACCAGTATTTGGCAATAAATAGCCCGAAAAGATGCACAGCACATAACAAGGTAATGAACGCGGATTTAAAATAACTGTGCTCCTGGAAGTCGTACAACTTTTAAAACCGGTTATTGCTGGCTTACATTCAAAATAACGAAGAGAACAGGAGACGCAAATGGAATACACTGAGATTTTAAATTTTCTTGCCCCATGTGGACTAAGCTGTCGTAAATGTTTTGCATATACCAAAGGAGATATAAGTTTTCATAGTAAGGAACTGCAAAAATTACTTGGGAATTTTGATGTTTATGCCAAGCGCTTTTCAACCTTCCTGCCAGAATTTAAGGACTATCCATCATTTAAAAAGATGCTCGTGTATTTTGCTACCTCAGATTGTATAGGTTGTCGGCAAGGTACATGCAAATATCTTAATTGTGGTGTATTTGGTTGTTATAAGGAAAAGGGCGTAGATTTTTGTTTTCAATGTGACGATTTTCCATGTAATGAAACAAATTTTGATCCTCACTTGGAAGAAAGATGGCTCCAAATGAATACTCGCCTGAAGGAAATTGGCGTTGAAACATATTATGAAGAAACCAAAGACTTATGCCGATATCTTTAGGACATATGTGAGGAAGAGGGTACCAGGATTCTATTTGCCTCATTTCCTAACTGAAATTGATGAATATAACCATGTACTGAACCAAACCGCTATTCCGTTGTCACTTAAAAATGCAAGTGAGATCATCTGTCAGCCCATTGAGACAAAAGGTACTTATTTTATGATTAATACCAAACTTATACTAATTGACGGAGTGCCGTGTTCCGGCAAATCAACAATCGCTAAGAAACTAATGGTTGATATTTCGTCTTGTGGAATTAAATGCAATTGTTTCCTTGAGTGGACAGAGGACAATCCAATTTTTATCGGCAAGATGGAGGATTTAGCAGAGATCATTTCAACAACGAGGTCACGTGAACAAAATGTCTTACAGCAGTGGAAGGATTTCATCGATAGTGCAAAAGAACAGGAAACAGTTAATATAATCGAAAGTCGTTTTTGGCAATCGAGTTCAATGTATCTGTATTTATCTGGTCATTCGGAGTATGAAGTTTCTGAAAGCAGTAACCGGGTTATTTCGGTGTTGGCCGAGTTAAATCCAGTTCTCATCTACCTGGCACCAAAAGACATTGAGAAACTACAAGCCCGGATTACTATGGCAAAGAATGAAAAGTGGATGGAATCTGGGAGAAAAGGTTCTTGGGAACAATGGGGCAACGATGTATATGAACGGCAAAAATGGTTTACAAATCGATTACTAAATTCGAAAGCAATACCTTTATTTTTCAATGAATGGGCATCTATAGCAGATAGATTGTATGAAAGACTGCCATTTCGTAAAATTAAAATACGGGATCCGCAAGTTGATTGGGAACATACTCTGAGTAGTATTAGAAAATTTTTAGATATAAACCTCTCAGGTATAAGCGACTTGCCGATGACTGAAGACGGGAAAGGTTAACTAAACCAATTCAGCTGACGCAAAAACCGCATCACTGATTAGGGCAGTAAAGTACATAAAGGTATTCTGATCCAATAGGTTGGATCTGTCCCTTGGATTCGCAAACCAATTCGGTGTATGGCAGATAACCATACAATTTATAAACGCCCCTATAAGGTTTCAACAAACAATGATTAGATCAATAAGGAGATGATGCAATGGTTAATCTACACTTTGGCTCCAAAAAGCCCCAAAGTATATTACTTTTCCTCACCAGCGTCATGTTAGTCGTATCAAGCTTAACTGGATGCGACCCACCGACTGAGGATCTCGAGGTAATTGACTACTCGATATTACCCGGTGGTGATTGGAAGGTGTCGACACCCGAAGAGTAAGGGCTTGATCCGGCGCTTGTCGTGGAGCTTTATCGCAATGCGGCTGAATTGGAAACTCTATATAGTCTGCTAGTAATCAAGAATGGACATCTGATCGCTGAAAAGTATTTCAATGATTTTCTAAATTGCTTGAAAGTTAACACATTGAAATTTCAGGGGGAGTTGAATTTGGTACAGGTAACAAGCAAATCGATGCTGAGAGCATACAGAAAGCAGCCCGTTTTTTATTCCTTTTCTTTCTCGTAATAACCCTCCAAATACTACGTTTGGGGTATGACACTAATACCACCTGGTGGCTATATTGTAAGCGTAAGATTTATTCAATCTCAATACAAACAAAAAGGAGAAAGCAAAATGAATAATCAAAAACCTGCATACGGTAATGCGACCCGAATAGACCGGTTATATTTTCTTGACTGGTTACGGGTCTTTGTCGTTTTAGCCGTATTTGTCCATCATTGCAGCAAGTTCTTTGATTATCAATCGAATACGATTTGGAATACTGAACGAAGTGTCCTCCTTTCAATGCTTAGAGAATTCAATGCTCTATGGATGATGCCACTCATCTTTGCCATATCAGGGGCCGCAGTATATTATTCCTTAAAATCGCGTAAAGTTAGTAGATTTATCAAGGAGCGGGTTTTACGTATTGTAGTTCCTATGTTTTTCATCGGCACATTCATAATAAGCCCGCCACAGATATACCTCATTCGAGTGTTCAATGGTCAATTCAGTAGCGGTTTTTTTCAATGGTACCCTCACTATTTCGATGGTATTTGGCCTGGTGGCAATTTTGCCCCTTTTGGCGAGGGAACGCATCTCTGGTATCTCAACTACCTCTTTGTCTTTTCATTGATTGTGCTGCCTCTATTCATTCAACGCAGAAAAACAGGAAAAAGTATTATTTCAGGCTTATCAACTTTTTTTGAAAAACCTTGGGCTTTATTACTTCTATTTGCACCGGTGTCTGCAGCATCGGCATTTTTCGAAGCAATTGGACTTGGATCTATAAGAGCTCTTGGACATTGGGATCCAATATCTTATTTATTGTTCTTCATTTATGGATATCTCATCTTCTCTAATACTCGAATTCAGAGAATAATAAGAAAGCATAGTCCGACCTACCTCATTGTGGCCTTAGTATTAACAGTGTTGTATTTAGTTTCGCGTTTTGGTTTTATCTTAAAGATCCCTGGATTGACCAGACATGACCTGCTGAACGATGGTGCGTTATTGCCCCTAAATCAATCCTTGTGGATAGCCGTTCAAGCATTTAGGGGATTACTTGGCTGGTGCTGGATCATTGGATTATTGGGTCTTGGCCACCGATTTCTGAATTTCAACAATAAATTTCTTACTTATGCCAACGAAGCAGTTCTCCCATTTTACATACTGCACCATACGGTAATTTACATAATCGGATTCTATGTAATTCAGTGGAGTAGTAATATTGGAAGCAAATATTTATTAATATCTATCACTTCATTTACCATCATTATGGTTATCTACGAGATTCTGGTAAGACGGATAAATTTGCTTCGTTTTCTATTCGGGATGAAACTGATTAAATCCGGTGTGAACCCTAACAGATCACACAAAGAAATAAAACTTCTGTGAGTAGATTATACAAACTGACATCGTGTGTAAGTAATATTGATCAATCTCGGAAATTGTCAACCTGGAGAATAAAACAATGACTACCAAAGAGAAGAATCCCACAATGGGGCATCAGCATTTTTTCATCGTATTCACCTGCCTGCTTCTAATCCTATCAATACTGGTCGGATGCAGCCCTTCAACTGAGGATCTCGAGGCAATTGACTACTCACCACTGTCCGGGGATGACTGGAAGGTGTCGACTCCCGAAGAGCAGGGGTTGGATCCGATGCTCTTGGCGGAGTTATATCAGGATGCGGCTGAATTGGAGACACTATATGGATTGCTGGTGATCAAGAATGGACACCTGATAGCAGAAGGGTATTTCAATGGAGGATGGGTTGAGCAGTTGTCCGCTCGGCAATCTGTGACGAAAAGTTATACCTCGGCCTTGGTCGGGGTTGCTCTGGATCAGGGCTGCTTGTCAAGCGTGGACCAGAAGATGATGGACTTCTTCCCGGATTTCGCCAACCAGATCGATGATCCGAGGAAGGAGCAGATCACGATCCGGGATCTATTGCAGATGCGTGCCGGATATCCCGATGAAGAGCTTACGCCTTCCTATCTTGATATCCTTTTCTTTAGCGGCAACTGGCACCACGTGCCCCACCTGGTTGACTTCCCTCTAGTAAGCGATCCTGGAATCGAGTTCAGTTACAGCAATCTGACATCTCATCTCCTGGGGGCTATTGTGGCACGAGCGTGTGATACTGATCTCAAGTCATACGCTCAGGAGCATCTTTTCTCGCCGATTGGCGCGAAGGTGGGAGGCTGGTCCTCCGATGCAGATGGTTACAACTTCGGCGAGTTTGAAATCTACGTTACTGCTCGTGACATGGCCAAGTTCGGCTTGCTATATCTGGGTGACGGTGAATATGAGGGGAACCAGGTCATATCATCCGATTGGGTCAGGGATTCACTGCAGAGGTACTCGGAGAATATTAAAGTGGGTGAGTGGATAACCAGCAGGTATGGAACCTTTCGCGATCTCGGGTATGGCTATCAGTGGTGGTCCTCTAGGGTAGGCAAGCATCAATTCGACTATGCAGCGGGTCATGGAGGAAATTACATTATCTTGCTAGATGAGCTTGACATGATTATCGTAACTACTGCTGATCCGTTGAAAGGTCCTGAATTAGCGGCGGGGGGAGGTTGGGAATTCGAAGGGGCTATCAACGAGCTGGTGGGCAAGTTCATCAAATCCCTGCCTAATCAGTGATAAATAGGGATTATCAATAAGAGGCAGGTATGTGTATAAATACCTGCCTCATGCATCTCCCAAGCTCTAAAATCTATACTCCTGTAATACAATCATCTCGACACATAAATTGTTAATCTGATCTCATTGTCCACCAGCTATTGATTCTTCTTACTATAGAAGGATTTATGAGTAAATTCTATCGTGAGATACGATTTCCTTCTTTTGTTCCTAAAGGATCTATCACAAAAGATATTGGTTATAATTTATTTATGGCCAATCCGATTCTAGCCTCTAAGCTCTTTATTCCATCCCTCCGGAAAGAACTTGTTCATCGCTCCCGATTGATCAAGTTGTTAAACGAGGGTCTCTCGCGCAAATTAACTCTAGTCTCCGCACCGGCCGGCTTTGGTAAAACCACCCTGGTCAGCGAATGGGTGAACAAATTGGAATTGGATACCGCAAACGCAAGCTCAGGAGTAAATAGAATCGCCTGGCTCTCACTGGATAAAGACGATAATAATTTGTTGCGTTTCTTGTCGTACTTCATCACCGCTTTGAATCGAGTACAAGGATAATCCTGTCGGTGAT